>WNFR01000599.1_pt1 | contig 37050 bp, 28 predicted proteins | sample 5400221 | NCBI WGS metagenome assembly WNFR01 (sample SAMN13153357, study PRJNA577476) | soil metagenome | isolation source: 40 cm soil under Madrone tree | place: USA:California | collected 2016-06-14 | reverse complement strand
CTGGCTGAATGCTATAGACGGTTACCTGCGGGGTGCTGAACGCCCACATCCACCACAGCTTCCCGTCCACTCTCCAACCGGTTTCATCCGGGGTTACACTCGCACTGCTGCGAACCTCTTCTACCAACGCGTTATACGTTGGTTCCGCTTTACTGGCCACCCGCGCCATGGCTTGGCACAAGCCGCCGCGACTCACCTGCAATCCGAAGGCTTGCTGGAGCACCGCGGCCGTCTTGCCGTAGGGCAGTCCTAAACCCTTATTGAGTTGCGTGGCCAGCGCCAGCGCTCGCGGTCCTAGTTGCGACGAGGCACTGCCGATGGCATCCGAGGTTTGCCGTGGATGTCGCCCCTGCACTCGCCGTCGGCAACGCCTGCAGCGCCCCACAGAAATGCGAAACTCAATGCGCTCCACCCGCGGCTCCGGAATCTCGGTTTGGAACTGAGAAACGGTCTCGCACTCTTCCAACCCGCCTCCGCATCGCGGACAGCGGGCCGGCAGCGGTACTTCGACAACTTCATCAACCGTGGCGGGAAGGGGCCGGCGATAGCGGCGCCCATACTGCTTTCCCACTTTGCGTCCGGGTCTTTGGGGCTGGGCTTTGGGTTTCTGCCGCGAGAAGGGAGCCGCTTGTCGCTTCGCGGCTCGTAGCGCCTCTTCCAACAACTGCCGCAGTCGTTCGTTCTCCTTCTTCAATACTTCAATTTCTCGTTCGAGCTTTGCGATCTTTTCTGCGGTATGCTCTTCTGCCACATCGACAAATTAACCGCTTCACAGATGCAGACAACTACATTCTTCAGAAAAAGTGTCTAGACGCTAAACAAATACTTTTTTTCCTGGGCACAATTGCTTGCAATCACTCACGATGGATGGAAGGCCATCTTGGTTGAAAACTGCTGGGCAGATGGCTGGCAACAATATAAGCCAACGATTTTGCCTTGGAGGCCGCTTCATTACATTCATTGACGGAATATCTCAATTGAGCTCGAGCCTCTTCGATTCTCCCGGCTCCCAATAACAATTTCCCATACAGTCGCCTATGAGAAGCGAATGCTCTCTGGAAAATTGGTCTAAGGTTTTGGGCGGAAGGCTTTTCGTATTCCACCCGCAGAGAATCAAATACTTGCACCCTTGCGCAAATACACTTTAAGCGGTCACTGGATAGAGAGCGATCAGTAATTCGATACGCCGCCAGTGGGATCCTCGCAAAAAGAACAGGTCCGAGCAATGGCAGCTGGTTAAAGAAGTAAGCGTCTTCAGCACCATTGCATTGGAAGAGTTGTTCCCCTAATTTACGAAGAACCCGTTTTCGCACACAGCAATAACTCATACAGGCAAATAGTCCGGTAGTCGTGTTGTATCGGGAAAGGAAATCGGCAGGGTCAAGGCATTCCAAGACAGCTTTCTTTGTAGAGTTCTCTTCATCCCATTCATATTTGCCGTACCCTCGGAAATTTACGTGGTCGCTGAAACAGGCGACCGCCCGAGGGTTATCTTCGAGATACTCCCTTTGGTATTCCAGGTATCTCGGGTGCCATAAATCATCGGCATCGAGAAAGGCAATAAGGTCACCATGCGCAAGTTTACACAAAACATTACGAGAATGAGAAGGACCACTATTCTGTTGCGTGAAGATGGAAATCCTGGGTTCATAGGACTGCACCAAAGAAGCCGTTCCGTCCGTGCTTCCGTCATCCATCACGAGTATTTCATCCGGCGGTACCGTTTGCCCGAGTACGGAATCCAAAGTAGCGTGGATTGTTTCCGCGGCGTTGTACGCCGGTATGACTACGCTAGTGCGCATCATAAGAATCCTAATGATTTTGAATTGGCTTTTTGCAATGATTTGGCTGCGCGTTTCTTTTGCTCTGCGACAGGTGCCGCTCCGGAATCTACTTGAGGGCCGCGCACTCGGACCAGAGGGCCAGCTGTCCCAGCCAAGGGGACAGTCTCCCGCGCTAAAACAGGCACGGTCACGACCGGGATCATCACCAAGAGCGCGATCCAGGAGACCTTAGTCTGATCAAAGTAGCTGATGCCAAAAAAGGCTACACAATGGGCGAACATGGCCACTCCGAGCAGCCAGATGAACCACTCCTGTTTAGGATCTCCATCAACGATCTTTCGAGCGTCTCCTATCCTTCCAAAGGAGCGCGAAATCAACAAAATGAAGCAGATGAGCCCTGCCAATCCCCCGGTTTCTCCCTCGGCGACAAACTGGTTGGCGAGGTCGTCCATCTCGTATCCCCACGTAACGGCTTGGTTGGTTCCAATCAACCACCAATCACTGAAATGCCTTATGAATGAATCGACCAACGCGGCGCGGTGATACCCGGAGTTTCCTGCGACCAGGTCGACGTGTGCGATGAGGAACCACACCGGCGCCTTCATCAGCAGATGCAGCGCTATAAGGGCCATGACCAATCCCCAACGGAGCGCGCGCATGTTCCTCCGAATCGGCCAAAAGCAGACACCAATGACAACGGCCAAATAGCCCAAAAGAGGCGTAGAGGAAGCGGAAGTAATCACCATGATGGTGGACCCGATCGCACCAACTACAGCGCCGTTTCTGGATTTGTGGCTTTGCCACAGCCAAAGAAAAAGAGGCAACAAAGTTGCCGCAAAGGTTCCGGCGAGAATGGGGTGCTCAAATGTTCCCTGGGCCCGGATTTTGCCCTCTCGAATCTGGTCTACAATCGGAGGGCCCCCTAAATATCCGAAGACATTTTGGTCACGAACCTTCTCGTTCAGCATGGTTATTGCAAGGATGCCAACGACTACAGCGAATGTTTTTGCAACCCGGGCAATGTCTTCTTCGTCCCGGATGAGAAACCTCAAGAGGAAATACGCGCCTAGAACATCCCACAGGAAAGCCACTTGGTTTGTCATGGCTGCCCGGTCCCCGTGGAATAGTAAAATCAACGCCATGGCCCGGAAAATGGCCCAACAGGTGAAAAGCTTGTCCAGAAAGTTAAGGCCGCCAGGAAGGAACTCCGATTTCGAGAACAAAGAAGCAATAACGCCTCGGGCCAACCCGAAGGGAATGATAAGTCTGAGAACATAGAGGTGGGCACCGCCGATATACAATTCCTGGCCAGCGGGGGTAAGAAACACCACGAGCAAGAATGGGACCGCAGCGTATTTGCGGGGAAGCACGAGCACCAATGCGGTTGCGACAATCACAGCGATTGCCACAAGCGGATGCATCATGGTGTCCGTGTATCCGCCGCCAAATGAATCCTGACCGAATTGCACTTAGACGAACCTCTAGATGGCTATTGAAAACCCGTACCGCGTGGTTTCGAGCAACGACAGTATTCCCAATAGGGGAAATTTTCCCAGACACAACAGACTTCACAAAAATCTTTGCCTAGGTCGTTAGTCCAGTATAACTTCGCCGCGTGGGGAGCACGCGAGAATTACCATTTTAGAGTCCTGAGCGAAATAGGTATCCGTGACTTGCAAATTCGTTTCCAGGAGACGAATGATACCTTTGTATGTATCTTTGTCGCAGACACGCACGATAAACACTCCGCCCGGGCAGAGATGAGAGCAATAGCGATTTATCATTTGCCCGATCTGATGTTGCGGAACGTAGTAGATCGATTCGCGAAACAAGATCACCGAAAACTTACGGTCAGGCTGGAATGAGCTGATATCGGAAGCGAAGAACCTCGTTTTGTGCGCCCTGTCTATTTCTTTGCAGAGTTCCACTCGGGCCTTCCCAACAGCGATTTCGGAAATATCAACTCCCACGTACTCGCGAAAATTGTTCCGCATTTCTAGCGCAGTCATGCCGCTGCCGCAGCCCAAGTCGAGAATCGAACCGCCCGCGCCGTACTTTTCGAGGAATCCGTAGACTGGCTCCCGGCCCTCGTTATTTTGTCCTCCCCTTTGGTAAGTCCATCGGCCGGTCTTGTATTCCGAGTCCCAGACGCGCTGCTTGGCGGTTGCTGTACCCCATCTCTTTATTAGAGCGTTGGCAATCCTCTGAATCATTGTGCCTCTGTAATTTATGAGAATTGACGCCGTACAATACCGACGTTAGCGTTGCGGATTCATTACGACAAGCGTACTCGCTCTAATGGGACAACGACGGCTTTCGGATACCAGGGAGATCTTCTGAAGGCCACATCTTTACAGCGCTCAAAACCACTGATAACGCTCCCGGTGACGCGGGAAAGAAGTGATTCAGACTGACAGAGTTTGGCCGATACCAGCAGCCTACGAAATAATTGTAGTCTGCACGACAATCTTCGCCTTACCTTTGAATCTGCCTGATCTTGCACCCTCGCCAAGGCGCGCTCAATTATCGTAATCTCACACTGCTTCAAGATAATAGGATCTCTAGCCGCCTGTTTCGAAAAGCTGTTCGCTGCTCCTTCGCGGTAGATAACCAGGGGATCGCGGATGATGGCCCACGGCCCTTCGTTAGCTAATCGAAGAGGCAGATCATAGTCTTCCAGATATCTTAGGCTCTCATCGAACACTCCCACTTTCTCAATCGCCGACCTGCGGATCGCGACTGTCTGATTGAACAGGACAAGCCGGGTTGCCAGAATTTCCGCGACGTTTAGCCACAGGCCCTCTTCATGGGGAGAAGCGATGTCCGAAATATCAAATGAGGTGTACGATTTACCACCAACGAATCCAAAGGATGCACTGCACAGGCAGCAAGGCACCGAATCGCCAGACTTTTCCAATAGCGCGACCTGACGTTCGAGCTTAGTAGGTTCCCAAAGATCGTCGGAGTCTTGAAAGGCTATAATGTCCCCGCCGGAAACTTCAATGCCACGGTTACGCGCTGCTGCCGGCCCCGCATTCTTCTGAGTGATCACCCTAATACGGTTGGCATACTTGCGTAGTATCGCCGGGGTACCGTCCGTTGAGCCATCATCGACAACAATCAGTTCGAAGTTTTTGTAAGTTTGGCTAAACACGTTGTCGATTGTTTCGGAGATTACATCGGCGCGATTGTAAGTTGGAATAATTATGCTGACTAGTGATTTGTTCATGGGTTACCGTCCCTGTCGGAGTTCGGGAACCAAGAGGTTCTCGATGTGATTTGTGTGGACCTGCGTTGTTGCGAGAAGGCTTATCAACTTACGCGGTTAACACCAGTTCCCTTAGTGGCGCGGATGGATGCGTGGTAGCCATTCTTTGCGACTATTTCTCTTTCTGGGCGCAGTTTCTGCCGAAGTTCCGCGAGCCTGTTCCAAGTCCGGAGTCCGGGTTGGCCAAACAAGGCTGCACAGAAAAAGGCGAGACCCTTTCCTGAGACCCCTCCAAACCTGAACTGCTGCCATGCCATTGCAATCGGCAGACGTCCTTCTTTGCCCACGACCTTGCATAGTCCGAATACAGCCGAAGCGTAAAGCTTATTCCAAGGCCGTCTACGCCCTGACTTGATCACTAGTTCAAAGCAGAGCATTCTGGACCGGAAATAGTCGCTGCCATATAGTCCTTTGATCACCGCAGAGTTGGTTGTCAGATCCGATGTTCGATAGTAGCGACCAACGACGAATGGAATCGCCGCAAACCGATATCGGCAAGCAACTTGGAATCCGGCCAGCAGGTCCTCCGAATGTTGAAGCCCCTCGTTGAAGCAGTCTAGCTCAAGGAGCGCGATGCGTCGGATCAAACTACCTTGCAGGAGGCCAAACTGGAATGGAAATTGAACGATCAACGAGTCAGCGAAAACGTGTAGAGACTCATTGATAGAAAGTCCGAATTCCTCGAACAAGGTTATTCCATCTCCGGCGTCTGTCGCGACTCGCAGGTTCCCAAAGATCCAGGCGACATCCAAAGGAACCTGTGAAGCAGCTTCGAGAAATTGTCTGTTTCTGTCTGGGGTCCAGTCGTCATCGCTGTCCAGGAACGCAATCCAGTCTCCACGGGCCTCCTGCACGCCACGCCGGCGTGCTCCAGACAAGCCGCCTCCCTGCTTTACAACCCGCACCTTCGCCCCATACCAAGTCGCGACTGCTTCTTCGATTCTGTCCGTCGAAAGCTCGTCGTCCACGATGATAATTTCGTCCACGGGAACTGTCTGTGCCAGCACGCTATCGACGGCGCGTCTTATATAAGCACGCCGGTTAAACGTGGGAATGACCGCCGAGATACTCATAATCGGAGCTCCTCCTAGGTGGTTAAAAATCAGGTCGTTACGTTATGCCCAGGGCCAAGGCAAAATGGCTGCGAGCGCCATCGCCAGAAGAAAGACAATCACTCCCACCAATTCAGCCGTCAATGCCTGCCGGAGGTGCTTCGCGATCCCTGGAATTAGGACAAAATACGTTAGCACCGGCACGAATGCGAGGACCGCAATCCCTTGGTGAATGCCAAATCTGGCGAACGCCCACCACACCCCTGCGACCATCAGGACCATACGCGCCGAGTTAGCAAGGGCGGCGTACCTGGAATTTCCAAACGCTAGTATGAGGCTCGATGTAGGAGCCGCAAAGACTTCCTGGGCTGCCCGAAATCCGAGTAACTGGAGCATCCAGCCGGTCATCCCGTATTTCGGTGGCAGCAGAATCGCCACCAGTCTGTGGCTGTAAGCGACGAAGGCCACACCTAGGACAATGCCAAAGAACAGAAAGGCCCAGCGGGCTGACTTATAATGCCTTGCCGCCGTCGCTGAATCTTTTCGAATGCTATTCGAAATCATGGGGAAAAAGACCTGCCCCACAACCTGTTGGATGGCTCGTGAAGGTGCGGCTGAAATCGTCAGGGCCAGAGAGAAGCAGCCGAGTTCCGCCACTGAAATGAACTTCGCAATCACCAGTCTCTCGGCCTCACCACCTAAAAAGTAGGTCGCCGTGGAGAGAAATATTCCCGTTCCGAAAATCAGGATGTCCCTCGCTGCGCTCCGTTCCCACTCTAGTCTGGAGCGGTTGTCGGCGACCAGGTGTGATCCCACGGTGTACGCAACGGAAGCTCCAACCCTGCCCGCTACGAGTGCCCAAGCTGTGGGCGAGATATAAGCCCATGTTAAGGAGACCACCAATCCTGCAACTTCACTGCTTACGCTCAGAACTGTGAGCTTTCGGATCTGTAGATGGCGCGTCATCAACCAGACAGAGCTACTCGCCACCCCCCGAACTGCCACCGAGAACGCGCCAACAATTGCCAGCCAGCGCACCTCCGGCTGGTTGTAAAAAGAAGCAAAGGGATACGCTAATGCGGTCGCAATAATCCAGAGAAAGAGGCCACGGCTCGCCTGAATTGTGAAGGCGGTATTAATAAAGCGCGGATCATCGCCGCGCCGATGCTGGATCACGTCCATCCCAATCCCTAAGTCGGACAGCATGTCGAGACCGGAGAGAAATACGTTCACCAGGGCGATGAGGCCGAAGGCCTGCGGTCCGAGCAATTGGCGAGCAAGTACGATGGTAGAAACAAGCCGCAGGACTTGCCCCGCGGCATAGCCGAGGATCGTCCACAGGCTTCCGCGGAATGCAACCACTAGGCGTCCAGAAGAACCGATACCGCGCATCCCGGGCAAGTACCCCAGAATGCGGACACCAAGCCTCTCCAGCGACGCTACTGCGCCTTCGCCCGCGCTTTGCGGGATCCTAAGTGGGGTGTCGCTCATGGGTTAGCTGAGTCTTAGCTCGGCGATATTGATTCGAGATCCTTGTTGTTCGTCAAATTGAACAGCAACGGCAAAAGATTGGGGATCCTACCTAGGAGATATGTTGGAATTGCGGAAGATCGCCGCGCCCACTCACCTGGCAACCGCGGCCTCGCCAGTTGAGGAAATATAGACCACCCCTCGAACTGGACAACTGAATAGTGGTGACTGCTGTACCCTTATTATTACTGGACCGTGGCAGTGAGGTTTGTCGGCGCGCTCGGCCGGCTCGTGGTGCTGGATGACGTCTGGTAGGCACCCATGTCCCATGCCCCGGTGGAGGGACGGGAAACGCAGCCGATTCCGCAGGCATAATTCACGCCGAAGAATTGCGGTGCGCTGATGTCGAGCCCAGTGATGCCCAAACTAGTAAGGTTATTGCCCGCATGGACAGCCGCTGGACTTCCTGACGTGAGCATCAAGCTTGCATTCAGATTTGGATTGGCGGATGTGCTGTTGGCATCGAATCCTGTCCCTGATAGCCATGCTGACCAGTTTGCATAAATGGAACTTCCTATATTGCCGAAGTTTCCAGAGAGCAGGTAGACGTCGTTGTAGTTGCTGGTGACTCCCGATACGCCTGAGCTTAACCCTATGCCATATACCGTGCTTAGGACGATGTTGTTTTCCATCGTGCCGTTGTTCCAGACACCCATGCTGGTCGCGGCAGCACCAGACATCGTGTTGTTGTAAACGAGCGCTCCAGTGACCCCAGCTCCCGGCTCAATGAAGTTGTTCTTTGGCCCACTTTGGCCTGGTGTTGTGAAGAGAACGTTATTATAAATCTGAACGTTTGGAATATTGCCGGTCCCGGAAGGGTCAAGGAAAATCCCCGCTGTAGTGTTTCCATTAATGTCGTGGACGAAATTGTTCGAAATAACCACGCCATTCATAGTGTCTCCATTCTGAGGAAACAACATGATCCCGTTATGATGGAAATTGTCCTTCGTGTCATCCCAATTGCAAAGCGCTCCAACAACGCAACTGATGTCGTTCCCCACGACGGTAAGAGCTGACGAAGTCCCGCTCTGATCTCCTCCAATTCCCCAGTTACAACGCGACAAGGTGTTGAAAGAAAGCGTCACTCCCGAATCACCGTTAGCTCCCCCATACCATATACAGGTATAGGCATCGTGAACCGTCGTCTTGGTTATCGTCAGATTCGTGGCCCCGCTGATCGCTATTCCGCCGGAATTGTTGCCCCCTGTTTGACAGGTATTCGTGTCCCCTAACGTATGTTGGCAGATATTCGCTATCGCCAGATTCTTGACGGTAACGTTTGATACGCGGCTCAAAACGAAACCATTGCTTTGCGCCATGTACGCCAGCCCCGATCCGTTTGCCGTGTTCTGGATTGTACCGTTCGTACCCCCGTCGATCACGATCCAATTGCGACCCGAAACATTGATAGCACCGCTACTGCTCCAATACGGAGCGGCTAGGTTTGCGTCTGTCTCAAACTTCAGCGTAACGGGGCTTCCGCTTGCACCGCTCCCCTGAAAGGTCAGCAGAGTCTGGCCCGCCGTCCCTGTGAAGGTCCCACACAGATGCACTGTAGTCCCTGGGCCGATCTGGTTTGCGCCGCTGCCCCAGTTGGAGGAGCTATTGAAGAATGACACCGGTTGTGCATCCGCGCAGTCTGCGCCGTTGGCTGCCCCTGTCGCGCTTTGGGCAATGTAGATATTGTTTGCTGTTAAAGGAATCGCGCTGAATAAGTAGAAGACAATCAACCGGAAGAGCAGCTTGGGCATCACGTCCCTCATCATCCCACTTTAACAGCCGTTATCGTAAAGAAGGCAGTACTTCTGAAACTGCAACTGCTCCCGCGGGAGAAATGCGGGGCCTAGCCTCGGACGGGTTACTTCTATACCTTTCATAGGATAGAAGACTACAACAGGCGCCTTCCACTGTATCGAAGGACAGAAAAGGGACAGTGTGTGCTGCAACACTCACTAAACGGTCTCTATTGCATGCCCCATATGGTCCATAAGCCATTTAATATGAATATGTTACAAGCTGACCAGTCGCACCATTATCACACGGTCACTGAGGGATCCGCTACGGCTACGCGACTCCCTAAGCCTGGACTCCACTCGCGCGTTGCATGATCGTCGTGTGATGAAAAATCGACTTCTTGAGGAGTTGAGGCCAGTGCAGCCAATCGTAGCCGCCCTCGAGTTTGGCCCGTAACAGATGCGGGTCATCCCAACTATTTACTGGGAGGCGTGGCAGGAAGAATCTGTTGTTCTTGAGGCTGGCGCGGCCCAGAATCGTCGAAACACCGGTGTCATACCCCAGGTTTCCCAGCAGATCTTCAAGATACCTGGTGAAGCAGCCATCTTCCTCGGGAAATGCAAAAGGATAGGAGAACGACTCGACCGGGGAGCCAAGTTGCTGCTCAATGATCTCTTTCGACCGCCCCAATTCGTATTCAATCTGGTCCGGTCCAAGCGACCTCAGATCAGGATGCGTTACCGTATGCGACCCGAAACTTATCCTTTCGGCATGCAACTCCCGAATCTCGTTCCATGTCAAATAGTCCGCGCCTCCCATGCGCATTGATGTGTTCTGTATCCTATCCGTTGCTAGAAAGACCGTGGCACTGAATCCACACTGGTTCAACACTTCAAGGCCCTCGGTATAAAAATCGCGGTAGCCATCGTCAAACGTAATAACCACTGTGTTGGACAAGTCTGTGCCCGCCTTCAGGCCGGCACATGCCTCACGGAGATTGATCGTACGGTACCCCTTATGGCGCAACCACCGCATCTGTTGAGAAAAAACTTTCGGCGAAGTATTGATGTGATAGTAAGGATGCGACATGCCAAAGAGGTTGTCGGAAATACTGTGATACATCAGGATAGGAACACGTGTCCCTTGCCTCGGGCCCAACACGCGCGCCAGGGGAAAAGACAAACAAAGTGTGGTCATGCGATCAAATCTTGGCATAATAATTAATTTCTGCCTTTGTTCGTTAAGCGAAAACTTGCGGGTGAACAACCATTAGAAAGAGAGTAAGGCGGCTGGGCGCGGAGAAAGCCGCGGTCACCGCGGTTTGTCACAGGGTTTCGAAGAGCGCCCAATCCGCACAAATAGCCAGATGAGAAATAGCCTTGATTATATGGCTAGTGCGTAACCGCCAACTTAGCGCCGAGGAACTCTTCTACCTCTTGAACGACTTCGGCCTGCTGGTCCGCGGTCATTTGAGGGAACATGGGCAAAGAAACAATTTCGGCGGCGACTCGTTCGGTGATCGGGAAGGCGCCTCTTGTGTATCCCAGATGTTCGTAAGCCTTCTGCAGATGCAATGGAATCGGATAGTGGACGCCGGTGCCAATTCCAGCCTCGGCAAGGTGAGCTTGCAGCGCTTCGCGATCTTGCACTCGCACCACATACAGGTGATACACGCCTTTTGTCCAGGCTGCTTCGACCGGAACAATGAGCGAATCCTTGGCATCGGCAAACAGCTCGTGATAGCTGTTAGCGAGGGCTCGGCGCGATTCGTTCCACTTGGCAAGGTGCCGCAGCTTCACGGACAACCATCCCGCCTGGATGGAATCGAGCCGGCCATTGTAGCCTTCGATGTCGTGATAATACTTCTTCGCCTGCCCGTGGTCGCGAATCATCTTCATGCGCTGGGCCATGGCTTCATCATTGGTCGTGATGGCGCCACCTTCGCCGCAGGCACCGAGATTCTTTCCAGGGTAGAAGCTGAAGGCAGCTGCCTTGCCGATGGAGCCCGCTTTTTTCCAGGCATTGGCCTTCTTTGAAAAGTACTCGGCCCCGTGCGCCTGGCAGGCATCTTCAATCACCAGAAGGTTGTATTTCGCTGCAAGATCCATGATCGGATCCATGTCCGCCATCTGCCCGTAGAGATGAACTGGAACGATGGCGGCAACCTTGCGCTTAGAGCCGCGCTCGATCAGCTTTCCGGACTTGGGATCGAAGTTGCAATTCTTCTCGATATATTCCCGCAATTTCTCGGGATCCAGGGTATAGGTCTGTTCATTGATGTCGACGAACGCGATGTGTCCTCCCGCTTGTGAGATGGCTTCGGTTGTGGCGATGAACGTATGGGGCACGCTGATCACGATATCGCCAGGTTCGACGCCGGCGGCCATGAAGGCGAAGCGCAGGGCGTCCGTGCCGCTATTTACGCCCACGCAAAACTTTGCGTCACAGAATCGCGCAAACTCGCGCTCGAACTCCTCCACCATGGGTCCACCGATGAAGCCGGCATTGCTGAACGCCTTCTTCACAACCGCCAACAACTCCTCTTCCAGCTCTTTGTGTGACGTCACTAGATCGAGAAACGGAACTTTCGTTGGATTAGCCATACTCTTACTTTTTCTCCTCTGTGATAAACCGCAGAAATTTGGCGGGATTTCCGGCCACAATGGTGTTCGCCGGTACGTCCTTGGTTACGACGCTGCCTGCTCCGACAATGGCGTTCTCACCGATAGTCAGATTGCTGAGAATCGTGGAGCCGGACCCGATGGATGCTCCCTTTCGAACCAAGGTCTTTTCTACTTTCCAGTCCGCTTCTGTCTGCAACTCGCCGGATGGGGTTGCCGAGCGCGGATAGGAATCATTGATAAAGGTCACGCTGTGCCCGATGAAGACGTTGTCTTCGATCTCCACGCCCTCGCAAATAAAGGTGTGGCTGGAAATCTTGCAGCGTCTGCCGACACTGGCATTCTTCTGGATTTCCACGAAGGCCCCAATTTTCGTTTCATCTCCGATTTCGCAGCCGTACAAATTAATGAACTTGGAGAGCCGCACGTCCTTGCCGAGCCTTACGCTTGGTGCGATAGAGACAAATTCGTTCACAGGCTGACCGCCTCTCCTCGACTCCGGATGGACTTGTCCGCTGCTTCCAGGATGCGGACAACTCGTAGTCCTGCAACGCCGTCGTTGAATGGCGTCGTATTTTCCTGGATGCACTTAAGGAAATAGGCGGTCTCGGCGCGGAGCGCTTCAATCTGTTCAACTTGGGGAGCCCACATGTCGCCGGAGCGATAGCTGACGAGCAGTTGATGCAGGTTGCTAGGATTTGTCGACATGCTAACACCCTTGTCATAGATCTTGATCTTTTCATCGGCATCAAGATCGTTCCAGACCAGCATTTTCTTTTCTCCGCCGATAAGTGTGGTGCGCACTTTCACGGGAGACAGCCAATTTACGTTGACGTGGGCAATGATCTTCTTCGGGAAATACACTGTGATAAAGGCCACGTCCTCCACGCCGTTCAGGTGCTTTTGGCCAGTGGCCACGACTGCTTCCGGCTTCTCCGCGATGACATAATCCATAATCGAAAGATCATGCGGAGCGAGATCCCAGATGACATTAACGTCGTGCTGGAATAGACCGAGGTTTACACGAAGCGAATCGTAGTAATACAGGTCGCCCAGTTCCCTCTTCTCAACCACGTCTTTGATCTTTTTCACCGCGCCGGTGAATAGAAAGGTATGGTCGACCATGATCTTCAAATTCTTCCGGTCGGCGAGCTCAATCAGTTCTTCCGCCTGAGCGACGCTCCAGGTGAACGGCTTTTCCACGAATACGTGTTTGCCGTTTTCGAGTGCTTGTTTGGCTAGTTCGTAATGCGTCCAGACGGGTGTGACCACCGCGACGACGTCAATATTCGGTGAATTGAGGATCTCTTTTTCGTCCGTGGTATAGGCGATCCCCGGATGTGCCTTGCGCAATCGCTCTTGGCACTTGGGATTCTTGTCGCAGACGAGAACAACTTCCGAGCAGTCGTGCGCGTGAAAATTCCTAACGATGTTCGGACCCCAATAACCATAGCCAATTACACCAATGCGAATCATGGAACTCCTTACGTATTTGAAAGAACTACAATGCGCCTTGGAGCAGCAAGGCTATCGCGGGAGCGATAACCAGCAGGAAGATCATTCAAATGAGCTGTCTGATGAACTTTAGCCTAGTGAGCGCCTTCACCCAAAATTACCGCGGCGGGCGTCTGGAGAAGAATTCTCAGGTCCAGCCAGATCGACCAATCACGCGCATACTGCAGATCTAAGCGGACCATTTCATCAAAGCGAGTGCGGCTGCGGCCTTTCACTTGCCATAGGCCAGTGATTCCGGGCTTAATCTCAAGCACCCGGCGGCGATGCCACAGGTCATACGCGCGGAACTCATACGCAATCGGGGGCCGTGGACCGACCAACGACATGTCACCGCGCAAGACATTCCAGAATTGGGGCAACTCGTCCAGGCTCGTTTTACGAACAAACTGGCCCACACGGGTTATCCGGGGATCTTTCTGAATTTTGAAGACCGGCTTCTGGCCTTCCGAGGTGGCGCCATCTACCTTGCCCGCGATGAATTGGCTTACATACTGCTGGTGAATGCGCGCGTCACAGTCTGTGCGCATCGAGCGGAACTTAAGAACAGTGAACGGTTTGCCAAACTCGCCCAATCGTTCCTGCTTGAAGAACACAGGTCCCTTTGAACTGAGTTTAATGGCTAGCGATATCGCCGCAAAAACGGGTGCGAGGAGCAACAGCGCCGCCAAACTTCCCAAGACGTCAATACAGCGTTTGATCCCCAAAGCGAACTGGCGTTGCTCGGCTTTCTTGTTGAATTCAGGGTAGAGCGCAATGTTTGCCGAGTGATCATTGTCGCCTTCGGCGTATTCTTCCGGAAAGAAATGAAAGGAAACGGAAATCCTTGCCGCTGTTTCCATGCCAAGGACCGCTCCGTACACTTTGCTGATCTTATTCAGAAATGTTTTTTGAATTAATTCGTTGTCAGCTTCTCCAAGCTCGGTGCCAATCAAGCCGATGACATCGTTTTCCACGTACCACCCAATGATGTCGGTTTCCCGCGTGTTTTGCGAAATGGCGCGATTCAGCGCCCCCAGGGAGCGATCCTTATGATCGCCAGACAGCGCCTTTCTGACATCCACAAGCACCAGGACGAATCTCTTTTTCGCTCGCTCGGCGCGCCGGCGCTCGAGATAGAGCATGGAAACAAAAGAGTTTTCGGGGAGCAGCCAGCGCATCGGCGTATTTCCGGGATCCGGCAGCGAGACGTGCGCCTTCACGTCCAGCCGCCGGCGGCTCTCCGCCCGTCGCATTTCCATTTCCAGAGGGCTCATAGACCTTTCCTAATCGTTGGGAATCCCTAATCAGCTTATGGTGATTGCGGCCTGGGCGGGTTGCAGGACCTTATTGCCGCTGGCCACTTCGCGCGGCTCTCGAACGGGGACGAGCCAGGCAAGGTCGACTTCTAATGCCACGGAGCGTTGGAGCAAGCCCACCGAGAGCACCACTCGATGGTCGCCCTTGAAATTGACGAGAATTCCTTCAAGACCCGCAAGGGTTCCGTACGTCACACGAACTCTTTCTCCGACCTCGATGAAGGGCCACGGTTGATGTGGGAGACCCGAGCGAACGGCTGTCTGAATTGCAGAGATTTCTTCATCCGATACCGGAATCGCCATCCGGCCGTTTCCTACAATTTGCAGAATTCCCCAAGTCGTGACGATCGGCCGGCGATTTTGAAAATCGAATCGCGAAAACAAGTAACTCGGGAAAAGCGGTAATTCCACTTCCTTCATCCGATCCGACCACTTACGCAGGCTTTTGTACCGAGGGAGGAAACACTCGATCCCCTGGTTCTCCAACTGAGAGGCAACGAAGCTCTCTTTGCGGGCATGTACATGGAGGGCGAACCAACGAATTCCAGTCAACGCTTCATCACTTTTGGAATTGAAGACACTCACTCGCTAGGCTCGCTCTCTCACTAACTTTTGAATCTTTGCCAGTGCGCGTAGGCTAACGCCACTGGACTCCCATTTCCGGACCACGTTACGCTTAGAGTATGGCAATTCGGCTTCCAACCGGTTCCGGGGGGATCTAGAGGACGCGTGTTGCGATGCCTTACGTAAAATTAAGAAAATACATGAGTTATTACAGTCCGTTTGCTGCTGAGCAAATTCATCATTTGCAGAGTGACTTCTGAACTCCCGAAAGGAGAAATCCAGTACCCGATTGCCCAAATCTATTTCCGAAGCAACGCCTGCGACGTACTGTTACATCAACCACTGATAAGTGTTTTAGTTACATATAGTTACGGAAGACATGCGCAATTCCTCAAGGTTTAAGTGTCTCTAGCCACGAGGTTAATGTGGACTCACGCTGTGGGGAACCCAAGAGCAGAAACTTCCTGCGAACTCGCCCGGTCACCCCTGCTGTCATCACACCTGTGGTGATGGCCAGCTCGTGGCTGCTGCCCGATAAGAGGTAAGGGTTGCAAAATATTGATAGATATACAGTTAGCACGAAACTCGCCTAGTCCGCCTTGCAAAACTTCATACTCGACTTTGGCTTCAAGCAGGCAACATCTTGAAACCGATGCGGCCAAGCTCAGTAGGGAAAAACATTTCCCACTCGAGCGTCCGTCCACACGCAATTCCACGAACGTTCCGCGCAAGATCTGCGCCCGAAAAACTGTTAAGTCTGCCCCTGGCTCAAGTTATCCAACTCATCATCAATGTTATAGGTTTTGTTGGCGAGGAATCTGCCATGAGTTAGAATATGGCTCGCTACCCGCACAGTGATCGCAGCATGCTCGACGGTCACCACTCTTCGGGTCTAACGATCGCGTCTTGGAGTGCTTCCGTTCCGCCAATATTCCACGAAATCAATCCCCTTGCGGATTCTCGATGGGGAGAATTTCTGCCTCGACACCCAAGGGCTTCGATATTTCACACGCCGGGGTGGCTTGAAGCCTTACAGCGAACTTACGGATACGAGCCCGTCGTCTTCACAACCAGCCTGCCGGGAGAGCAGTTGCAAGACGGGGTTGTATTTTGCAGGGTGAAGAGTTGGCTGGTCAGGCAACGACTTGTGGCTCTCCCGTTCTCCGACCATACGGAGCCGCTAGTTTCCAACCAGGAAAATCTGCTGAAGTTGTTGGCCTTCTTGGCAGAGGGCACAGTGCAAGGGAAATGGACGAGCGTTGAGCTTCGTCCACCCTATGCGTTGAATACTTTCGCAAACTGGTCCAATTTCCAGGATGGCCCGCGCTTTGTCCTGCATAGCCTGGATCTTCGGCCGAGTCTCGCAAGCCTCTTTCGGGGTCTCAACAAAGATTCCACACAGAGGAAGATTCGGAAGGCGATCCGTGAAGGCTTGAGGTATGAAGAGGGCCGATCCGAGCAACAACTGCGTCAATTCTTTCGATTGTCGGTAATGACGCGGCGCCGCAAATCGCTCCCGCCGCCTCCATTTGCCTGGTTCCAGAACGTAGCTCATTGTTTAGGGGAGCATGCGAAAATCCGGATCGCGATGACCAGAAATGGGGAACTTGCCGGCGCAGTCTTCTCGGTCCGTTATAAGGACACCATGCTGTTCAAGTACGGTGCGAGCGACGCGAGGTTCCATAGCTTAGGCACAATGCCATTCCTTTTGTGGCAGGCAATCGAAGAGGCCAAAAATGCGGGGGCAACACAGTTTGATTTCGGCAGATCCGAGATCGAAAACAGGGGCCTTATCACCTTTAAGAACCACTTCGGTGCAAAACAATCTGTACTCACCCACAAGGTCTTTCCTGCGATGTTTTCGGATGCGGGCGCAAACAGCTGGAGCCTGAAATACGCGAAAAAATTCTTTTCAGTATTGCCGGATGGTGCGCTGATTCTCGCTGGGAGGCTAATCTATCCTCACATTGGATAATTAGCTGATCCCGGCATTTGCAGACGCTCTTTTCAACCCTTTCGGTCGAACCGCGCCGGTTTAACTGCCCCCACTATGAGTCTTTACTCCTATTGCCGCGAAATGGCCCCACTCGCAGCATTCCTGGGCCGATTCGACCCGCCAACTGGAACGCCTTGAATAGCCGTTCTTTCAAGAAGAGAATTTGCAGCGCTCTCCTCAGCCGCGAACCGTGAAAATCAAATAGCCCCACTTCCGAGAGCACCGAAAATAAGAGTAGGTCTTCGGCGCGTGGGTGTCCGACAATCGCGCCGCGGAAGATGGGGCTGTTCCGAAACAGGATCCGCGTTGCCTCAAACAAATATGCCTTGGGATTCGACGTGGCTTTGCCCGCGTAATCAAAGTATGGGCCATCGAGAACCCGTACGTTTGGCATAACGTGCCCCTCAATGAGTATTTCTGTATCGGCTGGTGCATCCACATCGATGCTCGAGCATTTGATGAGCTCCACGCTGTTTTCTTGCAACGCCCCGGCCAGCTCGTACTCGTCTTTCCCACACGGATACCCTGCGGCGGCAGCGATAAACACGGCCTCGCTGACTCCGATTGCCACCGCTACGTCCAGCGGTTTCCCCATTGCTTCGGCCTTCGCGAATTGCATTCCCAGGTGACTTTTCGAAGAGGTGCTTATAGTTGCTTGTCTAGGCCCTAAGACCTGCATGCGGTATACGCCGAGGTTATGCGAACCGTCTTCGGGGTCGCGGCTAATATTCACGTGCCAGGTCCCGAGGTAGCGGCCAGCATCAGATCTGTTCCACTGGGGAACCGGCAACTTTAGGAGATCGACCGCTTCTCCTTCGAGAATGTTCTGGAAAATCGGACCGCTCTGCGCGCGCGTGGGAGCGATCGGGTTCGCCACTCTCTTGCGCACCTGCCGGACCAACTCCTTGCGGCTTTTCCCCGCTTCCACTGCGAGCGCAAGCCCCATTGCAGCGATGCTGATCAAACCATTGGTGAAAACGCGGTGCCCTGGATAGTCCTTGATGTTTTCGAAGAGCAGTGGCGCCAAGTCGCTTCTGGTCGTCTCTCCCAGCTCATATTTCCAATCGACTTGGCGACCAATGCGCTGCAATTGTCCCCGTTTGTCAAGTTGCTCGATAAAACTTCGCAAGTCCATGGTTTTTCCGGAATCCAGCTCCCACCCTGTCAGTCTATGAGCCCAAGCATCGGAGGCAATAGGAATATCTCAGCTTAGTGTTCCTACAAGAGACCTAACTGAAGAGACCTACCCGGCTCCGCTGTTCGTCCTCGAATGCTCCTGGCAAGCCCTCCGGACAGCAATCGCGGCTGGCCATGGATTCGCACAATAAGGGCTGAGAGCTAGCCTGTCCAGGGCAATAGCAGTTTCTAAAGACTTTATTGTCTATGAGTTACCAAGCGCTTGCGGAACGCCCTGGGAGCAGGCGACAGACTCCGCCCTGCTGCCCTTCAGGAACTTTTCAATCAAGCTTAAGAAATGCATTCGTTCCTGCTCTGTAAAATTCATCATCTTGGCTAGATGCTGACGCAGGACTGCTTGCCTGCTCTGTTCGGGCACATTTCGCAACTGTGCGGATACCGAGCACGCCGCCACACCCGCTTGCCAGCGCATAAACCCGTCGATCTGATCATCGATGAGCGCAAGTGCGCGAGGAATTTCCTCTTCGCGAGCTTTCTTGTTCTCCTCGACGACTTCCGTCAGGCCATCGATATCACTCAGCTGTATGTTGGGGACTTCCTGCACATCCACAGAAATGTTTCGTGGAACACCGAGGTCCATCATCACCAGCGGACGATGTCCCCTGGCGACCATGGCCGTTTCCATCATCTGCCGGGATATGATGGGTTCCGGGGTCGAGACCGAACTGACGATCAGATCCGGCCAGTCCAAGACTTCGGGGAGTTTTTCCCACGGCAAAACCTCGCCTCCATAACGCGCCACCAAGGCCTTGGCATTCTCCAGGGTGCGATTCAGAATCCGGAATTGGGGAACACCTCGGTCACACAGGTGTTTCACCACCTGCTCGCTCGTGACACCCGCTCCCACGATCAAGACGCGCTGATTTTCCAGGCCGCGCAAGAGTGCTTCCGCCTGCTTCACTCCCGCAAACGCCACGGACATCGGTCTGGATGCGATCTGCGTCTCGGTGCGGATTCGCTTTCCCACTTCCAGCGCGGACTGGAATAGCCGGTTTAGCACACGCCCGGTTGTCCCATGATCCATCGCAACCCGATATGCTTCGCGGACCTGGCCGAGAATTTCCGATTCGCCCAGCAGCATCGAATCCAGACCGGCTGCCACTCGATAAATGTGGCGTACCACCTCGCGATCCGTATGCCTGTACAGTGCGGCCTTGAATTCCTGCGGTGCAACCTGATGATAGGACGCAATAAACATCTCCATTGCACTCAGGTTGTCCGCTGCGCGCTCGCTAGTGACCCCGTAGAGCTCCGTGCGGTTACAGGTGGAGAGTACAACCACTTCTTTCAGGATTCCGCGGGCGCGCAACTGATCGGCGGCCTCGCAGGCCTGTTCAACGCGAAACGCGACGCGTTCGCGCAGCTCAATGCTCGCGGTACGGTGGCTGATCCCTATTAGCGCTATTTCCATGTCGATTGCTGGTGCCCGGTTTTTTCACACTTCGCGTGTTTAACGTTCTTTCTGCAATTGAACATTGTGAGATTCACGATCCCACATCTCGGAGACATGGACCTTCAACGCTTATGGACGAGCGAGAAGCCAGCCGGGGGACAACCGGGAGCGTGCCTACAGCAGCTCCCTCGCTGCTTCCTTTGCAAAATAGGTGATGATGATGTCCGCGCCGGCCCGTTTCATTGACGTCAACGCTTCCATCATGATCAGCTTTTTATCCAGACGGCCAATTCGTGCGGCCGCGTCGATCATGGCGTACTCACCGCTCACGTTGTACGTGGCCAAGGGCATCTGGAATTCCGTCTTTGCCCGGTACACGATGTCCAGGTAATAGAGCGCCGGCTTTACCATCACAATGTCCGCACCCTCTTCGATATCCAGCGCAATCTCGCGCATCGCCTCATTGGAATTGCTGGAATCCATTTGGTGGGTTTTCTTGTCACCATGCGACAACGCCGACTGCGTGCCTTCCTTGAAGAAGGGATCGTAGAGTTTCGAGGCATATTTCGCCGAATACGCCATGATTGGTGTATTCACAAAGCCGTCGCTATCCAGCATTTCTCTCAGCGCACGAATCTGTCCATCGAGCATCGCTGCCGGCGCCACCATGTCGCTGCCCGCCTGCACGTGCGAGAGTGCCGTTTTCGCCAGCACCTCCTTCGACGCATCGTTCACCAGGTATCCGTCGTCGAGAATCCCGCAATGGCTGTGCGGCGTGTATTCGCACAGGCATACGTCCGTCACCACCAACACTTCGGGCACATGCTTCTTTAGCGCGCGAACCGCTTCTTGAACGATTCCGTTCGGCGCGTAGGCGCCCGTGGCAAGTAGATCTTTTTCTTTGGGGTCAGGCACTCCAAACAACAGAATCCCGGGAATACCGAGGTCGCGAATTTCTTTCACTTCCTCGATCAATTTGTCAATGGAAAGATGATAGTTGCCCGGCATTGCATTGATCTCGTGTTTTATTCCGTGACCGGGCACCACGAACAAGGGCAATATCAAATCATCAATCGCCAGGGAGTGTTCACGCACCAACCGCCGGAATCTCTCATTTTGTCTGAGCCTTCTCAGCCTTCGGGCAGGGAAACCTGTTGCGGCTTCCCTTCCATACGTTGGTGCGACTCCGCCAATCGTCTGAGTCCTTTGCTGCGGTATATTCTCTTCAACCAAGGTCGCAACTGACTTATTGTCCGTTATCATATTTTTTGGCTCACTGTACTGCGTTCCGCGCTGGGAACGCTCTTGGATTTCGAAACAAAGAAGGGCAGGATCTTTCCGCTGGCGGTCGCGATGGGAAACTCTCGAACAATTTGCACCATGTTTGACTGTTTCCACATTTCCGTGCCGGACTGCGACCAGGATTCCGGGCTATCTTCGGCACGCTTGAGCAGGTTCAAAAACGTGTCCAGAACCTTTGTGTCCTGAATCTCGCCGACACGCGGACTCACAAGCAACTGCAGGTGGGTCAGCCCACGTGAATCTTCTTTCTCTACCAGTTGATAGTCCGTGCTTTTGCCGCCAAATCTTTCCGGCAGTTCCCGCTCGATAATTCGAACGAAATCGGTGTCCACAAAGGTCACGCCTTCTCCGGTCAGTTTTTCATAGCTGCGAATTCCGCTCAGATGCGTGCGGAAGCCAACCTGTCCGAAGGTGCACCCACAGTCCTGCTCCGAGAGATTGCCGTAATCGCCCATGCCGACATTCAGAAGAAGTTTGGGAGATTCGTAGAGCAGCGTTGTGAATAGATAGGAGTCAACGAAGAGATCGGAATGCGGCACAATTTGCCGGTGCGAAATGATCGCAGTCGTGTCCTTGTAGAGATGGCAATGGTCGCTTTCTGCGTGAGCCTGGTCGCAGCCCGCCGCGATGACTCCCGCCTCGGAAATTCCGTACACGGGCACCGCGCTAGCCCCCAAAGCTTCAATTTCTTTTCTCTTCTGCGGAGTGAGCGGCTCGCCGGTTACCAGAAACTTGGTTCCCTTGATGTTCAGGTTGTTGTCCGCCGCTGCAATGCAAATTCGCACCGCCGAGGCCGCGAAGGTGTAAACCACGCAGCGCTCGTTCTCCAGCAAAGCGTCGGCAGCCCATTTGGCCACCTTGAGGGCGTCATCCAGCGGCACATACTCGGGCTCCGCCAGTGGGCAGCCATGCAATTTCCCGAGGGTGAAGATCAGTTTTGTGCCCCACTTCTTCTCCCAGTTCACGTTCAAACGGTCCTCTGGCACCTGCGAGAACCACCGTCGCGCGGGATTACCAATGTGCGCAAACCGCAGACTTGAGTTGATTCCGGGCGCTCCGGGAAATACGGGAAACCAATTAGCTATCGGTGCCTGCAGGCATCCATGAATGCTCAGCAACAGCGCATCGTAGAGAGACCTCTGATGCAGATAGTCGAAGTCAATGCGAACTCTGGTTCCAGCGCTGCGCGTGGCACCACTTCGCACTTCATACACGTAGGAGAGGAAGGGATTGTCGAACATTCCCTCCTTGCACCAGAATTCTGCTCCGTTTCGCACTACCGGGACTTTGCCCTTGAACTCATCGACGGTGAAATACACACCTTCGTTTTCCAGGGTGCGGAGCGATCCTTCAATCCCATCCTTCGCAACCCAATTTTTCAGGTCTTCGAAATGGATTTTCTTCGGTTCAAGCAGCTTCAGGTAAGGGCTAGCGGAATACTGGAAAACACCCTTTTCGACGAAGTTCAGAAAGTTCTCATCGCGAGCCGCTACGCGCTTCTTAATAGAGCTTTTCGCCAGGGCAATGGCTTCCTCTGGCGTCATTCGTTGCTTCGCGAATCTGCGAAAACCCTCAACGAATCGGTAGTACTTTCTCATCGAAAAATTCGTCGGCCGATTACGCCGACTGTCTCCTATTGGCTCGCCAATCGTTCAACGGCCGTCTGGGATGTTGAACTGTCTCTAGGGGCCTTCCACTGTTGTGTGACAAGGAGGAGAGAGGCACCTTTGTGACCAAAAACCCAGGCTCGCGACTCCACGGTAAGTCATTATTTTTCTTAATGTTATGAAAAAGGAGGTCCCCAAGCGCCTCTTTTTAGGGAATCCTAAGGGAAAAAGTGGAAATGGCTTTCCATGGCCTTTCTGGCGCATGAAACCTGATGTGCACTTTTCAACCGACTACGTTTTGATGGAGTGAAGAGCTCTCCGTGCGTGGAAGACGACCCGGCCAGCCCGGTGAACGTCTACGGCACGAGGAAGCTTGCTAGCGAAGAGGGTCTCCGTCAGATCGGGGTACCTCATCTGTTTTTCCGCACCGCTTGAGTCTATGGAAGGCAGGACGAAACTTCCTTCTAACGATTTTGCGCCTTGCTTCGCGACGAGGAGAGTTGCGAATTGCGAGCGATCAGATCCGCGAGCCGACTTGGTGCCGGGAAATTACCAACGCGACCACATCCATCCTTCAGAATCTTTCGGTCGGCCCCTGATCATGCAGCGCCTCGTTCCCATCATCACCGCCCAATATCCGACGCTTGCCCAGTGCCTTGCTTACTCCGTCCTCTCCAGTGAATACCGCTCTCGGATTTTCAAAGTCTGCTTACCCGATTGGCGGGTTCAGGTGCGCTCGGCCTCTTCCGGCCTGTGATTCTATTCAGGTGCTGACGTATCTAGGTCCAGCCCTTTGCTGGCTCCTGCGGCCAGTTTGGCGAGAGGCCAACTCGCCCGGAATGATGGTCGAAGAAGTGGTCCCGATGGCGTTGGTGCCTCATGTCCTGGCATAGCCGTGGCAATTTGCTACCGTTTGCCGCGGCGAGCTTGACGGCGTTTCCGGTTCGGTCAGATCTCCTCGGAGAAATTCGCATGGCAATGTAAATCGCCGAATGGCTGCGCGCCCTCGGAAGCCTGCTCGTCAAGTTCCGCACTTGTCCCGTCACAATTGACCGGCGGCCCGTCAATTGAAACAAATGGGCAATCCTCTTCCCAGTTATTGATACATATTTCCGTAAGAATCAATTCCGACTGCTTGAGAAAAAAGGACTTAGGGCGGCCACCAAAATGCCATAGATACTCCCAAACGGTCGGTACGTGTGTCTCGATGGCGCCCAGGCAGAAGTGTTGGGATGAAATCCTACGGGCGCACAAGGAGCCTTGGATCATGCTGCGTTTGATAAAGTTCAAGATGGCGTTCTGCGAAAAAGGAAATTCTGAATCTCCTCTTCGCCGCAGCTTCTCGAAGCGCCTTTTCTTTGCGCCGGCTCTCTTTCTGCTCGCGGCCGCCAGCACGTTTGCCCAATTGAGCATCAGTGTGAGCGTTTCGCCAAAGTCGGGTGGACTAACCGTTGGCCAGACACTCACCACGCTGACTGCCGCGGTCAGCAACGATTCGCTGAACCAGGGGGTAACCTGGAGCGCAACGGGCGGCTCGTTTTCACCTACTGCGACCGCATCTGGCGCCCCTACCACCTACACCGCGCCAGCCACCGCCGGAGTCTATACTCTGACGGCCACAAGCGTTAGCGATGTAACGAGGAGCGCGAGTATAACCATAGGTGTCACAGACCTCGCCGGCGTCTTCACCTATCACAACGATCTCTCCCGTGACGGCAGCAATCCTAGTGAATACGCTATTACGCCTTCCAACGTAACGAACGCCACTTTCGGCAAGCTCTTCTCGTGCACAGTCGATGGTGCCATTTATGCGCAGCCGTTGTGGGTGGCCAATCTAACTGTCGGTGGCGTAAAGCGCAATGTGGCGTTCGTTGCAACACAACACGAAGGCCTGTACGCCTTCGACGCGGACGTCAATACCACCCCTTGCACACCGTTGTGGCAGGCAAACCTTATTGATACCGCACACGGCGGAAACAGCGCGGAAACTTCGGTGCCTTCCGGTACAACTGGGAACTTGGTCGGCGCCGGCTTCGGCGATATCACGCCCGAAGTCGGGGTCACCGGCACGCCCGTCATCGATCCTTCCACGAATACTCTCTATGTTGTCTCCAAATCGGTCATCGCACTCGGCTCAACTTTTTATCAGCGACTGCACGCCATCGACCTCACCACAGGCAATGAAAAAGCAGGGAGTCCGGTGACTATTGCTGGCACCTATCCGGGAACAGGTGATGGCGGAACTACCGTTGCCTTTAACGCGCGCCAGGAGAACCAGCGCCCTGGGCTTGCTCTCGTCAACGGGATTGTGTATATCGCTTGGGCTTCGCATGAAGATAAAGCCCCGTATTACGGTTGGGTCATGGGCTACAACGCGTCCAACCTGACGCAAGCGAGCATCTTGAACGTCACCCCAAACGTTCATTACGGCGGCATCTGGATGAGCGGAGGAGCGCCGGCGGCGGATTCGAGCAACAATCTGTATCTCACCACGGGCAATGGGACCTTCGACGCGACGAACACGACGGGTCCGACCAATGACTATGGCGACTCTTTCCTCAAGCTCACCGGCGGCCTTTCCGTGTCGCAATATTTCACTCCATCTAGCCACGCCTCTCTCAACGCGAATGACCAGGATTTCGGTGCTGGTGGGGCAGCCATTCTGGTGGACCAGCTCTCTGGGCCCGTTTCACACCTCGTGATTGGTGGCGGCAAAGATGGCTATCTTTACTTGCTAAATCGAGACGCGATGGGAGGGCTGGGGGACGCTAACGCTTCGCAGCGGTTCAACTTTGGCAATCCGATTCTTTCTACCGGCGCCTTCTGGAACAACACCTTTTACATGGCGGGTTTGAACGGTAAGCTCCAGGCCTTTAGCTTTAATACGTCCACCGGCAAGTTTAATACGCCGAACGCCTCCCAATCCTCCGCGACGTATGGATTTGGAAGTACGCCTTCGGTTTCTTCCTCCAGTACTACGAATGGAATCGTCTGGGCTTTAGATAATCAAAAATACTGCACAAGCCAGTCCAGCGGCTGCGGCCCTGCAGTGTTACACGCCTATGCCAGCACCAACCTCGCCACCGAATTGTGGAACAGCTCGATGGGAACCGGCAATTCTGCCGGAAACTCCGTCAAGTTCACCGTGCCCACCGTGGCAAATGGGAAGGTCTACGTCGGCACGCGCGGGAACAATACTGGGGGCACCACTTCTTCGACTACCATTCCGGGCGAGCTGGACGTCTATGGTCTCTTGGGAGTTGCGCCGCAGGTGGCCACACCGACGTTTAGTCCGGCAGGCGGAAACTACACTTCGGTAGTATCAGTGACCATCAGCGACTTAACCGCCGGCGCAATGATCTACTACACCACCAATAACACGACGCCGACGACCGCCTCGACGCTGTACACCGGCCCCGTCAGCGTCACAGCCTCACAAACGATCCAGGCCTTTGCCGTAGCCAGCGGCTTCTCTCAAAGCGCGGTGGCCAGCAGCACGTACACGATCGCGCCACTGGGGCCAGCGCCAACCCTCACTTCCGCCAGCCCGAGCACTGGCATGCAGGCACAATTGAATCTGCCTGTCGTTCTAACCGGCACCAATTTCCTGCTCGGACCGGTCTGCAGCTTCGGCGCTGGAATTACCGTGAATTCCTGTACCTACAATTCGGCCACCCAGATCACCGCCAATGTTTCCATCTCCGCTAACGCCACCATCGGCACAAATACGATTTCGATCACAAATACAGATGGTCAGATCGCCACTTTGCCCGGCGGCTTTTCGATTGCGCTCAACACCAACCCATTCTCACCGATCCTCGTGAATGCGGGCGGGCCTTCTTATACAGATATCCAGACGCAAGTTTGGAGCGCGGATAAGAATTTCTCAGGTGGCTCCACGGCGACCACCACTCATTCGATCGCGAATACCACGGATCCAATCCTCTATCAGACAGAGCGCTACGGTAACTTCACCTACCAATTTACCGTGCCGAACGGCACCTACAATGTAGTTCTAAAATTCGCCGAGTGCTACTGGACCTCTGTGGGGAGACGCATCTTCAATGTATCAATCAACGGTACCCCGGTGCTAACCAATTTTGACATAATCGCAGCCGTTGGTGCGCCATACACGGCGATCGACAAGACCTTTACAACGGCGACCTCCACCGGCACCGTCACAATTCAATTCACTTCTGGCTCGGCCGATTTGCCCAAGATCAGTGCTATCGAGATCAGTTCTGCCTCCGGGGTTTCTGTTCAGGTCAGTCCTACTACGGCGAGTTTATATGCTTCTCAGCAACAACAGTTCACGTCCAGCGTTATAGGAAACGCCAACACGGCTGTCACCTGGACCTACAGTCCTCAAGTTGGCACGCTGACTGCCAATGGCCTATATACCGCCCCAGTTTCCGTAACGACAGCTCAAGCTGTTTCTGTGATCGCTACCAGCCAGGCGGACAGCAACAAGTCGGCAACTGCCATTGTCAATCTTTTGCCGCCACCAGGTTCGTTTACTCCGATCTTTGTCCATTCCGGTGGCGGCGCTTACATCGACACTGTGGGGAACAATTGGACTGCGGACACAGGCTTTACAGGGGGACAAGTGTCATCCACCACGAGGGCGATGGCCAACACGCTCGATCCCGCTCTTTACCAGACCGAGCGTTGGGGTAATTCCTCTTATCAGTTCAGCGTGCCTCCCGGAAAATACACGGTGATCCTCAAGTTCGCCGAAATCTATTGGACTTCGGCAGGAAGACGGCTCTTCAATACCTCGATCAACGGGACGCAAGTCCTCACGAACTTTGATATCGTGGCCGCGGCAGGGGCAGCTTTCACTGCGATTGATAAATCGTTCCCTGTAACGGTAACAGGTAGTTCGATCGTGATCCAATTCACCAAGGGATCTGCGGATTTGCCGAAGATTAGCGCCATCGAGATCAAGGCGGATTCCGGCATTGGCATCCAGCTCAGCCCGACTAGCGCGTCGCTGCCTGTCTCGCAGAGTCAGCAATTTGCAGCAACGGTTACGGGCACGACGAACCTTGGCGTCACTTGGACCTACAGCCCGCAGGTCGGAACGCTTGTCACTTCTGGAGCGACAGCCGGCCTCTACACCGCACCGTCGTCAATCACCACGGCGCAAACAGTGCGCGTCACTGCCACCAGCGTGGCAGACCCCACGCAGGCTTCCATCGCTACCGTCTCGCTCGTTTCGCCGTACAGCCCGATCTTCGTACATTCCGGCGGTGCGGCTTATACGGACACTCTTGCGCAGGCCTGGAGCGCGGATGCCGGCTTTATAGGTGGGAACACAGCTAGCACAACCAGCAACATTGCTAACACGGCCGATCCCAAGCTCTACCAGACGGAGCGCTATGGTAACTTCACCTATCAATTTACTGTCCCGAACGGCGGCTATAATGTCACTCTGAAGTTCGCTGAGTTCTACTGGACCTCCGCCGGCAAACGCATCTTCAATGTGGCGATCAACGGCACCCCTGTGCTGACCAACTTTGACATCATTGCCGCGGCGGGGACTGCGCTCACGGCCATCGACAAGACTTTCCCGGTCACCGTGACTAACGGCCAGGTCACGATTCAATTTACTTCGGGTTCCGCCGACCTGCCGAAGGTCAGCGCCATCCAGATTCGTTAGTGACGCTTGCATTTGGAAAGTTCGCGATTTCAGGAGCGGTGAGATTTTACTGACGAATAATCGACGCCGCGCGTAATACAGCTAGCGCCCGTTGTCATTCGGACTTTGGTCTGCAGTCGAGCCGGGTCCGGCGATTTCTCAAGGGGACTCTTAACGCATGAGCAGTTGTAAACCAAAGCCTACTTTCGGGAAAACATTGCTGCGCGACATGCGCTGGTTTATAGTTAACTCTTGTATTTACAGCAGTATACGACAGTATGTCATTTGGTAGCAAAATTGCTCTTGCCAACGTCAGCGTCCCCGCTGCAACGCACAAGTGTACCTACGGAGAATTGAATGAAGCTCTCAAGATATTTGTGGCTGCTGGCTGTACTCATAATCATGACGCCGCTGGCCCAGGCGGACACGGCCACAATGAAGTTCACAGGTGTGAATGGCGCGACTAACGGAGTCTATTATGTCAGTCCGTACACCGGGATAATGAACTACGGGACCTCCAACGCTCAAACGGTGGCCTTGTTTTGCGTCGATATCAATAATGAAGTTTCTATGGGCCAGGTTTGGAATGCGAACGTGACCAGTCTGGCGTCGGCCAATTTCTCGAACACGCGCTACGGGAGTGGCTCCGTCAACCCCAATCTCGGTACCATGAACCCTCAAACTCTATATGAAGAAGCAGCTTGGCTCGTAACTCAATTCGCGTCCCATTCTGGGGACTACGTCAGCCTGCAATATGCCCTCTGGGACCTTATGACACCTGGTGCAGAGCCGACGAATTTCGCCAACGCTGATGGCACTACCGTGGCACAGTGGCTGGCTCTGGCCGCAGCTAATCACGGCAAAATCAATCCAGCGAACTTTGTGATCATCACCAACACCGGGACACTTGCCTATAGAGGTCAAGTCCAGGAATTCATCGTCCAGACGCCTGAGCCGGCCACGGCCGTTCTTTTGCTAATCGGGATCGTCTCGATGTTTCTTCTCTTCCGGCGGAGCCAGCAGCAGCCCGCTTAATTCTGCCAAGTCTCTGCCATCGAGTCTGTCTCCGTACCTCGATGCGGAGGCATTTCTCATTATCCGGCCGTAAGTGGTGCACCAGCTGCGCCTTCGGCGGGATGGGTCTGGTTGTCAGGGTGAGCGGATTTTGGGGTAAGCGTCTGGTCTGAAACGTCTGGACGAAGAGTGAGTGTGTAGTGATGATGGCCTTTGTGGACACATCGGGAAGTGTCCACGAGGGAATTTGGACACATCCGAGCAGGCCATCCTTGATGAGTCACCCAAGCGAATAGAAGCGAGGCGGCGGCGATCGGTCGAAAAAAAGCGAGGAATCGTCGCGAAAGGGACTCTTCGCGTCGCAGGGAGCGTGGACGTGGTGGTGCTGCGTACCGCGATCGAGTGTTTGGTCGGATGATCGGGCTACCGGCGGGAACGCGGATCTGGATCGCCGCAGGAGTGACGGATCTGCGACGAGGGTTTACACGGTGGGAAGCACTGCTGCGCTTCTGTGATGACGGGCGCATCGAAATCGATAATAATGCAGCAGAGCGAGCGTTGCGGGTCGTGGCTCTGGGCAGAAAGAATTTTCTTTTTGCGGGCTCCGATGGTGGTGGAGAGAGTGCCGCGGCGATTTACAGTCTGCTCGGTTCGGCCAAGCTGAACGGAATCGATCCCGAAAGTTATCTACGGAACGTGTTGTCCCGTATTGCGGACCATCCGATCAAGCGCATCGACGAACTGCTACCCTGGAACTTATCGGCAGAATCGTGTCTAGCTTCGACCTGCGCTGTTTGACCACGAAGCACCATCTACTGATTCAATCGCGATGCACCTTCCCGTAGCGGCTACACTGTGATCAGCGGAGAAGGCAAAGCTCTTGTAGCTATCCGCGAATTTATTGGATCAGATATTTACGGAATGTCGTCAACAGACATGTCTGTCTCACCGCAACCGGAAGCAACCGAATTTCATGTTAGCCTCTGGCGGCTGCGCGCCGTCCGTGCCATTGCGCTGTGCTCGAGGCTCGCGATCTTGGTGCCTTGGTAGGCAGCCATCTTCCGTGATTTCAGCCGGCGGCAAGGCCGAATTGAGCTGCTCATGCCGATCTTGTTTTTCCCACTGTGGCTCCCCTACGCATGGGTTGTTTGGGGCTTGCGCTCCAACCCATTGCGCGCACGATCAAGAACGCTTTAGCAGCGGCGGTAGGTTGCGGTTCTCTCATCTTCATTCTCTGCTCTTTCCTGCTCGTTCTGACCTCCTTCGACGCAGACCCGCGGTTGGCAATTGTTTATGCACTTGTGGCGCTGTTGCAGATTGCCCTTGTTGCCGGCGCCATGACGACGTACTACTCGATGAGGCGAGAGCCCGAGGATCTACAGATCCTGGCGACCCGGCTTTGGGTTCCGATCGTAGGCATTACGGCAGCCGCAATAGTTATCCCGAATCTTTTCCTTCATGAGAGAGTCCCGTATGAAGCGTCCGCAGTAGGCTTGCTGCGTACCATCAATGTAGCCGAGGCCGAATACGCTCAAGCACACCCGGACAAAGGATTCGCATCGTCGCTCGCTGAATTGGGCCCGGAACCCGGCAGTGCTCTGATCGACTCTGTGCTCGCCAGCGATAGAAAATCCGGCTACGTCTTCATCTTGACCGCTGCCCCACCAGACTCTCACGGTCGCATCACGCACTACACTGTCATCGCCCGTCCCCAAAAGTACCGCAGGGAGGTAAAGCATAGTTTCTTGACGGACGAATCTGGCGTCCAGCACTTCACCACTGAGGACCGCGCTCCCACGGCCCAAGATCCCGCACTCCAGTAGGCCAGAATGGATAGCGCATTGCTACGGCTTCGGCCGGACGCTTACAGTTTGGGAACCGTGCGCTGAGGGGCAAAGATATCTCTTGGGTTTCGGCAAGAAGAGCAGGACTTCTGGTTGACGCGATGCGTCAGAATGCTGGAACTCTTATTTCCTTCCGCGGGTTGGTGTTGAAGGACTCATCCGGAATCGCGATAGCGCCTCACCAAGATTCTGAATGAACGCTTCCGAATTATAGACATCTGCGTCGATATGTGTGCTTCCTGCCGGCGCAGCCGGTTCGACCTCGTCGAGCTGAAATTCATGTGCGACGTCTTCGACGATTTTCGGTAGGATCGGCCGCTGCTGTTCGACGTACGCATTGATCAGTGAGTGTTCGCAAAGCAGATTTATCACGCGCGGAATGCCCATTGAATATAAATGGATCGTTTCAACAGTTTTAGGAGCGAAGATCAGTTCACCGCTGGCTCCTGCAATCCTTAGCCGTTCGGCGATGTAGTCGTGGGTCTGCTCTTTCGTTAGAGGGGTTGTCTTACAGCGCAGCATGATGCGCTGGCGGAGTTGTCGCAATTGCGGCAGCTTCAGCTTTTCTTCCAACTCTTGCTGTCCGGACAATACGATCTGCAGCAGCTTCTCCGTGGATGTCTCGAGGTTGGTCAACAGCCGAATTTCTTCGAGCACGGGGTAGGTTAGGTTCTGAGCTTCGTCCACGATGAGCACGGTGGTTTCACCGGCGCGGTAACGATCAAGAAGCCATTGATTGAACCGCATCAACTGCTGACTCTTCGTCTGAGACTCGCAGGGGATACCGAACTCCGCCAGAATGAAATCGAACAGTTGATTCGTATTCATCCGGGAATTAAATAGAAACGCAGTTCTTACCCGCCGTTGATGCAGCCAGTCGACAAGGCGATTTATTAGCGTCGTTTTTCCCGTGCCGACCTCACCGATAAGCGTGATGAAGCCTTTGCGATTCTGGACGCCATACATCAGTCCGCTCAGCGCTTCTTCGATCTCTTTGGTGAGAAAGAGGTAGCGCGGATCTGGATTTACGTTGAACGGATTGTCTTTCAGCCCGAAATAGTTCTTATACATGGTTTCAGGGTTCTTATCATTTCCTAGTTTTTATATCGCATTCCACTAACTATCATCAATCGGTCCGAATTCTTGCGATCTTTGGACCAACTCAATAACAATTGCAGGCCCCAACCCACGCGACCATCGCCTAGTGAAGCACATTGGGCCTCGTGTGCCAGGTGAACCCCAGTGAAATCTGTTGCTGTGTGGAGTTTGTGCTGCATGCACCCGGGGTGCAAGTCCTGTGCGTTGTGCCTTGGATGTATGCCGTATAGCCCAAGGAGAATATCGCATTGCGCCCCAGCGGGCGGTCTAATCCGCCCCCCGCGAAGTAGGAGTCATAGCCTACGGAATTCTGCGTTTGATTCTGCCCCACGCTCCGATTCCTTGCATAGCCAAAGTTAATGCTGCCCCGCCATACGCGCCCTAACCCGCGATTCATAGAGCTCGATATCTGATCTATGCTTGAACCCACCAGAACTCCGCTGCCGTTGCTTACACCGTGGTTGTAGGTCAAGGACAGACCGTTTCGAGACATCGCATAGATCAGAGTGGCGCCACCGGATGCCGACACTCGCTTCGTCGCGTTAGCAATGGGAATCTGGAAAGTTGTGACGTCAGGCCCCCCAAAGAGTTGCAGTGCGAGACGCCCCGTCACTTTTCGTCCGTAGGCTATATTAACCACGTGATCGTCGAACCTCTGCGGATTACCGCTGTACCGATACGCAGTGAAGCGATAGAGCACGCCGAGGGTGTCTTTTTTCGTCAGAGTGTAGTTGAAACCCAAATTCGCAATCTCATCATCACTGTTGATGTTTCCGGCATCGACGAAGCGCAAAAGGCCGTGGGAGCCCGCGGCGGTGATCGAGGTCCGCCGGCTCAGCGTATAAACCGCTTGTGCGACAAACGAGTTGCTATATCGCGGCCCAGTCGACGAGAAAATGCTCTGGTTGGGCAAATAGCTGTTCTGCAAACCTGGTACCGTCGGGGCAATGGAACCGCCAACACCCGGAAGCGACAGGTTTGTCATCCCGCCGAAACCAAACTGTGACTCAGGAAGATACGAAAACTGGTCGATAAACTGGAGCTTCCACTTCCGCCCCTCAAAGGTTTGCGTCATGTCGAATTGATGCAAATAACCACTGCCTTGAGGGCTGTCCGTCGAAAAGCCGCCGCCACCAGAATAATTCATCGAGAGCTGTGCATGGCTCCAGGTATCGAGCAGGCTGACATTTCCCGTCAAGTAGCTCGTGGAGTTCCGGTTGGTTAAACCCGGCTTATTGAAGGACGTCGACCGAATCAGGTTAGCGTATTGAAAGCCGGGGACCCAATAGCTGTGCCTCCTCTCCTGCGTGCCCAAGGATGTCTCTTGGACACCTGTCAGTGATCGATCGTCAGGACGGAGATCTGTAACTGTGTCTCGACTATTGTCCTGGTCCCCGCCGCCTGCAATCAGAGGTAGATACTCTCGAACAGGTGACTTCGGTTCTTGCGCATTAGCTGGTGCCCATCCAAAGGAGGATGTCCAAAACAGCCCTGCTCCTAAGAAAAATAAAGTTGTTGTCCACTGTTTCATGGCCATCCTCTAAGGCACGACGATGACATCGCCTGGTTTCAGCATCTGGTTCTGCTCGGGCTTCTGACCGTTCAACACTTCTTTGTAGTTGAAGGGAAGCTTTTCTTGTTTTCCGTCTGTTACCCGCAGGACATAGATATTCTTGATTCTCGCAAATTGAGTGAACCCACCCGAGGTAGACAGGGCCTGCATTACCGTCATGTTGGGTAACAGCGGCATCGACCCGGGTCGCGTGACTTCGCCGGTTACGTAGACGCGCCGGCTATTGATCTCCGAGACGCTCACAGTCACCTGCGGGTTGTTCATGAACTTTTTGAGCCCTCCGCTGATCACGCCTGCAAGCTGCATCGCCGTCAGTCCTGCGGCCTGCACGTCGTTCAGTAGCGGTAGGGAAATCTTTCCGTCGGGGCGGACCGGCACCGCGCGCGAAATATCCGGTTCTTTCCAAACATCGATTCGCAATACGTCCTGCGGTCCGATTTTAAATTCCGCATCGTTTTCAGCGGCCTGCGATTGACTCGCGCCCTGGCCTCTGTTTGCGACTTCTTGACTGGGGTTAATTGCTGTCGCCGGTTTTTGCGCTTCCTGCGGTTGCCCGCTGCCAAATACGAGCCCAGCAGCCATCAGAATCCAAGTGGAGAGATTCATCATGCCTTCCTCCTATAGCTCGCCGGCTTCGGAGCCCTGCACGCCAATCTGTTTGATCTTGTATAGCAATGACTTGTAGCTGATCTGGAGCTCTCGAGCAGCACGCTTGCGGTTCCAACGGGTGCGTTCGAGCGCCTGCAGAATTAGCTCCCGTTCTGTGCGTCGGGAAGCTGCCCGTGCCGCTACTTTGAGCGACGATACATGCGAGCCTTCACTGGTTACCGGCGCGCCTATATGAGTCGCGCGCAGATCGCCAAGAGCCAGCATAGGATCACCAACAGCAACAATCTTTTTCGCAAGATTCTCGAGCTCACGGATATTCCCGGGCCAATCGTACGAAGCCATCAATTCGCGAGCATCGCTGCTCAATTCGGGAGTGTCTTTTTTCAATTCATTTGAATGTTTGACGAGAAAGTATTCGAGCAGTGCCGGCATGTCTTCCTTCCGCTCGCGCAGCGGCGGTAAGCGCAGAATCACGCCGTTAATTCGAAAATAGAGTTCGCGGCGAAAACGTCCTGCTTCGACTTCTTTTTCCAGATTGCGCGACGTCGAGGAGATAAATCGCGAGCGCTTCTCCCCATTCCCGGCACTCGGTTCACCGTCCGGGAGCAACGAAAGCAACGCTCGTTGACATGCGGCGTCTAATTCGTGCACACCATCCAAGAAAACGGTTCGAGCTGCGCCCTCTATTCTGCCGGTGCGCGGATGAATCTCTTCTTGGATCTCTCCCAGCAGCCGCCCCGCCTCCAGCGAAGTACAACTCACCTTCTTCAGCGAAGCTTCGCCCAGTCCAGATAGCCGGTGAATCAACCTTGCATAAATCTCTTTGCCCGTCCCGCTCTCCCCCACTAGAAGAACGGGAATATCGGTCTTCGCGATCTCTGCAACCAAGGCATTCAGAGATTGCACACCGGCTCCCTGCCCGTAGACGAAACCGCCGCCGGCCCATGGTTCTAAGGTGTGAATCGCCATTGTTGTCATGCTTTCCACTTCTTGATTAAGCAGGTTCTATACCAAGGGTGTGCAGCAATTCTGTTCATTAAAAGTAAAGGTAAATCTCTTTAAATCAGTATTTTACATGTACTTTTCGGTTTTGATGCCCGATCTCTGAGCCAGCCGCTTGTCCCCATTTACTTCCACCAAGTGGCAAACTTCTGTCCCTGGTCAATGGTTCCCCAACCCAACACGGGTAAGCAGAAACATTGAAAAGGTGCGGGATAATGGTCGGTTTGTATCCGCATCCCCCGGCAAGGCCCTGGGGCGGCGCGTCGATGAGTAGACGCGGATTCAGGCGCTGGACCGTTCGCAGCCGCTTCTACCGATGCGCCCGGGCGATGTGGAGCAAGCTCTTGGCAACTTAAGAATTGTTCCCTGGCCGCAACTTGCCTCGTCCCACCCGCCTAGAAACAACTAGCCCCACGACCAAAGCCGCGGGGCTAGTAACAATTCTTCGGCTCTTCTGTCAGCAGGCATTTCTCTGCGAAACTAGCTTCTTGCGTGACAGCCCTGCCAAAGCCAATAAGCCCATGCCCAACATCGTCAGCATCGCTGGCTCGGGCACTGCTGTCGGGGCGTTCAGACTAATCGTGGCACCTGCCACGCTTCCGCTACCCCCCGTGGGCGTACCATTCAGGGTTGCAGACAACGTCCCCGTTACTTCTGGCGACAGCGGACCAGCGCCTAGGAAACTAACAGAGCCGGATTCAAGTTGCCGGCGATGAAGCTCGCAGAAAAGGTTGATTGACCAGGCGCGCCCGCGGTCACGAGCGTCCGGCTTGCGTTTTGGAAACTGCCTGTGAACAGCGCCACTAATTCGGACCCGAGATTTCCCATTACGGTAACTATGCCGCCGGGATTAAAAATGACCAGATCGGTGGGGCTGCCGACTAATGGGACGCCGTCGGCGGTTGTCCAACCAATTGTTCCGTTTGTGATCCCAGTGTTCAGAGGTCCAGAGTTCAATTGCGCGGAGGTAAGGGCGGATGAAAGCGTGAAAATAGGAAAAGGGGAGCCAACCATCGCCCAACTCGAGCCGGAGGATGTGTTCGAGCTAAACGAAATAGTGTCGGCCAACGCAGCCATCGGGCTGATCAACAACACGAAGAAACCTATCAGAGCCACCTTGCGCATTAGAATCCTCTCCTTGACTTAGAACAGCAGACATAAGTGCAGTTCATCTGCCAGATTGGTTCTAACCCACATCATTCGTGAAGGCTGACCTTGCGACAAATTTTTTGTCACTGCGAAAGGATACGCGACGAGGAAAGAATTTGCTTGAACGGAAAGACTGATTCGAAGGCTGTTAGCGAGGTTCGCAGCCAGATTTTGACGCGAAAAGAGACACCTTGACTAGAGGTGTGACGAGCAAAAATTCCCTGGGCAGCGCTGCGGGAGAACTTAGCCAGTTTGCGCGCCC
>WNFR01001537.1_pt1 | contig 37063 bp, 31 predicted proteins | sample 5400221 | NCBI WGS metagenome assembly WNFR01 (sample SAMN13153357, study PRJNA577476) | soil metagenome | isolation source: 40 cm soil under Madrone tree | place: USA:California | collected 2016-06-14 | reverse complement strand
ACTCCTCACTCGGACGTGACTAAGCCCTGACCAGTTTGTTCAGACCATTGAATGCGGCCGCCTTATAACACTCCGCCAGTGTCGGATAATTGAAAACGGTATCCACGAAATATTCCACCGTGCCTTTCAGCGCGAAAACCGCCTGCCCGATGTGCAGGAGCTCCGAGGCCCCTTCACCAATAATGTGTACGCCCAACAGTTCCTTGGTGGAAGGATCGAAAAGAAGTTTCAGGCGGCCGGTGGTGTCGCCGCGAATCTGGCCTCGGGCAATTTCGCGGAAAAAAGCCATGCCCACCTCGTACGGGACCCCTTCCTCGGTGAGCTGCTCCTCCGTCTTTCCGATGAAAGAAATTTCCGGAATCGTATAAATGCCGTAAGGATAATTCGCGCGGTTGGAATTCGTCGGCATGCCAAACGCTCTGGCGGCGGCGATGCGCCCTTGTTCCATCGAAACCGAGCCGAGGCTAGGGAACCCGATGACGTCTCCCACGGCGTACACATGCGGTTGCTTAGTCTGGTAGTTTTCATCGACCGGGATGCGTCCTCGCGCATCGGCCTCTAGGCCGCCCGCGGCAAGATTCAATTCATCCACGTTGCCTTGGCGTCCAACCGCGTACAGCAACGCCTCACCGGAAACTTTCTTTTTGCTTTTCAGATTCGCCACGACGGCGTGATCCGGTGTTTCTTCGACGCTTTCGACTTCCTCATTCAGCCGCAGCGTGACGCGCCGGTCCCGCAGATGGTAACAAAGCGCCTCGACCATCTCGGCATCGGCGAACTCAAGCAATCGCGGGCGTTTTTCAATCAGCGTCACGCGTACGCCCAGCGTGGCGAACATGCACACGTACTCGACCCCGATGACTCCGCCGCCCACGACAATCATGGACTTGGGAACTACCGGCATGCGCAGAATTTGATCGCTGTTGATGATGGTGGTGTCGTTGAAAGGAACCAGGGGAGAGACGGCGGGCTTCGTGCCGGTCGCAATTACGATGTTGCCGGCTTCAAACTCGACTTGTCCGCGCGAACTCGTCACTTGCATGTGGTGGGGATCCAAAAAGCTCGCGGTTCCCGTCACAACTTCGATGCCGTTGCGTGAAAGTTGCGCGCGAATGACATCGATCTCTGTCTTGATGACGTTGAGAGCGCGGAAAGAGAGATCGGCCATGGTGATCTGTTCTTTCACGCGATAGTTGACGCCGTAGATGCTTTGATACTGATACCCGGAAAGATGCAGGACCGCTTCGCGGATGGTCTTGCTCGGAATCGTGCCGGTGTTGATCGCCGTACCGCCGATCACTTCCAGCTTTTCAATGAGCGCGGCTCGCTTTCCAAACTTCGCCGCTTGAATCGCGGCTCGCTGGCCTCCGGGCCCGGAACCAACCACGATGAGATCATACTTTTCCATGGTTTGCGGCGGGAGTATATCACCGTTGCAATCGTGGAGTCCTTGTTGACGCGCGCCTGGCGCTCTGCCATCATTTTGGAAATTTGTTTGCGTTCGAGTTCAGGAGAAAACGATCGGCTTGCGGGTATCCATCTTAGCGTCCGGCAGTTCGGGCAACATCACCTTGCTCGAGACCGAGCGCACCCGCCTCCTCGTGGACGCCGGCCTCGGCAAACGCGAAACCCTCGCCCGCCTCGCCGCCGTCGAAAGAACTGTATCCTCATCACCCACGAGCACACCGACCACTGCAACGGCCTCCCGCAGATGCTTGGTCTTTGGAAAGCGCCGCTCTACGTCACCGAGCCCACCCTGGACGCAATGCGGGGCATGCTCCCGGAAACGTTTGGCAAGCGGCTCAAACGCGTTGAAACCATCCAGCCTGGCCAGCACTTCACTGTCGGCGACATTGACGTCCACGCTTTCGCTATTCCGCACGACGCGGCTGATCCCATCGGATTCACCTTTCGTTCGAACGGCGCGAAAATGGCTATCGTCACCGACCTTGGGTACATGCCGGAGCTCGTCAAAGTCCATCTTCGTGGCGCCGATTGTCTGGTTCTCGAATCGAATCACGATCTCGACATGCTCAAGGTCGGCCCGTATCCGTGGGTCGTCAAGCAGCGCGTCCTCAGCCGCACCGGCCATCTTTCGAATCACGCCGTCAGCGAATATCTCTGCGACCCCGACGGCTTCGATGCGATCGCGCGCTATCTCGTCCTCGCCCACGTTTCTCAGGAAAACAACAACCCCGATCTCGTCCGCCTCTCCGCCGAAGAAGCCCTGAAGCGGCGCCCCGCCGAGTCGGCCTTCACTGGCGAACTCCTCGTTGCCTCCCAGCACGTTCCCCTCAAGCCTCTTCAGTTGTGAGCCTCGGCGCTGTTCTCCAAGGCAACGGGAAATGCCTGCGCACAACCGACCAACCGACCACAGATAAATTGCGCTTTGCGCTAAAACTTTGGTAAAGTGCCGCGTTGGCTACCCGCTCAGCTCCACAGCCCCGGAGGCCTTGATGAGCAATCTTGACTTGCGCCCCCTTTCGATTGGTGAGCTTCTCGATCGCACCTTTAGTCTGTACCGCCGGAATTTTCTCCTATTCATCGGCATTGCTGCGATCCCTCATTTGTTAGTCTTGGCGGTAAAGCTTGCGCAAGTTGCTGTCATGCCCGTCGTCGGCAAAGTGGGCGCGCCGCCGCCAGCGGCGGAATTGCAGGCCGCTTCCCGGAGTTTCGTTGCTGGGAATCCCATCGCTTTTGCCGCCTTTGCGCTGCTTGGAGTTGTAATCTATCTCATCGCCATCCTGTTCACGCAGGGTGGCACAGTCTTCGCCGTCTCCGAACTCTATCTCGGCAGGGCGACCACCATTGGCCAGTCTTTCTCGCGCGCCAAGGGCGAACTTGGTACTCTCTTCGGCGTTCTCTTTCTTAACGGCCTGGTCACCCTTGTCAGCTTTCTTCTATTGATTATCCCCGGCATCTACATGATGTGCCGCCTGTGCGTGGCCGTACCGGCAGCACTCTTGGAGAACCTCGGGCCACGCGACTCCCTCGAGCGCAGCTTCGCCCTCACAAAGGACAACGCCGGCCGCGCCTTTCTTATCTATCTCCTCTACTTTGTTATTCTCTATGCCGCCGTGGCGCTATTTGCTATGCCCTTCGCAATAGGTGTCGGGGTTTCCCAAAACGATCCCGTCATGGTGCGCACGTGGACGGCGCTGTCTGAAGTTGGCTCATTCGCTGCCGAGGTCTTAATTACGCCCATCCTGACGATCGGGTTGGCGATTTTTTATTTTGATCTGCGCGTCCGGAAGGAAGCTTTCGATCTCCAGATGATGATGAGCCCACTGGCGGGAGGCATACCAGCGCCTCGTAGCGCCACTACGCTTTTGACGTAAACAGTGTGCCGACTATGCGTCTCCGGGCCGAGTATGCCGATAAGGTTTAAAAATTTATTATGTCTACTCCTTGTTTTGCTTTTTGCCCCAGTTTGGTGCTGCGGGGCGCGAGCCGCGCAACAGAATTCCGTGCTGCCCGCGGCAGGCACCGGCAATGCCTATCCTGATACATCTTCCTTCGCTGCCGAACTTCACCGCCTCAATGACGCAATCGGAAAGCAGAACGTAACGCCCGAAGAGCTTGCTTTTGTCCGCCGGGGGCTGCCTTCCCGATGGGAAGTCGGTACGCCTGAAAGTCATTATTCCGTCTCCACGGAACCTCTGCGCTCCCTTCTCGGCGATCCCGAGATGGAAAAGAACTCTTCGAAACTTGCGGCCAAAGCCACGGAAGCCGCGGGTTGGGTGCGCGATCTCACCAATCAAGTGGAAGGTTATGCTGGAGCGCAAGCGCAAAACACCGCCGGCGGACGCCCCGCGCTGGAGCGCATCCTCAGCAAGAAGGAATTTGGAAGTGTGCATGGCCCGACTAGCTGGGATTTGTTCCGGCAGCGAGTCAACAAATGGATCCAGAATCTATTACTGCACCTCCTCGGTCGCGTCGCTCGTCACCCAATGGGCGCCACTATCTTGTTCTGGGTGGTCATCGTCGCTGCCGTTGTCTGGGTGGCCATGGCGCTCTTCCGCTATTGGACGCGGCGCGCGGCCTTGGAAGAATTGCGGGCGCCCGAATCCGTCGCCTTCGTTCGAACGTGGCAGGAGTGGATTCACGCAGCCCGCGAGGCCGCCACGAGCGGAGACTTCCGGGAAGCCGTTCATTCCGCCTACTGGGCGGGCATCTGCTACCTCGAAGACAGTGAGGTGGTCCGGAAGGATCGTACGCGCACGCCGCGCGAGTACGTGCGCTTGGTTTCGAACTCCACCCAACTCGCAGCCTCAGGCCGAAAAACCCGTGAGGCCCTTTCGGCTCTGACGGTGGTCCTTGAGCAGGTCTGGTATGGGCGGCGGCCAGCCAGCAATCAGGATTTTGCAAACGCCATGCAAAGCGTTGAGGCGCTCGGATGCCAGCTTCAATAGATCCTGCCGATCGCAAGCTGTTGCTCATCGGCGGGGCGATCCTTCTTATGCTCACCGCGGGGCTTGCTTTTGTGGGAGCAGACTCGCAGGAAGAGGGGATGTCGATTCCCTCGACGTACTCTTCCGGTTCCGGCGGTGCGCGCGCCGCCTATTTGCTTCTTCAGGATCTTCACTACAACGTTTCGCGCTGGGAGCGCTCCCCTAGCGAGCTTCCCGGCGATCCGGAGGACGCTGTCCTGATCCTCGCGGACCCGCTGGAAACACCGACCAGAGAGGAGCGAGAGGCTCTCCAGCGCTTTGTCGAGCAAGGCGGCCAGGTGCTTTTCACCGGGGCACGAGTCAAGTCCTTCTTTCCGGAGGCGAAAGTTGACACGGAGATTCCCACGCTCGAATGGAAGACCTTCTCGGCGGATTTCCCCAGCAATTACACCTTCGGCGCTCCAAAGATTGTTCTTCAGACAGGCACCACTTGGCAGGCGCCGGTTGCCAGCCAGCTTCCGTTGTACGGCGAGACGCGTTCTCCCGTCGTCGTAAGCTGGCGAATCGGAGAAGGAAGGATTCTCTGGTGGGCGGCGGCGACGCCCCTGACGAATTCCGGTATCACGCGCGAAAGCAACCTGAATCTCTTCCTCAATGCGATGCATTCTCCCCTGCAGGGCGAACAGCCGACGGTGCAAATCTACTGGGACGAATACTTTCACGGGCAGCGAACCTCTTTGTGGAGCTACGTGCGGAAGACACCGGTAGCCTGGGGCTTGGCGCAGGTTGCGATCTTGGGCCTGATTGTTTTTTTTACGTTTGGGCGCCGCAGCGGCCCGGTCATGCTCCCGCCCGTTGTCTCGCGTCTCTCTCCTCTTGAATTTGTGGACACGCTCGGAGGACTCTATGAGCGCGCGGGAGCCGAGCCGGCCGTGCTGGGTTTTGTCTATCAGCGATTCCGTGCGACTCTTTCGAGGCAGTTGCGCCTCTCCTCAAGCGCGAGCGATGCGGAACTCGCCGATGCGGTGCAAGGCCGTCTGGGCTGGAAAGAAAGCGGTCTGAAGTCGACCATGGCGCGTGCCTTGGTGGCCAGCCGGGCTCAGAAGGTGGCGCCGGACGAAGCGCTCGGCTTGATCAGGGAACTCGAGCGCTACGAAGAGCAGCTCGGCCTGAAGAAGAAAATTGCAAAGGAGAAGTCCTGATCGTGGAAAACATCACACGCCTCGCCGCGCATGTCCGCGCGGAAATGTCGAAGGTCATTGTTGGCCAGCAAGAGGTCATCGACCAGCTTCTCCTGGTGCTGATTTGCGGCGGTCACGCCCTCATCGAAGGAGTTCCCGGGCTTGCCAAGACGCTCGCCGTCAAGACTTTGGCGAAAATCTGCGGCCTCGGCTTTCAGCGCGTGCAATGCACCGCGGACCTGATGCCCGCGGATGTGATGGGCACAAATATTTTCAATATGGCGACCAGCTCGTTTTCCCTGCATCGCGGCCCTGTTTTTACGGATCTGCTCCTCGTGGACGAGATTAACCGGACCTCTCCCCGCACGCAGGCAGCACTTCTGGAGGCAATGGAGGAACGCCAGGTCACCATTGACGGAACGCGTTATGCACTCGGCGAAAATTTTACGGTATTTGCAACGCAAAACCCCATCGAATTCGAAGGTACATATCCGCTTCCCGAGGCGCAACTCGACCGGTTCCTTTTGAAAATCCGCCTCGACTATCCATCCGCTAAGGAAGAGGCCGATATCCTGGGCCGATATGAGCAGGGATTTGATCCACGGCGGCTGGATCTCATTTCGATTGTCCCCCTCGATCCGGCTTTGCTGGCAGCCGCGCGGCAGGACATCAGCGCCGTGCGCATCGAGCCGACGTTGCGTCCCTACATCGTCACGCTGGTTCGCCGCACGCGTGATTGGCCGGCACTTTCGCTTGGCGCTAGCCCGCGTGCCGCGATCGGTCTGCTTTTCGTTGCGCGAGCCTTGGCTGGCGTCGAAGGCCGCGATTTCCTCATTCCTGACGACGTCAAGACCTCTGCCTTGCCTGTTTTGCGCCACCGTGTTCTATTGAAGCCCGAAGCAGAACTGGAAGGTTTGAATTCCGACCGGGTAATCACGGAAATCCTTTCCACGGTCGAGGTTCCCAAATGATCTACTCCGAACCTCTGCGCCCTTCCACCACGGCGGCGCGTGCACGGAAGTTGGGAAAATTTTCGTTTGCGTTCGGTCCCCGGTTTTTCGTAGCTCTGCTTCTCGGATTCGTAGCGCTGGGTCCCGCGTGGTGGTTTCGACAAGCCATCGCCGCCATGTTTTTGTGGAATGGCGTGGTCCTTGGCGCGTGGCTTTGGGATTTGCTGCGACTCCCTCGCCCGGAGCAATTGGAAGTTCAGCGCACTTGGGAGAAAAGACCCTGTCTTGGAGTGCCCGGCAATGTGGGTGTGGAACTTCGAAACGGGGGGGGAATATCCATTCGTGCGCGCATCGTCGACGAGACGCCAGCCCAATTGCGTAGTGAGCCTCCCGAATTGGAGTTGCGCGTGAAGGCGCGCTCTTCCGCCGAAGCGCGGTATGCAGTGATGCCCGCCGAGCGAGGTGATACGCGACTTGGCCGACTGTTCCTTCGCTATCAGTCGCCGCTGGGCTTGGCCGAGCGATGGGCCGTCGCCGAAACCCAGCAAACCATTCGCGTACTTCCGAACCTCGAACAGGCAAGGCGCCAAACGCTCTATCTCATTCGCAGCCGCCAGGCGGAGTTGGAAAAGCGGCGGCGGCGCCAGCGGGGCATCGGGCGCGAGTTTGACAGTTTGCGAGAATATCGCCAGGGCGATGAACTTCGCGACATTTCCTGGACCGCGACTGCCCGCCGGCGGCACCTCATCACGCGCGTCTTCCAAATGGAGCGCAGCCAGAACGTTTGGCTGGTGCTCGATGCCGGCCGCCTCCTTCGGGCGCAAGTCCGGGAGCCGGGCGACGCTCCGCGATTTTCGAAACTAGACTATGCTGTCAACGCCGCGCTTTCCCTGGCCCAGGTCGCTCTTTATTGCGGCGATCGCGTGGGCTTACTGGCTTATGGCCGCCGGGTTCAACAAAATCTGTACGCCAGCCGTGGCGCTCATCACGTACGAGCGATTGTCGAATCTCTCGCTCAGGTTCGCGCGGAAGCGTTCGAATCCGATCATGGGCGCGCCGTGCGCGCATTGCTGAACGCGCAGAAGCGGCGAAGCCTGGTGGTTTGGATCACGGACTTCGCTGAAACGGCGACCATTCCCGAGGTCATCGAATATGCCATGCAGTTGACTCCGCGCCACCTGGTTGTCTTTGCGGCCATGGGCCAGCCCGACCTGCAGACCCTCGCCGAAACGATTCCCGCCGTCACGGCGGACATTTATCGTCACGGCGCTGCTCTTGAAATCTCGCAAAGACGCGATATTCTGCTGCGCGGTCTGCGGCAGCGCGGCGTCCTGGCCCTTGAGCTGATGCCGGGAATGCTCGCTGGTTCACTCGTGACGCAATACTTGAATATCAAAGAGCGTAGCCTGCTCTAGTTTTGTTTAGATCGTTTCCGGCTGCGGCGCGCCCAGGCGAACCAAATAAGCCGTGAGCGCGGCAAACAATACGGCGGCAAGGAGAAATTTAAGAGGCTTGGCAATTCCGGATGGCGACACGAATCCTTCTATGATTCCCGCGACAATCAGCATCGGCACGATGCCGAGCACTAAGCGCGCCGCGCGCCCGCCTGCCCGCGCCAGAGACTCGCGCCTCGGAAGCAAACCAGGAAAGAGCATCCCTCGCGCGATTTCCAGCCCGGCGCCGCCGGCGATGAAGATCGCCGGAAGTTCGAGCACGGCGTGCGGAGCGACGAAGCTCCAAAGTTGGAGCGCCATTCCCGCTTGCCATGTCGCCGCGCCGATCACGCCGATGAGCATGCCATTGACCACCATCATCCAGATGGTTCCAATGCCCGCTGTGATTCCCAGCGCAAACGTCGTGAAGGACACGGATAGGTTGTTCGTCATAATGGATGAAGCGGCGAGCGGCTTGATCGTCACAATGGACTGTGTCCACATCTCCCTTTTCTCGATGATGTCCATCATCTGCGGCCCCAGCAGCCGGTGGGCGAAGGCCGGATCATGAATCGTCACGGCCCAGCTGGCGACCCCGGTCACGGCGAAAATGAGAAAGGCCAGCAGCGTTTGCCGGAATGTCTCCCGGAAAACCTGTGGATAGGTTTGCGTGTAGAAACGGACGAGCCCGCTGATTTTTTGCTTGTGGCCCATATAGATGAGGTTATGTGCGCGTCCAAGAAGCTGATTCAGGTAGAAAGCCAGCTGGTTGCTGGTCACATCTTCGCGCACCGTGGCGAGGTCTGAAGCGGTCTGGCGGTACAATAAGCCGAGTTCCTGCAATTCGCGATGATCGAGGGCAGAAATGCCGCCCTTGTTCGATCGGTTGACGAGCAGTTCAAGCCGGGCCCAGTATGTTTTTCGTTTTTCCAGCCAGCGCGTGGAGATCATGACAGAGCCATCACAAATTCGTGTTCCCGGCGATTTCAGAGACAAGCTTACCATCGAAACGCCGGAACAAACGGTGCTCGAATTCGAAGTCGCCGGCATTGGCAGCCGTTTTCTCGCCCTGGCCTACGATACCTTGATCCAAATCCTGCTCGGGGTCGGCATACTCGTGATCATGGTGGTCGTGGGCGTGTCCGTGCCCAGCGCGGCGAAAAACGGAATTTGGTTTCTTGCTCTCATCGTGCTCTCTTATTTCTTGCTTTATTTTGGGTACTTCACCATCTTTGAAGTCATTTGGAACGGCCAGACGCCGGGAAAAAAGAAGGAAGGTCTTCGCGTCATTAAGGATTCCGGCCGGCCGATTACACCGGCGGAGTCTGTCGGCCGCAACCTGATGCGCATCGTGGACCAGTTGCCCGCGTTCTATGCCGTCGGAATTGGCAGCATGCTGCTAAGCCGTCAAAACAAACGGCTCGGCGATTTCGTTGCGGGCACAATCGTGGTTCATGAAAAGTCGCTGGTGGACGCCAAGCCGGTTTGGCAATCAGCCCAGACGGGGCAAGTACCGCCCGCAACCACCTTCGGATCGGAGCGGCTTACTCCAGAGGAGTTTGCGCTCATCGAGGCGTTCTTGAACCGGCGGAATTCGCTGCCTTCCGACGTGCGGTTCAATATGGCGGACCAGATCGCCATGCAGATTCAGCCGAAACTTTCCCTCCCACCCGGTGAATTGTTCTACGCAGAAAAACTCCTCGAGATGGTCGCCCAGGAGCGGCGTTCCAGTGCCGGCTACTCCTGATCCGCTTTCTTCAGCTGTCCGTGGCTGCCCTCCGCTCGGCTGAACGCAGGCAGCACGCATTTTCTGTGCTAGAGATCTTGGCCCTGCAAAGTCTGGTTGACACAATTCCATCGCTCTTCTATTCTAGAGTTTCTTGGTAGAGGTGCGGAGGCCATGAATAGCCGGGCATGCAATTCCGATCAGCTTCGGATGCCCGCGCAAAAGGGGCTCTTCTGTTGTCCGCCGAAACCGCCGCGGTAGCTGAAACCGCAGCAGTTGGGGAACAGGTCCAAGGCCTGTTCACTGTCATCCATTAATTAGGATGAAGCGCTATCGAGAGGCAGCAGCCCCGATTGGTATCCTCGTGGTTCCTTCCTTTCGTTTCGCTCATCCAGAAATGCCGATTCGAATGAATCTTTTCGAACTGACACGCGCGCTTGTCGACATCGAGTCGACCACTAACCACGAGAAAAATGTGGGCGACTACCTCTTCGCGCATTTATCTCCTCTCGCCGAGCGCCACAACGGCCGCATCGAGCGCATCCCCGCCGAACCCAATCGCGACAATATCTTCGCCTCGTGGGGTGAGCCCGTCGTCACGCTCTCCACGCACATGGATACCGTTCCGCCCTTTTTTGGTTCTCGCGAAGATGGCGATTTCATTTGGGGCCGCGGTTCTTGCGACGCTAAGGGGATTATCGCGGCGATGATTGCCGCCGCGGAGAAACTGCTCGCCGCGGGCACGAGAAATTTTGGGTTGTTACTTGTCGTCGGCGAAGAACGCAACAGCGCCGGAGCAAGAGCCGCCGCCGCAACTCCGCGTGGTTCGCGATTTCTCATCAATGGCGAGCCCACGGAGAACCGTCTCGCTCTCGGTTCGAAAGGCGCGTTGCGCTATGAAATCACCGCGCACGGAAAACTCGCGCACTCTGCTTATCCCGAGCTCGGTCATTCCGCCATCCACACCCTGCTGGATGTTCTCCACGACATTCGCCAGATTCCGCTGCCGCAAGACGCCTTGCTCGGCCACAGCACGCTGAATATCGGTACCATCGATGGTGGCCGCGCGCCCAATGTGGTCGCCGATCACGCCGAAGCGGAAATCATGATTCGCACGGTAGGCGATCCGGCGAAGACCCGGGAAGCCGTGTCCGCGGCGACGGCAGGCCGCGCGGAAGCCCGCGAGGTTTTCTATACACCGGCCGTACAATTGGCGAAGGTCGAGGGCTTGCCCACAACCGTGGTGGCCTTCACGACGGACATCCCAAGTTTCGAAGGTACCTGGGGGCAGCCCTTCCTCGTCGGGCCCGGCAGCATTCATGTCGCCCACAGCTCCGAAGAGCGCATCCCGAAGAAAGAATTGTCCGAAGCGGTGCATATCTACGCGCGCATGGCGACCCAACTTCTCGCGACCAGCCGGAGCAGCGCATGAGCATCGGCCTCGCCATCGTTGGTTACGGAAAGATGGGCCGTCTCATTGAGCAGCTCGCACCCGAATACGATTTCGAGGTGCGGGCAAAATTCGATGCGCGCAACAATCCGCGCGGCCAGGCCCTTTCTCATCAGACTCTTCGGGGAGTCGACGCGGCTGTTGAATTCACTTCACCGGACGCTGCTCCGGAAAACATCCGCCGCCTCTCCGTATTGGGCGTTAACTCGGTTATTGGCACAACCGGCTGGTTCGAACACCTTCCCGCTGTCCGCGAAACTGTGGCAAGCAGCGGAACGGGCCTTGTCTGGGCGCCCAATTTCTCCGTTGGGGTAAACCTTTTCTTGCAAGCTGTCTCCCACACCGCGGCGCTTTTTGCGAAACACGCGGACTATGAAGCCTGGGGTTGGGAGATCCACCATTCTGCGAAGAAAGACGCGCCTTCGGGGACCCTGAAAAAACTCGCAGAGGAGATGCAGGCAAACAGCTACAACCGCACGGTCAGCTTGAGTTCCAATCGGGCGGGGGCGCATCCCGGCACGCATGAAATCGGTTTCGATTCCGCCGCGGATACCATTACCCTGCGCCACACCGCGCGCAGCCGCGAGGGTTTTGCGCGCGGCGCGCTCCGCGCGGCGCGCTGGGTCGTTGGAAAAAAAGGGCTATTTGAATTTCGCGAGATTCTCAGCGAATTACGCTGAGGGTGGTTGGAAGGTTGTTTTGCCCAACAAGCGAGTTGTCATTCCGAGCGCATCCGATGAGGATGCGCGAAGAACCTCGACTTAGGATGTGACGACAACTCGTTGCTCGTTCACCGCATGTAGTGAAGATAAGACTCGGAAGGAGAAACACCATGTTTACCGGCACCGGCACCGCACTTGTCACCCCGTTTCGTCCCGACGGTTCTCTCGACGAACCGGCTCTTCGTCGTTTGGTTCCGAGGCAGATCGAGGCAGGCATCGACTTCCTCGTTCCCTGCGGGACAACCGGCGAGAGCCCCACGCTCACGCGCGAAGAACATCTTCGTGTCGTCGAGATCACCGTCGAACTCGCTAAGGGAAAGGTCGCGGTCCTCGCCGGTGCCGGAGGCTACAACACCGCGGAGGTCCTTGCACTCGCGCGCGAGCTTGCCGCTCTCGGCGCGGATGGCATCCTCTCCGTCACGCCTTATTACAATAAGCCTACACAGGAAGGCCTCTTCCAGCATTATCGCGCCATCGCCGAAGCCATGCGGCTGCCCATCATTCTCTACAGCGTGCAGGGCCGCACCGGCGTGAACATCGAGCCTGCGACCGTGAAGCGGCTGGCCGAAATTGAAAACATTGTCGGCATCAAGGAGGCTTCGGGTAACGTCTCGCAGATGGCCTCGATTCTCAATGCCGTCCCGGACGACTTCATCGTCCTCTCCGGCGACGACGCCATCACGCTCCCTCTCATCTCGCTCGGTGGCCGCGGCGTCATCTCCGTCGTCTCCAACGAAATCCCCGCGGAAATGTCACAATTGACGCGGCTCGCCCTCCAGGGCGACTTTCCTGGCGCGCGCGCGATTCACCGCCGCTATCATCCGCTCATGGAAATTAATTTCGTGGAGTCGAATCCCATTCCCGTGAAGGCCGCGATGGCGGAAATGGGCCTGCTCGAACCGGTATGGCGCTTGCCACTCGTGCCGCCCAAGGCGGAGAATCAGGCGCGCATCCGAGCCGTGCTCGAAGCGCTCGGGCTCGTCAGCCGCGCGGCGACCGTGCCCAGGGTCGAGAGGGTTCATGCTGCCTTCGCAAATTGAGCGTCTGTTTGACGAAGCTCCAGCTCAATACGAAGAATTACATTTCTGGCTCTTCCGCGATTTCAAAGCCGCGCTGAACCGCGGCGAAATCCGCATGGGCGCCATCGCCGACATGTCCATCGACCCCGCGAAGCAGCCCTTCTTCGATAAGTCCACTTATCCCGTTCGCGCGTTCACTTCCTCCGACGGCGTGCGCATCGTTCCCGGCGGTTCCAGCATTCGCGATGGCAGTTATATCGGCCGCGGCGTCATCTGTATGCCGCCGATGTTCGTCAACGTCGGCGCTTACGTTGGTGAAGGCACGATGATTGATTCGCACGCGCTCGTTGGGAGTTGCGCGCAGGTCGGCCGCAACTGCCACATTTCAGCAGGCTCTCAGGTCGGCGGCGTCCTCGAACCTGTCGGCGCGCTGCCGGTGATCATCGAAGACGAAGTCCTGGTTGGTGGAAATTCCGGTGTCTATGAAGGAACCGTCGTGAAGCGCCGCGTTGTTCTTGGCACGGGCACGATCCTTAATCGCTCCATCCCTGTTTACGATCTCGTTCGCGACAAGGTCTACGCAGCCACCGAGACCGAGCCGCTGATCATTCCCGAAGAAGCCATCGTGGTGCCCGGCTCGCGCGCTGTCTCTCATCCCTCCGGCGCAAAATGGGGGCTCTCGCTCCAGGCCGCCGTCATCGTCAAGTACCGCGACGCCCAGACGGATGCTCGCGTGCAGTTCGAGGATCTTCTGCGTTAACCGCTACTGGGTCAGCACTTTTTCGAAAAACTGCAGCGCCCGCGGATCGTTCGATTGCCCCAGCCAGAACATAGCCTGCTTCCGCACCTCCAGATTCCGGTTGTTCTGCGCCACTTCGATCAACTTCGGCACGCCTTCCTCCTTCGGCAATTGGCTCAGCGCAAACACCGCTTTTTTCTTCACATCCGTGTCCGGGTCGTTCTCGATCGCCCCGCTGATCGTCCCCACGGCTTTCTTTCCCGCCTTTTGCGCCAGCCAGAAAAGCGCCTGTCCCCGCACGTGTGAGCTTGTGTCATCGTGCGCCATTCGAATCATCTCATCCAGCGCTCCAGCTTCGTGGCTCACGGACAGCGCAAACGCTACGTGCGCGCGCACGTCCGGATTCGAATCGGTCTTAGCCATGTGCTGCAAAGCAATCAATCCAGCCTTGCCTCGCGCCGCGCCCAACCAGAATGCCGCCTGTCTCCGCAATCCTTCGCGCTGCTCTGGCGTCACAAACGATTCGAGCGCCCGGTCGGCCGAGGCATCTGCATGCAATGCGATCGCCGTCAAGGCTCCGTTGCCGATCCCGTGCTCTCGGTGTCCTTCGAACTCCGCTCCGCGCACGTGGGTCGCAAGAAGCGTCACGCTTTCCGCGGCCTTCGCTCCTGTCAGCCAAACGAACGTTAGCCCTCCCGCATCCAGCGTGCAATCGTCCGACGCGACCCGAATTTTTACCACCTGCCTTCCTTCCAGGCGGTACAGGACGACGAGTTGCCGCGCACCTTCCAGTTTGACGTTTCCGTCCGTGTGTGCGGTGCTGCTCATTCCGCCGTTTTCCTTTTCCAATCGGCAGGTTCCGCTATTCCCATTTTTCCAGTTGTTGTTGCAGCAGACGCCTCGCTCCCCGGCGACCTGGTCCACGTTGTAGCCGACCCACTCCGCCTTTTCCGCCGTTCCCGCGATCTCGCGCATGGTCGCATCAAGACTTGCGCCGGCTGCCCGCGTTTCCAATTTCGCATCTTCGATGCGCGGCACTTCCGCCGACGGCGCAGCGGTAGGACTTGCTTGCTCCGGCCCGGTCGGGGCCCCGCCTTGGGCCAGTTGCACGGCGGCACTGCCAATCCCCGCCACGATCATCGCGAGCCCGAGAACTCTCCGCAGCGTCGAAACAGTTCGTTCATTTCGCATCGTTCCCCCGCTCACTTTTGCAGCAGTTCCATCAGGTAGTCGGTGCCTTCCTTGGAATGCATCAGCGACAATTTGGAGACCGCAGTCTTCTTGAGTTCCGGATCTTTTTCGCTTCGCGCGATGGCCACCAGCGCTTTTGCATTCCCCTGCAGGAAATATGCGTTCAATACTTCTGCTTTGACCGCGTGGTCCGTTTCCTTGCCGTAGATCTCTTGCAGCGCCTTCCCCGACTCGTCCGAATGGATCAGCCCAAGATTTCGAATCGCCGCCCGCCGCAATTCCGGATCTTTTTCTCCCTGCGCCGCTTGCACGAGTCTTCCCGAATCGCCAGCGAGGAAGAATGCCTGAAGGATTTCCCGCCGGACGTCCGGCGAGCTTTCCGTCTGGTACAACTGCTCCAGCTCGCTCGTCCCGTGAACCAGCCCCAGCTGCCGGATCGCCTCGCGGCGCAGCGACTCATCCTTCTCGCTCTTGGCCGCGGCGAACAGACGCTCGTGATCGCCGCCGATCATGTAGCTGCGAAGAATGGCGTGTTTTACCGAGGCATCGCCGCTCGATGCGTAAACGTCGGCCAGCGTCTTCCGAGCTTCAGGACCGCCGAAGAGTCCCAGATATTCAACCGCCTTCCGCTGCAACTCCGGATTGCTCTGTCCGCGTGCGATTTTGCCCAGAATCTCGCGTGCTTGTGGCGACCCGCTTTGTGCCAGCACGAACAGCGCCTTCGATTTTTCTTTTGGAGAAGCCGAACCGTTGAGCACTTTCTCGAGCAGGGACATCGCGCGTTCGGAGTCACTGTTCATCAATCCCTGGATCGCCAGCATTTTCAATTCTTCGTCGCTCTGGTCCGCCGGCTTTACAGGTTGGCCGGTCGACTGTTTCACCTCGATCTCCAGCGCGCTGGCATCTTTTTGCCAGCGGCTTTGCGGAAATCGCCGCTTCAGATCCGCAATGGTGGTCAATGCCCTGTCCCGCTTGCCCAGTCGGTTCTCCGCGTAAGCCTTCCAGTACAGCGCCGCATCCGTCTGCGGGCCATTCATGTCCGCCAGTTGCTTAAATTTCCCTTCCGCCTGGTCGTAACGGTCCTCGTCCAGCGCCTCGCGGCCATCGTCGTACAGTTCCTGCAGCCGGTCAATCTTTTCCTGCTCCCGGTCGCGAGCTTCCTGTTCACGCTCGCGTTTCTCCTGCTCTCTATCGCGCTTCTCCTGATCCTTCTCCTGGACCTCTTGGGGATCCTGCAGAGAATCCGCGGCTGGCAGATTGGTGACCACAAGCCGGTGCGCTCGCGCGCATGCCGGCGCCAACAGCACCGCCATTGCGATCCATGCGATGCTCGTCTTTCGAACTGGATTTCCGATGGTCATGCTTTGTTCCTTTCCTTCTTTGTAGAGTCGTTTTGCTTCGGCGCAGGCCGCTTTGCCTCCTGCCGTTGTTGCAGTTCCTTGTTGACCACCCGAACTTTGAACAAAATCCCGCGCCCCTCGATCTTTTTCTGGAGCGCTTCAAGCTGCGCCGGCGTTACCTCTTCCGTGCTGTGCGCCACGTCTAGTAGCACGCGCTCCAGTTCGTCCAAAACGCTGGCGAGCCCGGCATCCCCGTCTCGCAGCGCCGTCTGCCGATACAGCCGGTTTTCTTCCAGCAAATCTTCTGCGCGGCGCTGCTCGGCCGAGATGTTCACTTGTTTTTGCGCCGGATCGTTCGGTGCCGCGTTCGAAAGCTCCACCAACATCCTCTCGGAGTGGCCCAGGTGTTCGCCTACGGCAACCACCAGCACGCGCTCCCGCACCTGTTCTTTGTTCGCGACGTTGTCGGCCTCTCCGTGTCTCGGCATCATTCGTCCCAGCACAAACGCCGCGATAATCAGCGCTACAACCACGCCCGCCGCCGCGAGCCACTGCGGTTCCATCCAAACCTGCCACCACCGAACCGGTTGTTTCGCTAGCCGCGGCGCAATCGCCCGCCACACCTGCCGCCCATAATCTGCTCCCGGATTCGGCACGGGCAGCGTATCCAGGGCCGCGAGCACCGCCTCGATTCGCTCCAACTCCGCGCGGCATTCTTCACAAGCCGCCAGATGTTGTGAAATCAGCGCTCGCTGCTCGGCAACTCCCTCGCGATACGCAATCAACTCTTCTTCCGTCATGTGTTTCATGATTCCGTTCCCATTGCGCGCGCTTGTGCTCTTGTTTCCACAAAGGGCTGCAGCGCACGCCGCAATTTCTGCACCGCTCGAAAGACGGTGTTCTTCGTCGCACTCGAACTTGATTTCAACACCACTGCGATTTCTTCGATCCCGCAGCCTTCCCAATGCCGCATCACGAAAGCCGTTCTCTCCGCATCTGAAAGAGCGGCCAGCGCTTGTTCCATCTGTTTTCGCAGCTCGATGCTTTGCGTCAGCCGCTCCGGCGTCGGCGCCTCATCCTTGACGCGATTCAATGGGTCGTTTTCCATCCCGTCGCTGTCTTCCGCTCTCGGCGTTTCCCGCCGCGCTTCTTCCTTCTGCCGCTGCCGCATGCGGTCGATCGCATAGTTCGCCGCGATTCGATACACCCACGTCCCGAAATTCGATCGCGCCGCATATTGCCCCAGCTTCTGATACCCGCGCAAAAATGCCTCCTGGACCACCTCTTCGGCATCGTGCCGATTCCCGGTCATCCGGTAGGCCAGCCGGAAAACACTGCGGCTGTGCCGCTCAACGAGAACGCGATAAGCATCGCGATCGCCCGCGAGCGTGCGCTCCACGGTGATGGCGTCGCTCTCGGCGATGGCCTGGGTGCTTTCGACGCTCGGTTGCATCCGATTCATTAGACAGGGTTCGAGGCTTGCGGTTAGGTCGGGCTTAGACCTTTATCCATCAACAACATAGCGCCAACTGTTCAGCGTTAAGCTACTACAGAAGGGAGTTCATCTTGCTCAGAAGAAAAATCAAAAGGCAGTGTAGCGTGGCCCGCGCAGGCTTTCGCTTCAGCTCTGCTCCTTGTAGTGGCGCAGCATGCTGCGCCCTCATCGGGCAACACGTCAGCCACGTAGTGTGATACTTCAGTTCTCCTTCTTCACTCATACCGCAGCGCCACCACCGGATCTACCGAGGACGCCCTTCGCGCAGGTATGAAGCATGACAAGCCAGAAGTCGCGACCAGCAGCAGGATCACACCCGCTAGGATCAGCGCATCGAGAGAGCTGCCCTGAATCCAGCGCGCGAGCACGCGATTGAGCGTGATCGTCAGCACTACTCCGGTTAGAACACCGCCAGCCACGCTCATCGCCGCCGAGCGAAACACCATCAGCAGGACATCTTTGCGCATCGCTCCCAGCGCCATGCGTATGCCGAATTCGCCGGTTCGTTGACCAACGGCGTAGGAAATCACGCTGTACAGTCCAGTGGCGGCGAGCGCCAGCGCCAGGATTGCAAATCCCGCAAACAGCGTTGCTACCAGATGTTCCTCTCCCCATTCCGGCTGCGCTTTGATCCAGCCATCGAGATCGCGGACATCTCGTTCAGCCTGCTGGTCAGGGTCAACAGCGTGAACCTGTTCGCGGATCGAATGGAGCACCGTGAGGGGCGGGACCCGGGTTCGGACGAGGATTTGGGTCCAAACGGGCATCATGATCGTGTATGGCACAAACACGGAAGGCTTGATGGGATTGCGCATTCCATCATCGCGGGCATCGCCGACGATGCCAACCACCTGAAACCAACTCTCGCTCCCGGCGACGGCTAGTAGAAAGGGAGGCTCGCCCTTCAGTTCGGGCACGCGGATCTGGCTGCCGACCGCATTGCCGTTCGGAAAATATTGGTGAGCCAGCGTCTGATTGATCAGAGCGAGCTTTGAGCCATGCATAGTCTCGCTTTCATCCCAGATTCGTCCTTGCAGCAGCGGAATGTGGAGCACCGAGAAATATTGGGGACTGACGAAGTTGATACGCGCTCGTTGTTGCTCCGCTGCCGGCTTGCCGGAAATCTCGAAGCGCCGTTCCCAACCGTTGCTCGGCGGGGTTGCGTTTGTGGAAAGCGCGGCCGAAACAACCTCAGGCGTCGCAGTGGCCTTCCGCAGGAGCTGATCGAAGTACGCTCTCCTCGCTTCCCAGGTGGTGTAGGTGTTGTCGTGCACCGGGATGCCAACCGACATAATGTTGTGCGGATCGTAACCGAGGTTCACGCGCATCATGCGCACGAAACCTCGCATCGCCACGCCGGCTCCGGCCAGCAACAGAAGCGTTAGGGCAATCTGGCCCGCGATCAGGACACTGTGGGCCCGGCGGCCGCGCACTCCAGCCGTCATTCTGCGCGTGCTCGATTGCATCACCTGGGCCACATCCGGGCGCGAGGATTGCAGAGCTGGCGAGATGCCGAAGACGATGCCGGTCAGCGGCGCAAGAACGACACTGAAGAGCAGTACCGGCAGATTGATGCTGAGGGCCGCTTCATGCGGGAATGAGAATTCCGGAAGCCAGTTTACAATGAGCTTCACCAGGCCGTACGCCAGCGCCACGCCGATGGCCGCCCCGGTAATCGACAGCATCAGCGCTTCCGTGAGCAACTGCCGCAGAATGCGCGAGCGCTCCGCACCGATTGCCGACCGGACCGCCAGCTCGTGCTGACGCGCCGTGCCCCGGGCCAGCAGCAGAATCGAAACGTTTCCGCAGCCGATCAGCAACAATAGTGCTACAGCGGAGAGCAGGAGGATCAACGTCCCGCCGATCCGATCTACGAACTGATCGTTCAATCCTTCTAGCGTCACGCGGAAATGCTCAGGGAAGTGGGTCGGTGTTTGCTTTGCAAATTGTTCGAGCAGCGACTGGATCTCTGCATTAGCTGCGGCTCGCGGGACTCCTGGTTTGAGCCGGGTCATGACGAACAAAGTTCGCGCCGGATCGGCTGTGAGTTTGAGCGGCAGATAGACTTCACCGTCGCCCCAGGTAAAGCGCGGCCGGACCACGCCCACAATCGTGTAGCTTTTACGGACTAACCGGATATTCTTGCCGACAATGCCGGGATCGCCGTTGTAGTGCCTCTGCCAGAACTGATAACCCAGCACGGCCACATTTTCCGGATCCTGACCCTCGGGTGCATCCGATGGCAGCAGTCCACGCCCCAGCAGCGTCGGCACGCCAAAATGGATGAAAGCGTTGGAAGTGAGATACACGGCCTGGACGTCTTCAGGAAGATCGCCTTCGGTCGTGGTGAGGTTCCATCCTTCCATTCCAGCAGCGCTCTCGACCGATCTGGCCTGCCGAAGCTGTTGCAATTGCGGTCCGTTGAGGAAAACAAAACGGCGGTTGCCGTTATTATCGTGAACGGTCACATGAACCATTCGGTCTGAATTGGCGTATGGATACGGGTTCACCAGGACGCCGTAGACCACGCTGAACACCGCTGTAGTGGCGCCGACGCCCAGCGCCAGCGAGAGGATGGCAACAATTGCGAATCCCGGATTCTTCAGCAACATCCTCATTCCGTAACGCGCATCGTCAGCGACGTCTCTCAACCATATCCATCCCCAAACGTCCCGCGTGACCTCCTTCACCAATCCCACATTCCCAAACTCCCGCCGCGCCGCACGTGCCGCATCCTTTACATCCTCACCTTGCTCCGCGCGCTCCCGCGCCGCCATCTCCAGATGGCTCCGCAATTCCTTGTCAAGCTCTGCTTCTCGCCGCTTACGCCGCCAGAAACTCATCGGCCACCTCACCACTTCTTATGTCCTTACCTTCTACTTCATTGCATTCGCCCTGGATTCAACACGCCCGCGATCGCGTCCGAAAGCTGCGCCCACTTCCAGCGTTCCTTGGTCAGTTGTTTCTTTCCTGCGGCCGTCAGTTGATAGAACTTTGCTCGCTGGTTGCTTTCGGAAAGTTTCCATTCTGCTTTGATCCATTTCTGTTTTTCTAGCCGATGCAGCGCCGGATAAAGTGAACCCGTATCCACCTGCAGCAACTCGCGGGAGCGATTCCGGATCGCCACGCTGATTCCATAACCATGTTGCGGCCCCCATTGCAGGGTCTGCAAAATCAACAAGTCCAGCGTCCCTTGCAAGAGTTCAATACGGTTCTGGTACCGCGCTTTCTTCTCGACCATCGCCTTGTCCCTCGGTTAGTCCCTTTTGTGCTCGTTCGGTTCCCTCGAACGCCCTTGCCATGCGCTCATTTTGTATTCGTCCTTGGTAATGACGTCATGACCCGGCCATTTGTTCCATTCTAGGCTGTCGATATCCTACCCCCAGCCTATAGACCATCTACCCCCTGGCTCCGAGCAACTCCCTTGCCGCTCCATCTATACCTTCAAACCCCTCTCGGCTGGCGCTTTATGCTCCTCCTTCCTCTTCCCCACGGTTGTTGGCTGCTCGCTTCCGCCATTGCCCATCCCAATTTCGGACACTCCGTCGGGCAATAGCCGTCCAGCGAACCGTTCTCCAACTGCGGTATCATGGAATGAGGAGCAGGAAGATATACCCCTACACTCTTCGCTGTGCGTTTTAGGAGAAAGAATTGATCCCACGTTACACCCGCCAGGAGATGGGCCAGGTTTGGAGTGACGCGAACAAGTTCGCCAAGTGGCTGGAAGTCGAGCTTGCGGCGACCGACACGCTCGCCGAAGCAGGCCAGGTCCCGAAGGATGCCGCCGCCGCGATTCGCGGTCGCGCCAAAGTCGATGTCCCCCGCATCCACGAACTCGAAGCCCGCGTGAAGCACGACGTTATCGCTTTCACAATGGCCGTGGGTGAATCAATCGGCGATCCGGCTGCCGCTCGCTGGCTGCACTACGGCATGACATCGAATGATGTCGTTGACACCGCGCAAGCCCTCCGGGTTCGCGATGCTTCAAAACTAATCGAGCGTGCCTTGGTGATGTTTGGAGAAATTCTCGATCTTCGCGCTCACGAATTCCGCCACACAGCTCAGATCGGCCGCACTCACGGCATTCACGCCGAGCCCATCACGTTTGGCTTGAAAATCGCCAACTGGTTCGCGGAAAATCAGCGCAACATCGCGCGCTTCCGCGAAGCCGCCGCGCAAATGGCTGTCGGAAAAATTTCTGGCGCCGTCGGCAACGCTTCGCATCTCGGCCCTGAAATGGAAGAGCGTATTTGCAAGCGCCTCGGGCTCAGCGTTGCGCCCGTCGCTTCACAAGTAATTCAGCGTGACCGCCACGCGTACTATCTCAGCGCCCTCGCGCTCATCGCCGCCACGCTCGAAAAAATCGCGCTCGAAATTCGCCATTTGCAGCGCACCGAAGTCCGCGAAGCCGAAGAGCCGTTCAGCGGCGAGCAGCGCGGCAGTTCCGCCATGCCCCACAAACGCAATCCCGTCACCTGCGAACAAATTTGCGGCCTCGCGCGCCTCGTGCGTTCGAATATGCTCGCCGCGTTTGAAAACGTCGCCTTGTGGCACGAGCGCGACATCTCCCACAGTTCCGTCGAAAGAATCATCCTTCCCGATTCCACGATTCTCGTGGACTATATGCTTTCGAAAATGAGCGCCATCCTCGGCCAGATGCGCGTTTTCCCCGAGCGCATGATGCGAAATCTCGAATCCACCCACGGCCTCGTCTACTCGGGACAGTTGTTGCAGGATCTGGTGGAAAAAGGCATGCCCCGGGATGATGCCTACAAGGCGGTGCAGGAAAATGCCATGAGCGCGTGGGAATCGGAGACAAGTTTCCGTGACCGTGTTGCCGCTGACGCTCGCATCACGAAATACCTGGATGCGAAGGCGCTCGCGCACACGTTCGACTTGCAGCGCCAGCTTCGCTATGTGGATGCCATCTTCGATCGCGTGTTTGGCGCGCATCCCGCCGGCGAGAAATCTGTGGCGGGTTCGGCGGGAAAGCATTAAGAAAAAACAAACCGCGTCCCGGCCCGAGTCGGGACACTGTTCTGCCTCGTCTGATTTCGGCTTGCGCTGAAATCGGCTGCGGAGGCGGAAACTCGAATCTGGAAAATCGAAATCAGAAAATAGAAATTATTGACTCAAAACTAAAAACTAAAAACTAAAACTAAAAACTAAAAACTAATCCACGCGCTGCACGTAACGCGCTTCCGAGGTGTCCACTTTTATTCTGTCGCCTTCATTGACAAACGGCGGCACCTGCACCACCAAGCCAGTTTCGAGTGTAGCGGGCTTCATGACCGCGCTGGCCGTAGCCTTCTGCAGCGTCGGCTCGGTTTGGACCACCTTCATATCCATGGTATCGGGCAAGTCCACGCCGATGGCTTTTTCCTCGAAAAATTCCACCTTCACAATGGTGCTGGGAATCAAGTAGTACACGGTTTCGCCCAGCTCTTCGCGGCTCATCTGCATCTGCTCGTAGTTCTTCGTATTCATGAAGTGAAAATCGTCGCCTTCGTTGTAGAGGTACTCGAACTCGACTTCATCGAGGATGGCACGGTCCACGAATTCTTCGGCGCGGAACCGGTAATCGATGATCGCACCAGTGCGGAGGTTTCTCATGCGGGTCTGCATCGAGCCGCGCTTGTTGCCGGGCGTGCGGTGATCGACGCTGAAGATGGTGAAAAGCTGTCCCTCGTGCTGGATGACCATGCCGGGGCGAAGTTGTGTCGCTTTGACGCTGCTCATATGCTCCCTAGAAAGATGGATGATTTCGGAAATTCCTGCAGGCAGCCCGCTCTGCGATGCGGTGCACGCGGAATAACGCGAGGCACGCTGGAATGGCCACTTCGCAGCGCGAGGTACAAGTATAAATGGCTGCGTTTGCCGGGGTCAATCACTCCCGAGCGCTTACAGGCATTCCGGAATAGTGAACGTGAACCAAGCGCCATCGATCTTGTTCCTTCCGGTAGAGCTGTGTTTCTCTGCCGTGTGTCGCGAGGGGCGAGCCATCTTTTCTAAACTTGGCCGCGAAATCCCAATAGAACTCGGCCCAGGCCGCATCCCCGTAAACATGAACGGAGACGTCATGAACGCTCAGTTTGCGTTCCGAGAACGTATCGCCCATGAGGCGCATGTAGACATTTTGCTTTATTTGCTCGAAACCGTGCTCATGGCCCAACGGGTGGATGAAGGAGACGTCAGGAGAATTCAACCAGACCTGCGCAGCGAGAGTTGTATCCGCGGCGTCAACCGATTTCGCGTATTTCTCAATCAAGCTCCGGATCACAACGCTGTCGGCGGGGGACTCCGCTGGCGAAACGTTTGCGCGGGCCTCGCTTTTTTCTCCCTTTGCGCGTGCCAACGCGGCTTCCGCCATGATCTTTTCGATTTCAACGGGATCGCGGGGGAGGCGTTCGCTGAGCAGTTTGTGACCGGACTCGGTGATGAGGACGTCGTCCTCGATGCGGACCCCGAGATTCTCTTCGGGTATGTAGATGCCGGGCTCGACGGTGACGAACATGCCGGGTTGCAGCGGCGGGCAGTACTCTCCGGGGTCGTGGACATCGAGGCCGATATGATGGCCGAGGCCGTGAATAAAATACGGACCGAGGGACTTGCCGTGGAGATCTTTTCCGTGGGAGTTGATGTAATTGTAGGCGAGCTTATAAACGCTCTTGTCGCCCTTGGCGCAGTAGTCCGCGCCCGGCTTCAGCGCTCCGATGGCCGCATTTTGCGCACCGAGGACGATGTCGTAGATTTCGCGCTGGCGCGGCGTAAACTTGCCGTTGGCGGGCAGCGTGCGCGTGATGTCCGCGGAGTAGCCGGCGTATTGCGCCCCAACGTCGAGCACCACGATGTCGCCGTCTTCGATCTTGCGCGAGAGCTTGTCGTAGTGCAGCGCGGTGGAGTTTGGGCCGGCGCCAACAATCGGGGCGTAACCCTCCGCTTCGGAGCCGCCCCAGGCATGAATTTCGACCATTTTCGCCGCCACCTGATATTCGTAGAGCCCCGGGCGCATCAACTTCATCGCTTCGAGGTGGGAATCGAGGGACAGGTCAATCGCTTGTTTCAAGAAGGCGATTTCGCCGGGCGACTTGATCTGGCGCATGGCGCCGATCTGCGCGCGAATATCTTTCAGCTTGGCCTGCGGCGCAGCGAGCTGCAGCCAATCGACAACGGCCTTTTCGTGCGGGTAGCCGCCGAGTTCCTTTTGATAAGGAAGAATCGTATAGAAATTCGGAAATGCCTTCGCAAGATTCTCGACAACGGAACGGAAGTCGCTATCGAACGTTTTTACGGCAGCAAATCCGGTGCGCGCTTCGGTGCCCGGGTCCGAGGGCGACATGCGAACGCCGTTCCATTTTTCTTTCTGCGGATTCTTTGCGGGGAGAAAAAGAGTTTCGCGCGCAACGTTCGGGAGGTCGCCCTTCTGACTCGCGGGAAGGATAATCAGGCCCGCGCCTTCTTCATTGTGGCCGGTGAGGTAGTAGAAATTCTCTTCCTGGGCAAAGAGGTAGGCTTGGGAAACTTCTTCGCGGCCTGTGAAGCCCCAAAGAACGATGGGCCCATCGGCCTGTGCCGCGAGCTTGGCGCGGCGTTCGGCGTAGACGCTATTGGGTTCGCGTTCGCGGCGCTCCTGGGCTATCGCGCTGGTTGCTAAGCAAGCCAGGCAGAGCAATCCCAAGAAAACCAGTGCTGCTGAATTCAATAGACCACGCGACCGCACCGATCCCGGGCGACCACTCATTCACGCACCTCGAACCTACCGATTTGTAGTTGCACCCACAGAGCATTTGGGTTTGCGGCGTGCCACTCACAGCCGGGCGATTGTAACCGAAAGAGCTGAGCTGCCGAAATGTCTCGTTAACCATAACATGCAGCCGCAGTGAAGCAACCCATTCTGGTAGTCCGGCATCCGATTGACAAAACGAGACGGCCCCCCTCACGTCTTCAGTTTGAGCTATTCCCAAATCTGCACTATTCCTGGAGGATTCTAAATGATGCGTAGTATTCCCTTTGTGTTGGCGCTTGTGAGCAGTGCTTTTCTGTCTGCCTGCGGCGGTTCAACGAACTCGATGACCGCAGTCGGTGGTGTTCCCATGAGTTTGACAATTCGTGACACACCGCCGAGCGGTGTTGCCGTTCTTTTTTTTGAGGCTTCCATAACTGGGGCCAGCCTGCAGCCTTCGGATTCGACCAAGCCTGCGGTCTCCGTCCTGTCGGCGCCCGTGGAAGTCGAGTTCGGGCATTTGCAGACCGACACGGCCTTTCTTAGCCTGGCAAACGTCCCGCCCGACGCTTATGGGAGCATTCGGTTGACCTTCGGGAGCGCGCAACTGACGATCGCCAACCATTCGGGAGCCGCCATCGGTTCGTGCGCCAACAATACGGTCTGCCAGTTGACGCCGAATATCAACCCCTCTTCGGCAACGGTATCGGGCGCGCCCTTCCCGATCACCGTGGACGCCAATTCGGTGTTTGGCATCAAGTTGGATTTCAACCTGAGTTCTTCCATACAGAGCGACCTTTCCATCAACCCGACAGTCACCATCGCCAGCGTGACCCACAGACAAGCTTCGGACGAAGCGCAAGAGATGGTAAAGCTGGATGAGGTGGAAGGTCAGGTGACCGCGGTCGGGACCAACCAGTTGACGGTGGTGAACCGGAGAAGCGGGCAGTCATTCACCATCAATGTGGACAGCAGCACGGTGTTCCAGGATTTTGAACGCGGGGGTTGCACCGTCAGTCCGCAGGACTTCAGCTGCGTCAAGATGGACCAGATCCTGGAGGTCAAACTAAGCGAAAGCGGCACCGGCACAATGCTGGCCAAACGCGTGGAGTTTGTAGAAAACGCCAGCAAGCAGGCGATTAAGGGAACGATCACGAGCGTGGACAGCAGCACGCAGTTCCACATGGTGGTCTTCAAAGAAGAGCCCGCGGTGAATGGGATTTCCGAAGGGTCCCCCGTGGTCATCACCATTAATCCGAATGCCACTTTCCAAGTGGGAGCGGCAGAAATGGGCGAGCACGGAGGATTCAGCAACTTGGGCTTCAGCTTCTCCACCTCTGCCGACTTACTAGTGGGCCAAGACGTTCAGATCCGGCCAGGTACGGTGACGTCGACCGGCGGTGTCATTGCGGTCACGACGGGCCTGGTGCGTTTGTGGCCATCGCAGATCACCGGCCAAGTCGGGAGCATAAACTCCGGGACTGGCACTTTCACGCTGACAAACCTGTCGCCCTTGTTCACTGGTGCGGCGCCTCCTGTCACCACCATTACCGTCCAGATGCTTACGGGAATGGACTTTGAGAACTTTCCGAACCAGACCTCGCTGGCTGTGGGCAACACCGTATCGGTGAAAGGACTCCTGTTCAACACTTCAGGAGCACCCACGCTGGTGACCAGGACTGTCAGCGATCACCACGGCGATTGAGCGCCAGCCAGGCCGTTTTTTTAAGCAGGGGCAAGCCTCCCGCAATCGCGGGAGGCTTGCTGCACCTGCCTTGCCGGCGCCATGCAGGCGGCGGTCGCATTCCTGGGATACCTTGCCGGAGTTGTGGCGAGCGTCCTCCGCTAGCGGCAGTGGCACCGCGCACCGGGGCATGAACGGCGCAGCCGTGGAAGCAAACAGTACCATTTTGGCGGCTCGGCGAATCTAATCTTACATGCGAAGACGGGCCGGAATCACCGCGTTTGCAACCGTCATTCAATCCATTTTGTTCTTGACCCACTTTTTGATTTACAAAACGTGGACGTTTGCGCCGGCAGTGAGTAAGGTCTCCTCCTCGCCCTGGCTCAAGGTGATAGTGGGGTTGTTATCGGTCAGCTTTCTGACTGCATCGTTGCTCGCGTTTCGCTACTCCAATCCCGCGGTGCGAACTCTCTATCGGATTGCCGCTGTGTGGCTTGGAATAGTCAGTTTCTTGTTCTTTGCAGCTGTTGCGTCGTGGTTCGTTTTTGGAGTGACGCGACTTGCCGGGGCGGATCTGACTTTCCATAAGATCGTGGAGGTCCTGTACGCAGCCGCCGTATTGTGCGGAATTACCGGAGTGCTGAATGCCGGGTGGACACGGACCCGGCGGATTACGGTGCGACTCGAAAATTTGCCGGAAACGTGGCGTGGGCGCACAGCGGCACTGATCAGCGACTTGCACCTGGGGCACGTACGGAACGGCGGTTTTCTGCGGAGGATCGTAGCGAAGGTGATGAGAGAAAGTCCTGACGCCGTTTTCCTGGCCGGCGATTTGTACGACGGGACGGCGATCGATGCGGCGAAGGCCGCGGAGCCTTTGCGCGGTCTCCGGGCGCCGCACGGAACATACTTTGTTGCGGGAAACCACGAACAATTCGGTGACGATTCCCGCTACCTGCAAGCCGTCAGCAACGCGGGAGTGCGCGTGCTGCACAACGAGAAAGTGGAAGCGGATCAACTACAGATCGTGGGCGTGCCCTACAATCACGCCACGCAGGACGAGCATTTCCAAAAGGTGCTGCGGCAGATCGGCGTGGACCGGAATCGGGCCAGCATACTGCTGACGCATGCGCCGGACCGGCCGCACATCGCGGAGAAGGAAGGGATTTCGCTGCAAGTCTCGGGGCATACGCACGTGGGGCAGTTTTTCCCATGGACCTGGATGGCGCGGAGGATCTATCGGCAGTTCGTGTATGGGCTCAGCCGCATCGGAAAGATGCTGATTTATACCAGCAGCGGCGCAGGAACCTGGGGACCGCCCCTGCGTTTGGGTTCCAGTCCGGAGATCGTGCTGTTTCAATTTGAGTGAGAGTTGTGAAATCGCGTCGGCGATGGCCAACTGAGCCGGCGATCAGCCGCGGAAGAAATCAATCAACAATTCAGAAACGCGAGCGGGTTCTTCATGCTGGAGCCAATGGGAGGCGTTGGCGAAGGTGAAGAGCTCGGCGCTCGTGCAGTAGCGCAGGCTTTCGTGAGCCATTTCGGTCAAAAGGAAATTGTCGCGTTCGCCCCAGAGGATACGGGTGGGGACGCGGACGGATTTGTCCGGGAATTTGGAGCGAGTGCGGAAGAGGGCGCGGTACCAGTTGATCATGGCGGTTAGGGCGCCGGGCTGCGACCACGCGGAGCGGTATTGGGCGAGATCTTCGGCGGTGAAGGTGCCCAAGCGGCTGGAGCGGAGAAGCGATCGGGAGCCGGCGCGGAAATGGAAAGCGGAGAAAAGCGCTTCCGGCAGCCAGGGGAGTTGAAAGAAGAACATGTACCAACTGCGGAGGATTTGACGCGGACGCGTGCTGAGGAATTTCCGCATCACCGAGGGATGAGGGACGTTGAGGACGGCGAGCTTCGCGACGCGCTGCGGATGCAGGAGGGTGGTGTTCCACGCGACGGCGGCGCCCCAATCATGTCCAGCGAGAAAGATTTTCTCCTTGCCCAGCTGCTCGGCGATAGCAATGACGTCGGAGACGAGTTTAGTTAGAGCGTAGGCTGCCACGCCGGCGGGTTTGCTGCTTAGGTTATACCCACGCTGGTCGGGGACGATGACGCGAAAGCCAGCAGCGGCCAGCGGCTCGATTTGCCGGCGCCAGCCGTACCAGAATTCGGGAAAGCCATGGAGAAGAACGACGACGGGGCCGTCCGTGGGCCCCGCAGCGACGGCGTGAAGCCTTAGGGCGCCAAACTGAAAGTTGAGTGTATCGAGCCCGATTCCCACCTCCGCCCTTGTCGTCTGTTTCAAGTTGACACTCATTCGAATGATGAAGCGGAAACCAGTGTACTAGGCCCTGGTATTTTTTTTCAGGGCCAGGCGCAAATCGAGGTTGCGGATGAGGCGGTGCAAATAGTTGGAATTCACGCTGAGAAGCTTTGCGGTTTCCGTGATGTTGCCGTCGGCTTGCTCGAAAGCGTTTAGGATGAGCTGTTTCTTCAGATTGATGATGGCGGCGTGATAGTTGGCGGGCGAAGAAGAGCAGGCCGGCGCTGTTTCCAGGAGAGTCTCGGGAAGGTCCTCGGGAAGAATAAACTCCGAGGTACCGATGACGACAGCGCGCTCCATGGCGTTTTCCAGTTCGCGGATATTTCCCGGCCAATCGTATTGCAGAAGGCAGGCGCGGGCCTCGGGGGAGATACCCCTGATCCTGCGATTGCATTTTTTCGCGTAGCGCGCGGCGAAATGCTCGGCGAGGAGAGAGATATCTTCCGGGTGTTCGCGAAGAGCAGGCATGGCCAGCGAAATCACATTGAGGCGATGGAAGAGATCGAGGCGAAATTTGTCCTCGCGGACGGCTTTCTGGAGATCCTTGTTGGTGGCGGCAAGGAAACGAGCATTGACGTGAATGGGGCGCGTTCCGCCGACGCGGACGAATTCGCGGTGCTGGAGAACACGAAGTAGCTTGGCCTGAAGGGAAAGGGGAAGTTCGCCGATTTCGTCGAGAAAAATGCTGCCGCCCTCGGCGACTTCGAGGAGGCCTTTTTTCTGGGCGATGGCGCTGGTGAAGGCGCCGCGTTCGTGGCCGAAGAGTTCGCTTTCAAGAAGCGATTCGGTTAGCGCGGCGCAGTTGAGCGCGACGAAGGGTTGATCCTTGCGCGGGCTGTTGTTGTGGATGGCGCGGGCGGCTAGCTCCTTTCCGGTACCGCTTTCACCGTGAATGAGCACGGTGGCGTCGCTGGGGGCCACGCGCTCAATCAATTGATAAACGTCACGCAAGAGCGGACTATTGCCGACCATACCATGCTGCAAATTGACCTCGGCGCGAAGCTGCTGGTTTTCGAGCCCCAGACGTTCGAATTGATTGGCGTTGTTGATGGCGACCGCGGCCAAACCCGCGATAGCTGCGACGAGTTGGAGGTCATCCTGGCTGAAGGGCGTCGCAGGATTGCAGGAGTCCAGATAAATGATGCCGAGGAGTTTGTCGGCGGCCACAAGAGGAACGCAGAGCAGGGAATGGGCGCCTTTCTGCCCGGCAGCGTCCGAAAGGTGAACAGTGGCGCACGGCTGAACCTCGTTGTCGAGGATGGAAACGCGCTGATCCAAGACGCGGCGAACCAGCGCGCGGTTTACGTGGACCCGATGTTCGGGGCCGGAGACGCGATCCCAAGCAACGGTGGAGGCAGGCTCGCAGGCGCCGTCGTCCAGGAGGAGAATCGCGCCGCGTTCGGCGGGAATCACGTCGAAAATCATGCCGAGCAGCTGCCACTGGAGCGATTCGGCGTCGCGCATCGAACCGATGACAGTGCTGATCTTGAGAAGAGTGATGAGGGCGCGGTCGAGCCGTTCGGAGTGAGGCAATGCAGCAAGTGCTTCAGGGCGAAGATAAACCAATTCATCATGACGGAGCTGGTGAGCCTGCGTGCTGACTGCAAAATTGTCATCGAGTTGGACGGGACTGCTGGCGGTGAGAGGAGATTCCTCGACCTCAAAAAGGAAGAGAGAACTTCCTACACCGATCTGATCACCCGGAGAAAGAATGCGCTGCTTTACGGGAATGCCATTCACAAAGGTGCCGGAGGTGCTGTCCAGGTCCGTTAAGAGATAGCGCCCGTCGTCCCTTGTGATGCGGCAGTGGCAGGCAGACACGGCAGAGTCTTCCAGGCATATCGGATTGGAGGCAGCGGCGCCGATAGACAAGGGAGCGGCAACGGAAAATTCCGACTTGCCGAGAGGACCGTTCAGAGCTGATAGCTTCGGGTGCACGGGATGCGAGACAGACGCGATATCTTCTCCGACCAACCTACACCAAGGAAATGGCAGATTCCAGCGCCAAGCGCCAGAGTCGCCCGAGAAAATGAACTCTCCGAATGGAGAGACCGGCTCTCCGTTTGGTTAGTGCGGAAAGGTGGCGCATCGTTTCAGGTAGGGATGGCCTCCCCGAGAGCAGACTATCTATTGCATTTTCTATTGTTTACGACACAGGACGGAAATGAATTCCGGGACGGCAGATGCTCCGAGGAGCGAACCTCCGTCGCAAGCTAGGACTGGATCCAACGCCTCACGGATAGACCTGGACTCTACGGACAATAACGATCGTTCCAGAGCTGTCGACAAGCGATTCGAGAACCCCTTTCAGTTCAATAGTTTTGGAGGTCTCTGGCAGGTCTGTTGCGATTTGGACGAGCTTGGCGCGTGAGTTGCATTTCTTTAGAGCATCTCGGGGTACTGAACGAAAAGTAAAGTGGAGGGCGAAAATGAAATTCAAGAGCACAATTCGGATGCAGGCGGTTTTGGTAGGCCTCGGAGCCGCTCTGTTTTTTGCGAATGCCGCGTGCGCGCAGCAGGACGTGGATCCCACGACGTTTGACACCAACCCGGCGGCGATGCAGGAGCAAGGATCGCCGGTCGCGCAGTCTTCCATTCCAGACGGTGTGTCCGCCGCACCAGTCGAGGCGCCCACTCCGGCCGCAGTGGACACGGAGTCCGTCGCAGTTCAGGAAGCCGGTGCCAAGAAATGGTCACCCGTCGATACTCTTACATTGATGGCGACGATCTTGGGGCTGGCTTTCGTCGTCGTGCGCGGAATCGCAGAAGCACGGCGTCCGCGCAACTCGCAAATTCCCGCGTAACTGCTCCTTCACGCCCCCGACCAAGGCAGTGGCTCGCACTAGAGCCGAATACGCGGTGAGTAAAAGCTCTGGGAATCGTCACGTGACGCGATTCCCGGAGCTTTTCGCCTTTCCCGGCCTCAGGCTAGAGAAAAGGGAATCATCGAGCACTTGCGATACGGCGTCGTACATGGGGGAGTGGCAAAGATTGTCAGAATCCCGGAGCGCCGGACGTGGCGGGGCGCATTTCCGGTGCGTTGACGCCGAAGCGGAGACGCGCGAAGTACGTTTGGCCGAGGGACATGCAGCCGGTGTACAGGTAGCCCCAGACAAAGAGCAGCAGGAACGGGACGGTGGCGTAGTTTTCGTTGGCGATGGCGTAGATGATTGTGAGCGAGAAATACAAGCCGAGCAGCACCTCCGCATAAGGCATCCAGCCGGCTTTGTTCCTGTACGATTTTTTCGCGAACGTGCCCTGCTTCCCTTCGATATTGAATTTGGGCGTGCGGGCAAATTCGCTTTTTTTGCCGAGAAGCGCTTCGATCACCGCTTGCGCGTTGCGGACGGAAATTCCGATGCCGGTGGCCATGACGAAGGGCATGTAGAGAAACGTTCGCCACCAGGTCTTGGGCCGCAGTTCTCTTTGCGCGACGAGATAGAAGCTGGAGATGGAACACGTGGACGCGAGGAAGAGCGGCAGATCGATCAGCAACATCTGGATCCAGCCTTGATAGAATCGCACGATCATTGCGGGCAGCAACATGGTGGAGAGCACGATCATCAGCGGGTAGCTGATGTTGCCGGTAAGGTGAAAAAAGGCTTCGGCTTTGACGTGCCAGGGCGCATCCGATTTCCAAACTTTTGGGAGGATTTTCTTCGCGGTTTGCATAAGCCCCTTGGCCCAGCGCGCTTGCTGGGCTTTGAAGCCGTTCATGTCCACGGGGAGCTCGGAAGCGCATTCGATTTGCGGGAGGTAGAGAAACTTCCAGCCTTTGAGCTGCGAGCGATACGAGAGATCGGTGTCTTCGGTGAGGGTGTCGTGTTCCCAGCCTCCGGCATCGTCAATGGCTTTGCGGCGCCACACGCCGGCGGTGCCGTTGAAATTGAAGAAAGTGCCGCGGCGCGAACGCGCGCCGTGCTCGACGACGAAATGTCCGTCGAGAAGGATCGTTTCCACGTTAGTCAGCAGCGAATAATTGCTGTTGAGATATGTCCAGCGCGTCTGCACCATGCCGATATTGCCGCCGCCATCGGGATTCATGAAATAAGGAATCGTGCGGCGAAGAAAATCGGGTTCGGGGAGGAAGTCGGCGTCGAAAATGGCGACGAATTCGCCCTTGGAAGTTTTCAGGCCGTTTTCTAGGGCGCCGGCTTTGTAGCCTTCGCGGTTGCTGCGATGAATGTAAACGATGGGCATGCCTTGTGCGGAGTGGCGCTCGACGCAAGCGCGAGCGACTTCGCAGGTCTCGTCGGTAGAGTCGTCCAGGACCTGCACGTCGAGCAGTTCTGGCGGGTAGTCGAAGCGCGAAACCGCTTCGACGAGACGCTCAATGACGTAACGCTCGTTGAAGATGGGCAACTGCACGGTGACGCGGGGCCAGTTTGTAACCGGCGGCGGAGCAACGGGGATATTTTTCGAATAGACGAAATAGTCGTAGACCAGCCAGTAGCGGTGGAGACCGTAAACCGCCAGAACCAGAAGGACGATGAAGTAGGGAATCATCATCGCGAGGTCGAAGGCATTGGCGTGGTACACGCCTCGGAACGTAGGGTCCGTAATCTTGTGCCAGTAATGGCTGATGGGGTTCTGCGCTGCGAAACCAAGCGAGAGTGAAAGGGCGATGTGCACGATGAGAGCGATTCCGATGACCGCCAGGGTTTCTCCGCGTCAATGTTAGCGAGTCCCGATTATAAGGCATAAAGCCACTCGGAAATGAACTCGGAACAATTTGGTCCGCGGCAACCCCATTCCGCTGCAAGCGGAAGGCTCGAACACTACATTAAGGAACGAGGACGATCTTGCCTGCGGCGCCGGGCTCGAGGATTTCTTTGTGGGCGCGCGGAGCCTCGGCGAGCGGCAACTCTTTTTCGACCACTGGGCGCAGCGTGCCATTTTCAAGCCCGGCGAAGAGACCGGCATGGATTTCAGCTTCTTCGGCGGGAGTGAGAGCCCAGATCGTGAAGCCCCGAGCCGAAGCACGACGTGACATCAAGTCCCGCGGGTTAATCGTGATCTCACCGCGATTGCCGATGATGATCACGCGTCCTTTGGTGGCGAGTAGCTTCAAATCGGTGGCCAGGTTCACGTTGGCGAGCATTTCGAGAATGATGTCCAAACCGCGGCCGCCCGTGGCCTTCAAGATTTCTTCCTGATAGCCCGGCTTGCTGTGATCGAAGACCTGATGCGCACCTTCCCGCTTTGCGAGGTTGAGGCCTTTTTGCGTTCCGGCCGTGCCGCAGACGGTGAGGCCCATGGCGCGCGCCATCTGCACAGCCGCGCTGCCGACTCCGCCGCTAGCGCCGTGCACCAGCACGCTTTCGGAAGCATGCGCTTCCGCGGAGTGATAGAGCGCATGATACGCGGTCCCGTAGGGAACCCAGACGCCTGCGCCCTGGCCGAAAGTGATTTTTTCGGGCAGGCAATGCACCTGCTCTTCCAGCGCGAGAACGTATTCCGCGTAAGCGCCAGTGACGATCTTCGCCGTGTAGACGCGGTCGCCCGGCTTCACTTTTGTCACTCCGTCGCCGATCACCGCAACGACGCCTGCGCCATCAGAGCCGGGCGTGTAGGGAAGCGGCGGTTTGACGGCATACGTGCCCGCACGCATGTAGGTGTCGTAGGGATTCACGCCTGCGGCATGGATGCGTACAAGAACTTGTCCGGCGGCGGGCTTTGGCGTGGGCACTTCTTCGAGCCTGAGAACTTCAGGACCACCGAATTCACGAACGAGAATGGCTTTCATGTTGGTTCTCCCTCTTGGAGCGATACTGAGAATTTGATGTTCGGAGAACTCCTCAATTGCACACCCGGGTAAAGTCCGGCGCTACACGAACTCAGGAGATGTGCGCCTCAGAAATGGTCATCGGCGACTACGGTGGCCGCTTTTGTATCAATAAGCCCCGCGGACTGCGCCCAGGCCGTAGTCTGCCAATTGTCTTTGCCTTTTTTCAGGGGAATCCAGGGCGGCAGCGTCTGGCTCAGATGATTGGCCAGCGCATAGATATAGGGCTCATACATTTTGCGCAACGTGTCGAGCTTGCTGTCGGCTTCTTCTCCGTCATGGAGTTTCATGCCGTGCTGGGCGAGGATGTCGCGGATTTGGCGCAAATCTTGCGCGGGCAGCCTGTCGTGTGGCAGCGGCTTGGGCGCCGTGCCGAATACCTGCGAAAGGTCAACGACGGCGTGGCGCGCAATCGCGAATGTAAGTTCCGCCTGTTTTTCACACGCGCCCTCGATGCCGACGATGGCGAGAGCGCAAGTGTCCAGTATCGCCGTTAGCGAAGCGATCCACGATTGGTTGTCGTGCTGCGAACGAAAATAAGCCAGCACCGGATACGAGAGATGGCTCTCCATCAGCTCGGCGCACCAAAGCTCCCAATCCTTAAGCAGAACACAAAGCGCGTCCTGGCCATGAGCGTAGCTGTGGCGGCGAAGCAGTTCGCCGGCCGTAGGCGGCGTGCCGGCGCGGGAATCGAGCAGGGAGATATTCACCTCGCGCTGGGAGAACGAGCCGTAGATGAAAGGCAAGTAACCAATGATGGCGGCAAGAAATCCGAAACCAAACCCAGCTTCGGTGACGACCAGGGCGCGAGCCAAGCCGGAGCGCGGAATGACGTCGCCAAGGCCGAGAGTGAAGAAGGTCGTGCCGCTGAGATAGATGTCCGTCTGAAAGCCGGGCTGGCCGCCCGTCGCCACCACGGCGGACCCGGCGCCATATTGCATGAGGCCGAAGCTAAGCACGAGGCCAACAGCCCAAACCCCGACGAGAACCAGGAGCGAGAGCGGACCGTAGAAACCCAACAAGGCTTCACGGGTCCTCCGCTTAGGGATGAGGCACATTGCGAATTTCCACATGGACCAGGTGGAGCGGTAAAACAGGCGAGCAAGGCGGAACTTTCGCGTGACGCGGCGGGGCAGGATGATGGCCTCGAACGCATCCCAGAGCACGATCAGAAAGATCGCGACACCTGCAACGAACGCTCCTGGAGCTGAAATCATGTGTGGCATTGTACCTGTTTGGCCCTCTCGACGAGAATGTCCGGTAAGAACTTGCAGCGTAATCGTCCGGTGAAAACGTTTGGTGTGAACGTCCGGTGAGAACGCGTGGTGTCCTAGGATACCAGCCGGGCGGTGACGCTGATTTCTGCCTTGAAGAGTTTCGAGACGGGGCAGCTGGTTTCTGCGGCTTGGACCGCCGCGTCGAATTTGGCCTTGTCCGCACCGGGGATTTGCGCGACGAGATCCAGGTGGCTCTTCGTGATGGCGAAACCGTCCGGGAGCTTGTCGAGGGAAATCGTTGCGGTCGTTTCGAGCCGGCTCGCGGTCATGCCGGCGTTTCCGAGTTGCGCGGAGAGCGCCATGGTAAAGCAGCCAGCGTGCGCCGCGGCGAGGAGCTCTTCCGGATTGGTGCCCACCCCATTTTCAAACCTTGTGCTGAAGGAGTATTGCGTCTGTTTCAGGACGCCGCTATCCGTCGAAATCGAGCCCTTTCCATCTTTCAGACCCCCTTGCCAAACCGCGGATCCTTTGCGCTGCATCGTTTTTCTCCTTGTGCGCCGGTTAAAACCGGCGAGGTGTAGTGAATGCAAAAGTCATACGAATGTGAAGTAGCGACCCACATCGGCCCCGAGTCATGCGGAGCTGCTCGCAAGGGCGGCGTCGAAGCGTTGACAGGGAACGTGCGGGCCGGGTATTCAGCCGC
>WNFR01000729.1_pt1 | contig 37067 bp, 38 predicted proteins | sample 5400221 | NCBI WGS metagenome assembly WNFR01 (sample SAMN13153357, study PRJNA577476) | soil metagenome | isolation source: 40 cm soil under Madrone tree | place: USA:California | collected 2016-06-14 | reverse complement strand
TACCAGGCCTCCTGGAGACCCCCCGCGCGGCACAGCGCACATCGGACGATGGCGTAGAGCCGGCGATCGGCCTCGACGGGGTGAAGTGCATCTCCATGGCCCTCCTGCTCGAGGACGGCGCCCCCCTCGCCTTCAAGGGCCCGAGCGCTGAGAGCTTCGTCTGGCGGGGAGCGATGGAAGCCTCAGCACTGCGCGAATTCCTGGGCGATGTGAATTGGGGTAACCTCGACACGCTTCTACTCGACTTGCCGCCCGGGATGCAGCGCTACATCGAGCTCTGTGACATCCTCGGCAAGCCACCCGCCGTCCTGACCGTGACGATTCCCACGCCAGAGTCACGGGACGCGGTCCGTCGCGCCATGCGGGCCGCCGTCGAGCAGGGATCCGAGATCGTGGGGATCGTCGAGAACATGGTCGGTCGCGAGTTCACCGGCACGGCTGCCGATGACCTGGCAAAGGAGTTTGACCGGCCAGTGCTCGCGCGCATTCCCTGGCACCCGATAGCCGACACCTGGTCCGCCCTCGCGACCCGCCTATGAAATTCCTCTGCGTCGACTGCGATCAGCAGATGGCCTTCGGCGAGCGACAGTTGCCTGGCGACGGGACCCTGGCCGCGACATTCAAGTGCCCAACGTGCGGCCGCGTGGTCGCGCTACTCACGAACCCGATGGAAACGCAGCTGGTCTCTTCATTGGGAGTCGTGATCGGAGGCAAGACCGTGCCGGCGCAGCCCCTCGAAACCGTCCGTACGATGGTCGCGACCGGCCGGGACGATGCATTTGACGAGGGTAGCGAGCCCCGCGGCCACGCCGCAGGGCATAACGGATCCCTAACATGGTCCGTTGATGCCCAAGAGCGCCTCGGACGCGTCCCCAGCTTCGTGCGCGGCATGGTGAAGAAAATTTACGCCGACTACGCCAAGGAGCGCGGCATCGGCGAGATCACGCCAACGGTGATGGACACCGCCCGCGCCGAGCTGGGCCTGGAAGGGATGTGAGGGTGGCCGACTATGAAGAGCGCAGTGTCGGCGAGCTGCGGGTCCGGATCGACCGGACGCTCTGCGTCGGCTTCGGTGACTGTATCACTGAAGCGCCCGAGGCCTTCGTGCTCGACGAGAGCGGCGTCGCGGTCTTCGTGAAGCCGGACGCGGTGGAGCGGGAGCGGTTGCTGCGCGCGTGCGACGCCTGTCCCGTGGACGCGATTACGGTTTGGAACGAAACCGGCACCCAAATCGTCCCTCAAAGTTTGTGAACAAGTTCCTTGACAGCTTCGGGACTCATGTACATATCCCTTAACTCTGACGGCATCCACACCGACATCTAGAGTTTCTGGCCCGCTCGAGAGGCGTTACTCGGGGAGGTAGTGGTGTACCGCGAGATTTTCGTTCCCGTCGACAACTCGCAGCACTCCGATTGGGCCGTCGACCGCGCCATTGAGATGTGCAGGAAAACTGGCGGCAGAATCACCGGGAATCACGTTTACGCAGCCCGCCTCCACGATGTCCGCTTCCGCCAGCTCGAAACCGGCCTCCCTGCGCAGTTCCAGACACCCGAAGAGATCAAGAAACAGCGCAAGATCCACGACAAGCTGATCGAAAAGGGCCTGCAGCTCATCGCCGACAGTTTTCTCGATCAGCTGGGCAAGCGCTGCGAATCCGCGGACGTGCCGCTCACGCGGCAGCTCCTCGAAGGCATCAACTACGAAGAGATCGTCAACGAGGTCAACCGCGGCGCCGGACGGCTGCCGGGGCTGATCGGCTTCGATCCCAACCGCGCCGCCGGCTACGATGGTGGTGACAAGGTCCGCAGCGACGTCAAACTCGGCGAGAACGGACGGCTCGTCGCCGAGGACGAGGATTCGGCCGCGCGTCTGGTCGGCTCCTCGGGACGGCAGTACGACCTCATGGCCATCGGCGCCCACGGACTCGGCCGCCAGACGTACTCGCAGCTCGGCGGAGTCGTCGCGCGAGTACTGCGCGACATCGAAAAGGACGTGCTGATCGTACGCGACCAGCAAGCATTTCAGGGCGGGCGCTTCATGGTCTGCGTCGACGGATCGTCGTACAGCTACAAGGCGATGAAGGCGGCACTCGAGCTGGCCCAGGAGTTCGGTGGCTCGCTCTTTGTCTGCAGCGCGTTTGACGTGGAGTACCACCACGTCGTCTTCCACAACATCAAGGACGTGCTCTCGTATCAGGCGTCGAAGGTGTTCAAGTTCGAAGAGCAGGAAGAGCTCCACAACAACATCATCGATAAGGGACTGCTCAAGCTGTGCCAGGCGAATTTGAAGCGCGCCGAAGTGATGGCGCAGCAGTATCCCGATGTCCCGATCACGACGCAGATCCTCATCGGCAAGCCATTCCAGGTGATCATGCAGTGGGTCGAGGAGATCAAGCCGTCGCTGCTGGTGATCGGCCGCCACGGCGCGCACCGCGTCGACAACACGGAGCTGGGATCGCAGGCGGAGAATCTGCTGCGGTTGGCGCCGTGCTCTGTGCTGTTGACGGGTGTGGTGGGCGTGCGGCCCGAGGACATCCCCTGGATCGAAGAAGACGGTCAGGCCGGTCTGCCCTGGGCGCCCGAAGCCGAGGTCCGGATTCTCCGTGTGCCGCCGTTCGCGCAGGGGATCGCGCGCCGGGCCGTCGAAGAGTACGTGCTTGAGAAAGTGAGCAACGCCGGTCCGCCGCCCACGGTCACGAACAAGTGGCTCGATGAAGCGATCCAGAAGCTGCTCCCGACGCACATGCAGCTGATCATGGGGATCGGGAGCGCCGAGGAAATCGCGCTCGCGGAAGTAAAGGCGACGGAGCAGATGAAGGCCACGAAGGTGCAGGGCCACGACGCGGATCTCGTGCCGGCGGTTCCCATGATCGAAACGAAATGCCCCGTGACTGGGAACGTGAGCAGTCGGGAGCGCGTGGTGACGGATCCCATCGTCTGGACGCAGGAGGCGTGGCAACGGCTCCAACTCGTGCCGCTCATCGCCCGCCCGCTGGCGCGAAACACGGTCGAGGGCTTCGCTCGGAACCACGACATCTGGCGCGTCACCACGCCGGTGATGGACGACAACAAGCAGGCGATGATCGCAGCCGACGAGTTCGACGTCGACACGATGATGGTGATGTTCACCGAGCTGCGCGCCAAGCAGATCCGCGCGGAGGCGGAAGGGAAAGACGCGCTCTCCCCCGAGATGCGCGCCTTGGGATCACGCGCTGCCCCATCCGGGACATCGAAGCGAAGATGGAGAAGTGCCCGGTGGACATGAAGACAGTGACGCCCGAAGAGGCGAAACGGGCGGTCGAGAAACTGCTGCAGTGAACTACGTTCCACACGTCGTCGCCTGGAATCTCACGCGGCGCTGCAACCTCGAGTGCGCTCATTGCTACATCTCGAACGGATCGCCGCACTCAAGGGCGCGGGCGTGCGCGGCGTCGCCGTCTCGATCGATTCGCTGCGTCCGAGCTACCACGACAACTTCCGTCACGGCAAAGGCTCGCTCGACGACACGATCGCCGCGCTGGGCCGGCTGCGCGCGCAGCGGCTCGACTTCATCATCCAGACGACGGCGACCAAGGGCAATCGTGGCGAGCTGGAGCGCCTGGCGCAGTGGTCGGCGGAACAGGGCGCCGTCGCGTTCAACTGCTATTTCCTGGTCGCGACGGGACGCGGCGCCGGCATGTCCGATTTGTCCCCGGCCGAATACGAAGCCGTCCTTGCGGACCTGGCCGTATGGCAACGCGTGTACCGGGGCAGCATGATGGTCCGTGCGAAATGCGCGCCGCACTTCATGCGGCACGTGCATGCGGCCGATCCCGACTCTCCGATCCTGAATTACGAGACGCGCTGTCCCTGCGGGACGCAGTACTGCCGCATCACTCCCGACGGCAAGCTCACGCCCTGTCCCTATCTCCCCGAGGTGGCCGGCGATCTGCGCGCGCAGAGCTTCGGCGAGATCTGGCGGTCGTCCCCGTTGTTCCGACAGCTGCGGGAAGGGACGCTCGGCGGCAAGTGCGGGCGGTGCGAGTACCAGAAGCTGTGCGGCGGCTGTCGGGCGCGCGCGTTTGCCCTCGAGGGCGACGTGCTCGCTGCGGATCCCTCGTGCACCTACGAGCCGCGTGAGGGCGTCGCGATCGTCGAGCCGGTGACCGTCGGTTATGGGGCAGACTTTGCTCCCGCCCTGACATGGTCGGCTGCCGCGCGGTCGCGCCTCGATCGCATCCCGTCGTTCGTGCGCGGCGTCGTCGCCAAGCGCGTCGAGGATTGGGCGCGCGAACGGGGTTTGCGCGAAATCACGCCGGAGCTGCTGACCGAGATCCGCGGCGCAATGCCAATTGATTTCTCAAAACGCAAGCCGTTCTTCGTGTCCGACGCTGATGACAGATAACCGATGACTGAGCACATGCTGCTCCAGGCCGTCGCCGATACCGCTGGCGCATATCGGGACTTCCCACTGATCGGCAGCCGCGCCGCCATCTGGATCGCCGCCGAGATCCACCTGATGTTCGCGGCGTTTGTGCTGGGCGTGCCGATCTTCGCCGTGGTGGCCGAGGGGATCGGCATCTTCGGCAAGGATCAACGCTACGACCGGCTGTCCAAAGAATTCACGCGGCTGCTGCTGATCGCCTACAGCGCGACGGCCCTCTGGGGGGCGACGTTCACGTTTCTCCTAGCGACACTCTATCCCAAGTTCTTCGCGTACCTGCTTGCGATATTCGCGCCATCGGTGTGGGTGTACGGCGCCATTTTCTTTTTCGAGTCGTTCACGCTGTATCTCTACTACTACGGTTGGGACCGGTGGAAGTACGGCCGGGCGAAGATCGTGCACTGGTGTCTCGGCATCCTGCTCAACATCTGGGGCACGATCGTGATGTTCATCGCCGACTCGTGGCTCACCTACATGATGACGCCGCCGCGCGACATCACGCCCGAGACGTCGCCCAACAGCATCAAGCTCTGGCACGCGATCCTCAACCACACCTGGATGCCGATCAACATTCACCGTCTGATCGGCAACGTCGTGTTCGGCGGCGCGATCGTGGGCGCCTACGCGAGCTATCGCTTCCTCGCCGCCAAGACCGACGAGGAGCGCGCGCACTACGACTGGATGGGGTACGTCGGCAACTTCATCGCCATCTCGGCGCTGATCGTGCTGCCGTTCGCAGGTTATTGGCTGGGCCGCGAGATCTATCAATACGACCAATCGTTGGGCATCACGATGATGGGCGGCTTCATGAGCTGGCTCTGGGTGATCCAGGCCTTCCTGATCGCGGTGCTGTTCCTCACCGGCAACTACTACCTCTGGATCGGGATGGGACGCATTCCCGGTGCGGAGCGGTACCAACCGTACACGAAATGGCTGCTGGTCGTGCTCGTACTCGGCGCGCTAGTGTGGGGCACGCCGCATACGATGATCGCGGACTCGCGCGAGCTCGCGGCGATGGGCGGCTCGCACCATCCGTTCCTCGGCGCACTCGGCGTCATGAGCGCGAAGAACACCGCGGTCAATCTGATGATTCTCGCGACGTTCCTTTCCTTCCTGCTGTATCGGCGCGCCAACATCAAGCCGATCGTTCCGTGGGCGAAGACCGGCACCCGCATCCAGGCCGGGATGTTCGTGGTCGCCGCAGCCATCGTGCTGTTCTTTGGGATTCGCGGCTATTTCGTGGAGGCGATCGTCCGGATCGGGTATTCGGTATACCAGGTCGGCGCGGTCCTCGCCTGCATCGTCTTCGTGACGATCATCGACGTCCTCATGGCGCGCGGTGCGCAGTCGCTCGGCGCGATCCAGTGGGGCAAGATGCCGCCGCGCTCGCAGTACGCGCTCTTCATCCTCGCGGTCACGTTCACGTGGCTGATGGGACTGATGGGATTCGCGCGCAGCGGCATTCGCCAGCACTGGCACGTGTATCAGGTCATGCAGGACATGACGCCCTATGCCGCGACGCCGGCTTTAGGGTATGCGGCAATCATGATCAGCACCTGCGTGCTGATCTTCCTCTCGCTCGTCGCCTTCATCTTCTGGCTCGGGGGACTCGCCGAGAAATCGACGTTCGTGCCGTCGACCGTGGAGGCGCCGCATGTGGGCCAATAATCTCCGCATCCTCGGCGTGGTGCTCGGCACGCTCGCGCTCTACACGCTGATCGCGAACAAGATTCCCCAGGTGCAGTCGGAAGTGCCGCAAGCGCTGACCCTCGGCAAGAATGTCACGCCGGAACAGCTCGTCAGCGCCGGCGACCAGCTCTATCACGGGGCGGGGGGTTGCACCGCGTGTCACGGCCTCGGCACGCGGGCCCCGAATCTGTTGACCGACGAAAAAGGGCAGGGGCCGATCGGGGCGCGCTGTGGCAAGCGCGAGGCCGGGAAAGACTGCAAGGCCTATCTCCACGAGTCGCTGGAGAGCCCGCGCGCATACGTCGTCGCCGGTTACGAACCGATCATGCCGGAGATGGGGCGCATCCTGTCGCCGCAGCAACTGTGGGCACTCGTGGCATTTCTGGAATCCAACGGCGGCACGGTGGACGTGACCGCGTCGGACATCCCCGCAGCATCGGGCCCTGCCGCCTCTGCCGCCCCTGCCGCCAGTGGCGGCGGAGGGCCAGGAATCGCCGGCGGTTCCACCGACCCCATGACGATCATCCGCGGCGCGGGCTGCACCGGCTGTCACAAGATCAATGGTGAGGGCGGCGCGATCGGGCCCGATCTCACGCACGTCGGCTCGCGGCTCTCGGCGAACCTGATTCGGGAGTCGATCCTCTTGCCCGACGCCAAGGTCGCCAAGGGATTCGAGAAGTTCAAAGGCATCATGCCGAAGACGTTCGGGAACCAGCTCACGGCGGCGCAGTTCGAGGCGCTCGTGCAGTTCCTCTCGGGCCACAAATGAGAGCCTACCTCAAGCATCCGTTCTGGCAGGCGGTCGGCGTGTTGGTGATCGCCTACATCGTGGTGGCGTTCGTCATTCCCGTCCTCCCCGGCAGCGCCATGGTGCCCAAGAGTGTCGTCTTGCAGTACATGGCCACGGTTCTGGTCGGGGTGCTGATCTGGGTCAGCGACGACGAGGCGCGCTGGACCGAGTTCAAGCAGCCACTGCAGGATGTGCTCGTGCAGCCGGGGCTCAAGGTCGTCCGCAATGTGGTACTCGCGGCCGTCACATTGATCGTGGGCTGCTTCACGTACAGCCAGGTCCGCGCGAGCGTCGCCGCGCCCCCGAACTTGCGCTCGATCCATCCGGCGCCACCGTCGCAAATCACATTCCGCGGCAAGACGATCCAGCTCGTGGGTCTCGACAATCCGCTGCGCCGTAGCGCGGACATGACGGCGCACCTCGCGGTCGGCCGTCGCGTCTACTATCAGAACTGCGTGCCATGTCACGGCGACCATCTGGACGGCCAGGGCCACTTCGCTTCGGGACTCAACCCGCTGCCCGCGAATTTCCAGGACAACGGCACGATCGCCCAGCTCACCGAGAGCTTCGTTTTCTGGCGCGTCGCCAAAGGCGGGCCGGGCCTGCCGCGCGAAGGCACGCCCTGGAATTCGGCGATGCCGGCATGGGAAGACTTCCTGACGGAGGATGAGATCTGGTCGGTGGTGCTCTTCCTCTATGATCAGACCGGCTGGAAGCCGAGGACCTGGGAAGTGAGTAACAAATGACGGCCGCACTCCTTCTGATCGCGTTGATTGCTGCACAGGACGCGAGCGCGGGGAAGCAGGTCTACACCAAATGGTGCGCCGGCTGCCATGGTGACAACGGTGCGGGCGACGGCCCGGGCGCGCGTCACATGATCCCCCCGCCCCGCGATTTCACCGGCGCGATTTATCAGATCCGCTCGACGCCGAGCGGGCAACTCCCGACCGACGCCGACCTGCTGCGCTCTATAGATGAAGGGTTGTTCGGCACCGCAATGCCGGGCTGGAAGTCCCGGCTCTCCGACCGCCAGCGCCGCGACGTACTCGCTTACATCAAGACATTCTCGACGTTCTTTGCCGATACGACCCAGCGGCCGCAGCCGATCAAATTCGGCAGCCCACCGAGTGGCGGCACGAGCCCTGAGGCGTTGAAGGTCGGCCGGCAGTTCTATGATTCGATCGGCTGCCGCAAGTGTCACGGCGATCAGGGGCGCGGCGACGGAGCGTCCGCGCCGACCCTCAAAGACGACGCACAGCACCCAATCTTCGCAGCGAATCTGCACGAGAACTGGCGCTTCAACGGCGGCGGCACGGTGGAGGACATCTACCACCGGCTGCGCACCGGCCTCGACGGCACCCCGATGCCGTCGTTCAGCGATCTAATCGACAACAAGTTCCTGACCGACGAGCAGCTCTGGCGCGTCGCGCAGTACGTCCGCAGCCTGTCGCCCAAAGAAGCGCCCGTGGTGCGCGACGTCATCCACGCTCCCCTCGCCAAGACGCTGCCGCATGCGCCGGACGACTCGGCCTGGACGGCGGTGGATGTGTACTGGTTCCCGGTCGTCGGTCAGATCGTCCACAAGGAGCGCTGGTTCGCGCCGGCGGTGACCGGCGTGTGGGTCAAGGCGGTGCACACCGCGGACTCGATCGCGCTGCGCGTGGTATGGGACGACCGATCGGAAAGTCCCGACACCTCGTGGCTGACGTTCGTTGGACGAGTGTTCAAGACGCTGGAGGGCGACGACTCGACGCGGGAGCAGCCGGCGTCCTGGCCGGATCAGCTGGTCGTGCAGTTCCCCGTTTCTATTCCGTCGGGGATGGAGCGGCCGTATTTCCTGATGGGCAGCTCCAGCGCGCCCGTCTATCAGTGGCGCTGGTCGAGTGCCGCACGGACCGCGCCGGTCGCCGGCCTGGCACGCGGGATCGATCGTTTCGATCCGCTGGCCGGGGGGTCAGGCCCCGCAGCGCAGGCGGTCTACGATCATGGACAGTGGCGGGTCGTTCTTACCCGCGTACTTGCTTCGACCGATACTGCGAGCCAGCTTCCGTTCCGGACCGGCCGTGCCATTCCGGTGGCGTTCTTCGCTTCGGATGGGTCCAACGGAGAGCACAGGTCGCGCATGGCCATCAGTACCTGGTATTTCCTCGCCCTCGACGAACCGGTGCCGGCCCGCGTGTTCATCTCGCCGGTGCTCGCCATGGTGCTCACCCTGGGGTTGGGCATGCTGGTCGTGTGGCGCGCGCAGCAGAAGACTTCATACCGGAGGCAGCAATGACAGGCAGAATCTTCAGCGTGGTGGGCGGGATGTTCCTGCTCACCGTGTGCAGCAGAGGGGACCGCGGCACCGTGCAGGCGGCACCACCGGCGCCACAACCCGCGGTATCGTCGGATCCTACGCCTGGCGGGGCGGCGGGTGGCACGATCACCGGCAAGATCAAGTTCACCGGCACGGCGCCTCGGAATCCGGCGATCGATATGAGTGAAGAGGCCGCGTGCAAAGCGAAGTACACGACACCGCCGACCGAAGAAAACGTGGTAGCGGGTCCGGCCAACTCGCTGGCGAACGTATTCGTCTACGTCAGCGCCGGCGTGCCCGCGGGTCAGACATTCCCCGCGCCGGCGACGGCTGTGGTGCTCGATCAGAACGGCTGCCGCTACCATCCGCACGTCTTTGGCGCCATGGTAGGTCAAAACATCGAGATCAAGAACTCCGATCCGCTCTTGCATAACATCAAGGCCATCGCGAAAAAGAACCGGCCGTTCAACGTCAGCCAGCCCAACGCCGGCATGACGAAGACGGTGACGTTCGCGGCGCCCGAGGTGATGGTCAATCTCGAGTGCAACGTGCACGGCTGGATGCACGCCTACGTCGGGGTGCGGCCCGATCCGTTTTACGCGGTATCCGGGCCGGACGGCAGCTTCTCGATCACGGGCTTGCCGCCCGGGACGTACACGATCGAGGCCTGGCACGAGAAGTTCGGCACGCAGACGGCGACCGTGACGATCGCGGGAACCGAGAGCAAGACGGCCAACTTCACTTTCGCCGCGCACTGAGCGCGAGGAGAGCCGCATGCGTTGGTGGCTGCCCGACGCCGGTTCGACGTTCGCCGGTCCGATCGACACGCTGTTCCTCGCGATTCTGATCATTACCGGAATCGCGCTGGTCGTCGTGGAGGTCGGATTGGTGACGTTCGTGATCAAGTACCGCGCGCGTCCGGGCCGGAAGGCCTTCTACACGCACGGCTCGACGCGCGCCGAAGTCATCTGGACCGCGATCCCCGCCGTGACGATGGTCGCGCTCGGACTGATCAGCAATCACTACTGGGTGCTGATCAAGGACAAGAAGAGCATCCCGCCCAACGCCTATCACGTGGGTGTGCATGCGAAGCAGTTCGAGTGGCAGGTGACCTATCCCGGTCCTGACGGGAAGCTCGGGACGAGCGACGATTTCACGGTGCGCAATCAACTCCACGTGACGGTCAACGAGCCGGTCGCCGTCGAGCTCAGCTCCGAAGACGTGATTCACTCATTCTTCGTGCCTGAGTGGCGCTTGAAGCAGGACGCAGTGCCGGGGATGCACATTATGGCCTGGTTCCAGGCCACGAAGACTGGGGAGTTCGAGCTCGGCTGCGCCGAGTTGTGCGGGATGGGGCACTACAAGATGCGGGCACGCGTGTTCGTGCATACGCCCGACGAGTACAAGGCCTGGGTCGCCCAACAAATCGCCGGAGGCACCGAATGACGAGCGTTGCGCACGCCAAGCCGGAAGGAGGGGCTCACGACGCACAGCACGCGCCGATGACCTTCTGGCGCAAATACATCTTCTCGACCGACCACAAGATCATCGGCATCCAGTTCCTGTTCGTCAGCCTGTTCTTCCTGCTGGTGGGCGGGCTGCTGGCGATGCAGATCCGCTGGCAGCTCGGATTCCCCGGCACGCCGATGCCGGGCGGCAGCATTCTGCCCGAGACGATGGCCGTCAATCGCGTCATTCTGCCCGAGTACTATGTCCAGCTCGTGTCGATGCATGGCACCTTCATGGTGTTCTTCGCCATCATGCCGCTGCTCGTGGGCGTGTACGCCAATTTCCTGATTCCGCTCAAGATCGGCGCGCACGACATGGCGTTCCCGCGCATCAACATGGCGTCGTTCTGGCTGGCCCTGCTCGCCGGCCTGATCATGACGACGAGCTTCTTCGTGCCCAACGGGCCGATTCGCTCAGGTTGGACGAACTACGCGCCGCTGGCTGCCCGGCCCGACCTCTCGGGCGTGACGGTCGGCCAGATGCTCTGGTGCGTGTCGATCGTGGTGCTGGGACTCTCGTCGGTGCTGGGCTCGCTCAACTACATCACAACGGTGATCAACCACCGCGCGCCGGGCATGACGTGGTTCCGGATGCCGCTCTCCGTCTGGGCGCTCTTCATCACGGCGATCCTCGGCGTGCTCGCGCTGCCCGTGCTCCAGGGCGCAGCGATCATGCTGCTGTTCGACAACGTCCTCGGCACACACTTCTTCGATCCGGTGGCGGGCGGCCAGGCGCTGCTGTGGCAGCACCTGTTCTGGTTCTTCGGGCATCCCGAGGTCTACATCCTGATTCTGCCAGCGATGGGCATGGTCTCGGACATCATCGCCAACGGCAGCCGCAAGCCGATCTTCGGCTACCACTCGATGGTGTTCGCCATCATCGGGATCGCGTTCCTGGGCTGGATCGTATGGGGCCACCACATGTTCATGAGCGGCATGAACCCGACGCTCGGGTCGACGTTCATGGTCTCCACGCTGCTCATCGCGGTGCCGTCGGCGATCAAGGTGTTCAACTGGATGGGCACGATGTGGCGCGGCAACCTGCGCTTCCACGTGCCGATGCTCAACGCGGTCGGCTTCGTCTCGATGTTCACGATCGGCGGCCTGTCCGGCATCTTCATGGCGGCGACGCCGGTGGACATCCCGCTGCACGACACCCAGTTCATCGTCGCGCACATCCACTACGTATTGTTCGGTGGATCGCTGTTCGCGCTGTTCGCGGCGATCCCCTACTGGTATCCCAAGATGTTCGGACGCATGATGAACGAGGGAATCGGGAAGGTGCATTTCTTCCTGACGTTCATCTTCTACAACCTGACGTTCTTCCCGATGCACATCATCGGGATGGGCGGGCAGATGCGGCGCATCTACGACCCCACGATCTACGACTTCCTGAAGCCGCAGCAACCGCTCAACGTTTTCATTTCGTACGCCGCATTCGCTCTGTTCGCGACGCAGGTGCTATTCGCGTTCAATTTCCTGTGGAGCCTCAAGAGAGGGAAAAAGGCGCCGCAGAATCCGTGGGAGGACAACGGATTGGAATGGTCGTTGCCGAATCCCGCGCCGCACGGCAATTGGGCACCGAAGACGCCGAACGTGTACCGCGGGCCGTACGAGTTCAGCGCGCCGGAAGCCGGCGACAAGGACTACCTGCCCCAGTACACGAAACTGCCCACCGACCGCGACCCCGTGCCGGCGCCACTGCCGGCCACCACGCACTGACCGGAGAGGACGATGACGCACGCGACGCAAGCCCTCGATCAGATGCGGCCGCCACACCCGGCCGAGCCGGGATCGGGCGTTTACAGCAACAAGCTGGGGATGTGGGTCTTCCTCGCCAGCGACGTGATGTTCTTCACAGCGTTGATCGGCTCGTATATCGTGCTGCGCTTCGGCATGTCGTCGTCGTGGGCGCAGCCCGCCGCGGTACTCAACGTGCCGCTCACGGGCCTGAATACGTTCCTGCTGATCTGTTCGTCCGTCGCGATGGTGAAGGGGTACGCCGCGATCGCGGACGGCAAGAAGTATTTCTTGCGCAAAGTGCCGGGGAAGACGCTGCAGGACGGCGGGCTCAAGTTCTGGCTGCTCGTCACGATCATCTGCGGCGCCGGCTTCGTCGGCGTCCAGGTGTTCGAGTACATCAAGCTGGTCGGGCACGGCTTCACGCCGACCGGCTATCGGGAAGGCTCGCTCCTGGCCGAGCACGCGCTCGCGGATCCGGTGAAATACGGTGCCGGGGCGGCCGGGATGTACGGCTCCACGTTCTTCACGATGACCGGCTTCCACGGTTTCCACGTGACGTGCGGCGTGATCAGCATGTTGTATCTCTATTTCACCAAGGTGCTGCCGGAGAAATATTCGCCCCAGGACTACCGCGGCATCGAAGTCATCGGGTTGTACTGGCACTTCGTCGACCTGGTCTGGATCATCCTGTTCACGATTGTCTACCTGATCTGAGGCCCCGGAGGCCCCGCGCCCTATGACGACTCCTGCTCGGCCCACGACGGCGCATGTTCGGCCGAACTACATGCTGATCTGGCTGTACCTGTTCGTGATGACGATCGCCGAGGTGCTGCTGGCGTTCGAGCTGCCGGTGTCGCGCAACCTGAAGCTGATCCTGCTGCTCATTCTGGCGATCTGGAAGGCGCTGCTCGTCGCGTTGTTCTTCATGCATCTCAAGTTCGAGCGCTGGCGCCTGCGTTTGATTTTCATCGTTCCCTTGCCGCTCGCGGCGATTCTCGTGACCGCGGTCATCATGGAGAAAGTATTCTAGCCAGGTCGCTGCTCGAGCTCACCAAGCCGCGAATCACGCAGCTGGTGCTTCTCACCGCCGCCGCGGGGTTCTACCTCGGCGCGCGAGGTCACGTGAATCTGCTGCTGCTCGCGAATACGCTGATCGGGACCGCCCTCGTTGCCGGTGGGACGAACGCGTGGAATCAGATTCGCGAGCGTGACGTCGATGCCCGGATGGCCCGCACGCGGCGGCGGCCGCTGCCGTCCGGACGCCTGACGCCGCGCGCGGCGATCTGGTTTGCGTCGGCGATCACAGCCGGCGGTATCCTCTATCTGGGCGCGACGGTCAATCTGCTGACCGCGGCACTCGCTGCGCTGACGTTCGCGAGCTACGTATTGCTCTACACGCCGCTCAAGCGAAAGACGTCGCTCAACACCCTGGTCGGCGCCGTGCCAGGTGCCCTGCCGATCGTGGGCGGCTGGACCGCGGCCGGCGGCAGTTTGGGCGCCGCCGTCGCCGCACTGTTCTGGATCCTGTTCCTGTGGCAGCTGCCGCACTTCCTCGCGCTCGCCTGGCTGTATCGCGAGGATTACCGCGCCAGCGGTCTGCGGATGCTCAGCGTCGCCGATGACGACGGCCGGGAGACCGGCCGGATGGCGTTGCTGTATGCCATGGCCCTGCTCCCGATCAGCCTATTACCCACGTTGCTTGGTGTGACGGGTGCGTGGTACTTTTTTGGGGCCTTGGTACTAGGGATTGGGTACGTGGCGGCCGGTACGGGTCTTCTCGTCGGCGCGACTCCCGGACGCGCGTGGCGCCTATTCTTCGTCTCCATTGTGTATCTGCCTGCCCTGTTGACGCTCATGGTGCTAGACAAGGCAGTCTAATCCCTAACCCCGAGTCCCCAGCCCCTAAATGATCCCGTTTCATCGCGCGCTCATTACCACCGGCATTGTATTCTGCGGCGGGTTTGCGCTGTGGGCGTTATGGCGTGGGCAGATGGTGCTGGGCATCGGTTTCGCCGCGTTGGGGGCGGGTCTCACGTACTATCTGCGCCACCTGCGCCGGTTCATCGGCCGATGAATCAGCACATCGATCTGATCTATTTCTTGAGCTCGCTGGTGTTGGTGGCGCTTCCCTTGCTCGTCTTCAGCTGGCTGACCTATCTCGTGATCAAGGGATATCGCCAGGGGCGCCGCCAGCAGAACCCTCGTTAGATTCCCGCTCATGGCAGCCCCCCAATCGGAAAAACGTCAGGTCGTCCGCTACGCCTTCTACAAGCTGGATCTCGCCTGGCGTAGGCTGACCGCCGAGCGCCAAGCCTCCGCCAAGCTCGAGTTCGGCGAGACGCTCGAGCGCTACAATGGCCGGCTGCTGCTCCGGCCCTATGGGCTGGTCGGGATCCGCGGCGACACCGACTTCCTGCTGTGGCAAGTGGCCGAGGATCTCGACGCGCTGGTCGAGCTGCAGACGGCGCTCAACCGGACCGATCTGGGCGCGTATCTCTCGGTCCCATACAGCTTTCTCGCGATGACGCGGCGGTCGATCTACGAGTTCCCCGCCCCCCCCGATTCGGGGCACGAGCAGCGCCTCGTCATCCAGCCGAGCGCGGCGAAGTACCTCTTCGTGTACCCGTTCATCAAGACGCGTGCGTGGTACGCCCTGCCGAAGCCTGAACGCCAGCGGATGATGGACGAGCACGTCCGCATCGGCCGCAAGTATCCGACGATCCGGCTGAACACGACGTACTCCTATGGACTCGACGATCAGGAGTTCATCGTCGCCTTCGAAGGCGACAACCCCGGTGAGTTTCTCGATCTCGTCATGGAGCTGCGGGAGAGCGAAGCGTCGTCCTACACGCTGCGCGATACGCCCACGTTGACGTGCGTGCAGATGTCGCTGTGGGACATGCTCGACACGCTGGGCGGCGCGAGCGCGGCGCAGGCGGTAGCGCGGCGGCCCGCGCGCGCCGACGGCTTCACACCGGTCGCGAGCCTGTCCGAGCTGCCACCCGGCAGTGCCAAACGCGTGTACGCCGCGAACGAGGCGGTCGCGCTCTTCAACGTGAAGGGCACGGTGTACGCCGTGGCAAACCGCTGCACGCATGCGCGCGCCAGCCTGTCCGAGGGCACGGTGGACGCGGCTCGCTGCACCGTGACCTGCCCCTGGCACGAGGGCGTGTTCGCGCTCGAGACCGGCCGCGTGCTCGGCGGCCCGCCCGTCCATTCGGTCACGACGTATCAGGTGAAGCTGGACGGCGATACCATTCTCATCGCTCACGAGGCGCCTCAGCCTGCGGTTTCTTAAAGCGTGCCGTCGGGAGCGCACCGACGTCACCCCAGTCTGGTTCATGCGGCAGGCGGGTCGGTACATGCCGCAGTACCGCAAGCTCCGGCAACGCCATTCCATCCTCGATCTGTGTCACAATCCCGAGCTCGCCGCCGAGGTCACGCTGCAGCCCGTCCATCGCCTGGGTGTCGATGCGGCGATCATATTCGCCGACATCCTGCTGCCGTTCGAGCCGCTGCGTCTGGGGCTGAGTTTTACGACGGGAGAGGGGCCGCACATCGAGCGGCCGATTCGCGACGCCGCCGATGTCGAGCGCCTGCCCTCGTTCAACGTGGACGCCGAGCTCGGCTACGTGATGGACGCGATCCGGCTCGCGCGTCGTGAGCTTCCCGAGGATGTGTCGCTCATCGGCTTTGCTGGCGCGCCCTTCACGCTCGCGAGCTACGCGATCGAAGGCGGAGCCAGTCGTACATTCACCAAGACCAAGCAGTTCATGTACCAGGCCCCAGAGACCTGGCACCTGTTATTGAGCAGGTTTGCCGATCTCATCGGCCGCTATCTCGCCGCGCAGGCGCGGGCTGGGGCGCAGGCGCTGCAGCTCTTCGACAGCTGGGTCGGATGCCTCTCGCCCGACGACTATCGTACCTACGTGCAACCGCACAGCCGCAAGGCGCTGTCGCTCGCGAGCGCCGCGAAGGTGCCGCTCATTCACTTCGGCACCGGCACCGCCACGTTCCTGGAGGACCTCGCTGCAGCGGGTGGCGACGTCATCAGCATCGACTGGCGCATTCCGCTCGATGCCGCATGGGCCCGCATCGGAAATCGTGCGATCCAGGGCAATCTCGAGCCCGCGGCGCTGCTGGCACCCGCCCCGGAGCGGACGCGTCAGGTCCGCGCCATCCTTTCCCAAGCCGGTGGGCGTCCGGGTCACATCTTCAATCTCGGCCACGGCATTCTTCCGGAGACCGACGTCGCTGCCGTGCGGGCCGTAGTGGATCTCGTCCATGGCGGTTGAACCCCCCCCGGTCGCCGTGCTCGTGATGGCGTACGGCGGGCCCGGCAACATCGATGAAGTCGAGCCTTACCTGATGGACGTACGCGGCGGACGGCCCACCAGACCGCAGCTCGTCGAGGAGATCCGCGCGCGCTACGCGCGCATCGGCGGACGCTCACCAATTCTCGAGTTGACTCGCGCCCAGGCGGCGGGGATCGCGCGAGCGCTGGGCGACCGGTTCAACGTGTACGTGGGAATGCGACACTGGCATCCCTTCATCCGGGACGTCGTCGACGAGATTGCGCGGGCCGGCCGCACCCGAGTCGTCGGGGTCGCGATGGCGCCCCATTATTCGAACATGTCGGTCGGCGCGTACGAGAAGAAGCTGCTGCAAGCCGCGGACGGGCGACTCGACGTCGCACTGATTCGCACCTGGTGGCAGCAGCCGCAATTCCTCGACGCCGTCGCGAACCGTGTGCTGCAGGCGCTGCAGCGCTTTCCGCGGCCGTCGAAGGTGCAAGTCGTCTTCACGGCGCACAGTCTGCCCGAGCGGATTCTCGCATCGGCGGACCCGTACCCGAACGAGCTGAAGGCCAGTGCCACTGAGGTCGCGTCGCGCGCACGTCTCAGCACCTGGCGTCTCGCCTACCAAAGCGCGGGCGCGACCCCCGAACCCTGGCTCGGCCCTGACGTGGCGACGGTCCTGTCGGAGCTGGCGAAAGCGGGCCAAGAAGCGGTGCTGCTCGTTCCAATCGGTTTCGTATGCGATCACGTCGAAGTCCTGTACGACATCGACGTCGAGTATCAGGCGCTAGCCCGCCGACTCGGGATCCAGCTCGAGCGAACCGCGTCTCTCAACGACGACCCCGGCCTGGTAGCCGCCGTGGCCGACGCGGTTCGCTCCGCCGCGGCGGCGCGAGAGTGGGGATGAGGGTCGTGATCGTGGGTGCCGGCATCGCGGGTCTCACCGCGGCGTGGGGGCTGCTGCGAAACGGGGGGGTGGACGTCACCGTGCTGGAGGCAGAGCGCCGTCCCGGCGGGGTGATTGTGACCGAGCAGGTTGGAGAGTTCATCGTCGAAGGCGGCCCCGACGGTTTCCTTGTCGGCGAGCCAGAGTTGCCCGCGCTCGCGAACGAGGTTGGAATCGGCGACCACATCGTGAGCCAACAGGCGCGGGGAACGGCGCTCTGGACGGGCACGGCGCTCGAACCCATCGAGGAGGGCCGCGCCGCCGAGCTGTTGGGGATTGATGCGTCGAGTGCGGCGGTCAAAGCGGGATTTCGCAGCTTTACGCACGGGATGGGCGAGCCGGTCGCCGCGCTGGCGCAGCGGCTCGCCGGTGTCCTGCGCGTCGCGCAGGGCGTGGCCGGCCTCGTTCGCAAAGGGCCGCGATGGCACGTGGCGATCACCGGCGGCTCGGCGCACGACGCGGACGGCGTGGTTCTCGCGCTTCCTGCGTATTCCGCCGGTCGTCTACTCGAGGCGGTGGGTGTCGCCGGCGGCCGCGCGCTCGGTGAAGTCGTCTACGCGCCGAGCATCACAGTCTCGCTCGCGTATCGCGCAGAACAGATGAAAGGACCGCTCCAGGGCGCCGGATTCGTGGTGGCGTCTCCCGTACACCTTCGTGCCTGCACGTATGCCTCGCAGAAATTCCCAGATCGTGCGCCGGACGGCCACTTGTTGCTACGCGCATATCTGGCGCCGATCGATGGCGATCCAGCGCTGGCCGCGCATGCCCAGCTCGCCGAGATCCTCGGGATCCGGGGCGAGCCGCTATGGTCGCGAGTGTTCTATTGGAATCGCGGACTGCCCCGGTACCGCGCGCACCATGCGCAACATGTCGCCACCGTGCGTCGCCGGCTCAGCCGGCTCCCTCCCCTCGCGATCGCGGGGGCGGGTTACGACGGAGCCGGCGTCTCGGCCTGCGTGCGCTCCGGGCGGGAGGCGGCGCGGCTCATTGCACGGGCGATGGCTCGTTGACCAGCGGAATCACCTCTTCGGCAAAGCGCTCCATCTCTTCGAGCTGAGGGCTGAACTGTAGCAGCAAGAGATCCACGCCCGCTTGCTCGAATGCGCGAATACGATCTGCGATCTGCTCCGGTGTCCCCGTGAGTCCCGCCTTGAGCCCGCGATTTGAGACGGAATAGTCCTCCAGACTCACGCGTTGCTCGAGCTGCGTGTTGGCGAGCCACTGTTCGTAGTTCGCATATCCGGCGGCATTCTGCCGGACGTCGGTAATCCGCTCGATCTCGCGCCGCGCCGCCGTTTCGGTCGCGCGACACACGACATAGCCGGCAACGCCATACACGAGCGGCGGCAGCCGGTTGGTGTCCCGTAAGGCCTGCATATCCGCCACCTTGGCGGCGACCCGCTCAGGTGGGTCGCCATGCATCAGGTAACCGTCGCAGGCGCGCGCGATCAACGCTTTGGCCGCCGGTGACTCGCCGCCCGCATAAAGCGTGGGCCGCGGCTGGCGCACCGGTTTCGGCTCCAGGATCGCATCCTCCACGTGATAGTACTTTCCCGCGAAGCTGAAGCGCCGCTCGGACCACAGGCCATCGACGACCGCCAGCCACTCCGCCGTGCGGGCATAGCGCGCGTCGTGCGTGTCGAACTCCACGCCGTATTGCTTGGCCTCCTCGGCCCACCACGACGAGACGACGTTGAGCGATAGCCGGCCGCCCGAGATGTGATCGATGTTCGCTGCCTGCTTGGCCAGGAGCGCCGGCGGGTGAAACGTGGGACGGACCGCGATCATCAGCTCGAGCCGGTCGGTCACCGCCGCCAACGCCGCGGCGGTGGACCAGGCGTCCAGCGCGGGCGCGTCCGGTCCCTTGATGTCGTTGAGATTGAGCTCGGCGATCAACGTGAGGTCGAAACCCGCCCGTTCACTCGCGCGCGCGAGCCGCCGGACGTACGCCCACTCCGCCTCCATGCCCTCGTCCTCGACGTTGCGCAACCACCCGCCGAAAACCGGCAACCAATATCCGAAGCGCATCAGCGGGCCCCCCTTTCCTGCTCGAGGAAATCAACCAGACGCGCGAACGGATCGAACCCCACGACCCGCGGCGCGTCCGCGACGAAGTTGGATAGCGCATTGATGTCGTAGTAGTAGAGACGGCCATCGCGATCGTCGATCGCGTACTCGATGCCCCCCAGCTCGATGCCGCACGCCTCGGCGATTCGCTCCACGTCTCGCACGACCTGCCGAGGCGGCTCGTACCCTTCGACGCGCAGCCCATTGCGGGGTGCGTCCACGGGACAGGCCGAGCGAACCAGCTCTGCGCCTTCGGTCGTCTGACAGACATCGGCGGGGCACAGGTTGAACGTCTCACCCGATGAATAGACGCGGATACCGTACAGGTATTGCCCGCCCAGTACTTCCACTCGCGTAATGCGACCTTCTTCCGATGTGATGAATTGCTGGACGAGGGCGGTTCGGTCCGGCCCCAGCTCGAGCCCGCCAGTCGCGGCAGCAGCGGCGAGTTGCTCCGGCGTGTCGAACCGTACAATCCCGGCTCCACTGCCGCCGATGTTTGGCTTCACCACCACGGGAAACTCCAGCCCGTCGGCTGCGGCCGGGGCATCGGCGGGATCGTTGATGACGCGAGCCGGAGGGTAAGGAAGGCCGAGCTCGCGGAGTACGGACAGTTGCAGCGCTTTCGACGTCTCTGCCTGGTAGGCGCGCGAGCCGTTGATGACGCGCACGCCGTGCCGCTCCAGGTGCGCAAGAAACTGCTCTGTGTAGAAGACCGCGTTCCCGTGCCCACGCAGCCACGCGGAGGGGCTCATGCGGTTGAGCACCAGGTCAAACGGCGGCGTGCTGCCGGGATCGAAGCTATGACGCTCGGCGTGAAGGCGTGTATATGGCGTTCCGCGACGGTCCAGCTCGGCAAACAGCGGCGTGAACCAGTGCGGGTGTTCGTAAAAGATCCCGATCATGTGGTCACTCCTGAGGCGAGCGACGCCGCTTCCAGCGCCGCGCGTTCGATTCGCTCGGTGAGCGCGGGCTCTGGAACGCCGGCGCGGAACTGCGCGTCCGTCCCGTAGACTCCCGTCGCGACAACGAGGGCACCCACGCTCGCGAGCAGCGGCCGCAGGCCATGATCGACCGCGAGCAGATGGCCCTCCCCGCCGCCGGTGGCGATCGCGATCGCGACCTTTCGCGCGAGTGCGTCTTGTGGAAGGAGATCAAAGAACACTTTGAGCAGCCCGCTGTATGTCGCGCGGTAAATCGGCGTGCTGACGACTACGATTCCGGCGTCCAACACCGCCTGAAGCGCATCGGCCACTTCCCGATCTTGGCGGCGACCGAGCAGGGCGTCAGCCGGCAGCTTGGCGAGGTCGATCAGTCGGGAAGGGCCGGTGCCCTGCCGCTCCAGCGCTGTGAGCGCCAGCTCGAGTAGCGTGCGCGAGCGCGAGACAGGCTTCGGGCTGCCGGACAAGCCTACAACCGGTGCGGTCACTGTTTCCTCCTCAAAAAGCGATCGGCCGCGACTCGAATCGAGGAGTCGCGGCCGATCAGGTGCGTCGCTGTGGTGGGGTGGAGCCCCTTGCCTACCTCATCTTATCCCACATGCCGACGCGCCGGACGGTCCGCTCCCCGTACAACACATGGGGCAGCAGAGGTGGCAACACATCGACATGGTGATTGGTTTCATTGCAACGAAACCTAGACGCGATTTTGCGCTTCGGCAACTATCCGTTCCACCGTGAGTCCGAACTCTTGGTAGATCCGCTGATAGGGCGCCGATTCGCCAAATCGGTCGATTCCGATGATCACACCGTTTTCACCCACCCAGCGATACCAGGACTGGGGGGCCGCCGCCTCGACCGCGATGCGACGCACTCCGGGCGGGAGCACCGAGTCCCGGTAGCCCTGCGACTGCTTGGCGAAAAACTCGAGGCAAGGCATCGAAACAGCTCTTGGCCGTCGGCCGGCGGCTTTCAGCTTTTCATACACACCGAGGATCAGCTCGACCTCAGACCCGGTCGCCATCAACACGACATCCGGGTTCGGGGAATCGGCGAGGATATAGCCGCCCTGATGCAGCCCGGCGGCCGGCGCGTACTTCGTGCGATCCACGACGGCGACCTTCTGGCGTGTGAGGATCAATGCCACCGGTCCATTGCGATGCATGATCGCCGCGCGCCACGCCTCGACGACCTCGGTCGCATCTGAGGGCCGGATGACCGTCATGTTGGGAATCGCGCGCAGGGCGGCGAGCTGCTCGATCGGCTGATGCGTCGGCCCGTCTTCGCCGAGGCCGATCGAGTCGTGGGTAAAGACGTAGATCGGCCTGATTTGCGTCAGCGCGGCGAGACGAATCGAGGGCCGCATGTAGTCGGAGAAGATCAGGAAGGTGCCGCCGAACGGAATGAAGCCGCGATGCAGTGCGATCCCGTTCAGCGCGGCTCCCATTGCATGCTCGCGAACTCCGAAGTGAAAGTTTCGGCCCGGCCCGCCACCCTTTATTTCGGTATTGTTCGAGCCCGTCAGATCGGCGGATCCGCCCATCAGCTCCGGAAGCTTCGCCGCGAGAGCATTGAGTACTTTGCCGGACGCGGCACGCGTCGCCTGTGCGTCCTTGGGACCGAAGACCGGCAACGCCGCATCCCAGCCCGCGGGCAGGCGGGCGGCAAGCCGCCGCTCCAGCTCCGCGGCAAGCTCTCCATGCGCTGCGCGATACCCGTCCCATTGCTTCTTCCAGTCTGCTTCGAGCTCGGTGCCGCGGGTTTTGGCCGTGCGCCACTGCTCGAGCGCGTCGTCCGGAACGTAGAACGGCTCGAGCGACGGCCAGCCGAGGTTCTGCTTCGTCGCTTTAACCTCGTCGGCGCCGAGCGGGGCGCCGTGGGCCTCGGCAGTGTCCTGCTTGTGGGGGCTGCCCCACGCGATGTGCGTCCGCACGATGATGAGCGAAGGCCTGTCGGTGACACGCTTCGCCTGCGTAATGGCTGTGTCGATCGCCTCGAGATCATTGCCGTCGGCGATTCGTTGCACGTGCCAACCGTAGGATTCAAAACGCTTCGCGGTGTCGTCGGAGAAGGCGAGATCGGTCGACCCATCGATCGTGATCCGATTGTCGTCGTAGAACCCGATCAGTTTGCCGAGCTTCAGGTGACCGGCGAGCGAGCACGCCTCGTGCGAGACGCCTTCCATGAGATCGCCGTCGGAGGCGAGGAAATACGTGTAATGATCGATGATCGCATGCCCGGGGCGATTGAAGAGTGCCGCGAGCTGCGCCGCGGCGATCGCCATGCCCACGGCATTTCCGATCCCCTGGCCGAGCGGTCCCGTCGTCGCCTCGACGCCGGGCGTGACCCCGTGCTCGGAGTGTCCCGGCGTGCGGCTGCCCCATTGGCGGAACTGTTTGATGTCGTCGAGCGTGAGGTCGTAGCCGGTGAGATAGAGGACGCTGTACAGCAACATGCAGGCATGGCCCGCCGACAGAACGAACCGGTCGCGGTCCAGCCATTCGGGGTTCGCAGGATTGTACTTGAGATGGCGCTGCCACAGCACATACGCGAGCGGCGCCAGTGCCATCGGCGTGCCGGGATGCCCCGAATCGGCTTGCTGCACCGCGTCCATCGCGAGGGTGCGGATGGTGTTGATGCAGAGTTGGTCGAGCTCCACGCGAGCGACGGTGGGGGTCTCGGTCATAGTAATCCGGATTTGGCGGCTTGCCACAATTTCGTCAGTCGGTCGAAACCATCCACCAGCAGCTCGACCTGTTGCGGCGAGGGTGACGCCTGCGCCGCGATCTTGAGCTCCTCGACCAGCCTGGGCATTTCATGGCGCCCTTGCTTCAAGCTTTCGATTCCAATCTGAATCAGCAGATTCATAATTTTCTGGCGCGCGGCCGGGTCCTTTGGGACCTGCCATAAAAACTCGGCGGTCTCTTTCCCATCGGCGCACATCTGGCCGAGGGCGTCCATGAGCGGCTGGCGTGAGGGACGGGGGGCTTTGGGATCGTTCATCGGAGCAGATAATCTAACATTGCCTGCAGGTTTGAATGCCTCTAGCTTGCGAGACCCATGCTACGCATTCTGCTCGCCGCGCTCCTCCAGGCGGTCCCCGCCGACTCCGGGGAAGTGCATCTCCAGAACATTCGCCAGCTCACCTTCGGCGGCCAGAACGCGGAAGCCTATTTCGCGCGCTCGGGGCGCCAGCTCATTTTTCAGCGGCAGGCCGCCGACACCGGGTGCGATCAAGAGTTCGTGATGAATATCGACGGGACCGGCCTCCATCGCGTGTCGAACGGAAAGGGCCGCACCACGTGCGGCTACTTCTTCGCCGACGACCGCCGGATTTTCTACGCTACCACCCAGCACGCCGGCGCGGCATGTCCGCCCCGACCCGACTACTCCAAAGGCTACGTGTGGGCGCTGTACGACTACGACATCTACGTCGCGAGCGCCGACGGCCGGGGAGCCCGGCGGATCACGAATAATCCCCGTTACGACGCTGAAGGGACGCTCTCACCGGACGGCACGACGATCGTCTTCACGTCGCTGCGCGATGGCGACCTCGACATCTACACGATGCGTGTCGACGGCACGCACCTGACACGTCTGACGCGGACCCTCGGCTACGACGGCGGTCCATTCTTCTCACCCGACGGCAAGCAGATCGTGTATCGAGCGTGGCATCCGGAGACGGCCACCGATTCCGCCGATTACCGTTCCCTCATCGCGCAGAACCTGGTGCGGCCGGTGCGCATGGAAATCTGGGTGATGGACGCCGACGGCTCGCATCAACACCAGGTCACCAATCTCGGCGGCGCCAGCTTCGCGCCCTATTTTCATCCGGATGGCAAGCGCATCATCTTCGCATCCAACTACAAGAATCCGCGCTCCCGCAACTTCGATCTCTTTCTCGTGAATGCCGACGGCTCGAACCTCGAGCAGATCACGACGAACACCGAGTTCGATGCATTCCCGATGTTTTCGCCGGACGGCCGTCATCTTGTCTGGGCGTCGAACCGCAACGGCAAGGTTCAGGGAGAGACGAACATCTTCATCGCTGATTGGAACGAAAAGCCTTGAGTCTCCCACAACCTTCACCGCCTCCGCCGCCGAAGACGGCGAAAGAGGAAGCGATCGCGTGGGTCAAGGCGATTGGCGCGGCGTTGCTCATCTGGATCGTGCTGCGGTCCTTTCTCGTCGAAGCCTTCCGCATTCCCTCGGCGAGCATGGAAAACACACTCCTCGTCGGTGATTTCCTGTTCGTCAACAAGGCAGTGTTCGGGGGCGAGCTCGAGATCCCGCTGACGGGCATCCATTGTTGCCGGCTTCCGGCCTTCGGAACGCCGCACCGCGACGAGGTCGTGGTCTTTCGCTCGGTGGAAGATTCGACGCCAGACCTGAACATCGTAAAGCGGGTGATCGGGGCGCCGGGGGACACCCTGCAGATGGTGCACGACACGATCATCCGGAACGGGCATCGCCTGGAGGAGCCGTACGCGTTACACACCGCGCTGACGCCCAATCCCGACGACATGTACCGCACCCAAATGCGAGCGTTGCAGTTGCCGCAGTATATCGGCAAGGATCCGGACCATTATCATCCGACGACGCACGACTGGGGGCCGATTGTCATCCCCCCGCAGCACTATTGGGTGATGGGCGATAACCGCGACGAGTCCTACGACAGCCGTTTCTGGGGGTTCCTGCCGCGCGCCCACGTCCGGGGACGCCCGCTGTTCATCTATATGAGCGTGGCTTCTCAGCCGTTCCGCATTCGCTGGAACAGGCTGTTTCGCCACCCCCATTGATTTATTTGTAGCGGTACGTGATTCGGCCGCGTGTCAGGTCGTAGGGAGAGAGGTCGACGGCCACGCGGTCGCCTTGCAGAATGCGGATATAGTTCTTCCGCATCTTGCCGCTGACGTAGGCCAGTACTTCATGTCCATTTTCGAGTTTTACGCGGAACGTCGTGTTAGGAAGAACTTCGGTGACGGTCCCCATCATCTGAATCGCGTCACCAGCCACGCTTGTCCTCGCTCATAGGCTCCTTGGATCCATGGTTGCGTCGCGCGGGGGCTCCATTCCGCGCGTGATGTAGAAAGCGTGGCGGCTACACGCCGCGCACGTCAGGCTGATCCGTTCGGCGGTGAAGAGTTCACCAGCCCCCCCCGCCGCTCGCAGCACGCGGCGCCGCGGCGAACGCTGGATGGTGCGAGTCCCGCACGAGGGACACACGAGTGGCTCATGCGCCCGGTCTGCTGCAATGAGCGCCAGTGCCTCCGGCGCCCGATACTCCTTGATCCCCCGTCTCCCCACGGCGACTCCCCTCCGGACCGGAAATCTATACTACCCTGATCCTGACGCACTTCCCCCAGGGGCCCCAGAGGCAATTCTTGACGCCCCCGAGGGGGGCATGTACCTTGCCGCCACCTTTACCACCCTTTCATGCCAGCCGAGCTAGGTGGTTCGCAAATCTCGTCATTGCTCGAAGCCCTACCAGGCATCGCCAGCGTGCTGCGCAGTCCGGTGGCGGACGCGCTCATCAAAGCGATGCGCGGTGCGGCCGGCCTCGCGGACTTCATGCCCGAGGACGCGGAAGAGCTGGTGCGCTATGCGGTCCGGCGGGGGTTGATCGGCCCTGACGAGGGCGACCGTGTGCTGTCGGAGGTGCAGGAAGGGCTGCGCAAGAAGAAGCCCGTGGCGGTCAAAAAAGCGCCCGCCAAGAAGAAAAAAAGCCACCGCTAGATTCGGAAGCCGCGGACCAGCCCACGCAGTTTCTCGGCCGCCTGAAGCAGATCTCCGGCGGCCGCTGCCATTTCCTGCGTAGATGCTCCCTGCTGCTCGGTCGCCGCCGTGACCTGCTCGGCGCTCGAGGCGTGCGCCACTGCTCGGCTCACGACCTGCTGGGCCTGAGCGCCGAGCTGCTCGGTGACGCCGCGATTCTCCTGCGCCGCGCGCGTCACACGCGAGGCCGCCTGCTCGACCTGCTCTACCGCCGCGACGATTTCGGTGAGACCGCGGGCAGCTCCTTCGGCGACCGATTCGATGCCGCGCACCTTCGCCTGGCCGACCGCCATGGTCGCGGTGACCTCTTCGACCTGTTCCCGGATCACGCGCGTGGTGCGGGCGACATCCTCCGCGGCCCGTGCCGATTCGTCGGCGAGCTGGCGCACTTCTTCCGCGACGACCGCGAAGCCCCGGCCATGCTCGCCGGCGCGCGCCGCTTCGATGGCGGCGTTCAACGCCAGCAAATTGGTCTGCGAAGAGATTCGCTTGATGAGATCGACGAAGTCGTCGATCGCCGAGCTCTGCTCCGCGAGCTGCGTGACTTCCGTGCCGGTCGTACGCACGACTTCACGGACGTCGAGCAGCGTGTTGCCCGCGGCCGCGATGTCGTTGCGATGCCGGTCGGCAACCGTGCGAATCTCCTCGCCCAGTCGCGCGACGCGGGATGCGGCGTCCGCCATCTCAGCGGTTGTCTTGCGCTGCAGCTCCAGGGCGGACTGCGTGGAGTTCAGCTCGTTGCGCTGATTCTCCGCGCCGCTCGAGATCTCGAGCATCGCGCTGGAAACCTGGCTCGAAGACGCCGCCAACTCCTGGCTCACCGCGGACAGGTCGCTGGCCGCTGCAGCGATCTTGTCCGCCGAGCCGACGACCTCGGAGACGATTCCCCGCAGGCGTTCCCCCATGAGCCGCATCGCGTCGGCCAGAACCTGGAATTCGCGCGGCATGCGTCCGGTGGTTACGGGGCGCAGGTCGCCGCGGCCGAACCGCTCCGCCGCGGTCACGAGCCGGACCAGCGGGCCTTCGACCCAGCGCAGGGTAAACGCGCCGACGACCGCGCCCACGAGAGCCGTGGCGATCAAAACGAGCCAGAGCACGATCTCGCGCTCGCGCGCCAGCGCCGCCAGTCGCTGGCCGACCGCCGCGGCTTTTTCGGACTGGCGCGTCGACAGGTCGCGCACGAGCCGCGTCAGCTCGGTGACCTCGGGTCGTGCGCTGACCACCAACCCCTGCGCTTCCCGCGTCCGGCTGATATCGAGATCGGCATGCGCGAGTGAATAGTCGACATGGATGGCCGATTGCAGCTGCTTGATGCGGTTCACGGTGATGCGATCTGCTTCGGTCAGCCCCGGCAGGCCGTCCAGTCGCTTCTGATAGCTGAAGGCCGAGTCGACAGCGGTCTGGAACTGATCGCTGGTCTGCTGTCGACGCTCGCCGAGATACTGCTCAGCCGCGCGAATTTCGTCGAACACCGCCGTGACGAGGCCATTGCCGACCTCGCTCGATTCCCGGAGGCGCCCGATCTCCGTCGACAGCGAGCGCCGCAGCGTCGCGAGCGACGTCACGCCCACGACGGACGCGACCACCAGTCCCGCAAGCAGCCCCGAGAGGCCGAGAATGATCCGCCAGCGGATCGTGTCGAGCGTCATTGTCCCGGTTCCGTGATGAGCTGGCCGTCACGCACGGTGCCGATCACCACGGATTTGGCGGGAACGTCACCGCGCGCGTCGAACGCGATAGCGCCGGTCACGCCCTCGAAGGCGGGAAGATCTCCGCCGATCCGCGCCAGGCGATCACGGATGGCGCGGCGATCGGTGCCCGATTCCGCGAGGACGCTCGCCAACAACTGCACGATGTCGTATGCCGAAGCACCGCGGTGATCGGGACGCTCGCCCGGGTAGGCGCGGGCGTAGGCCGCGACGAACTGCGCGTTCCGCTCACCGCTCTGGTCCACGAGATAGGCGACTGACATCCTCACACCCTCGGCCAATGGACCGTTCTTTTCGATGCCGCTGAGCGCGTCGCCCCCCAGCGTCGTCCAATGGACACCCATCCGCCCCATCTCCCGCAGTGCGAGCTCCGCCCCGGCACGGTCGGTCGCGAGCATCAGGGCGTCGACACCCCCCCCCTGTCGCAGGCGGGAGAGGTACGGCTCGAGGCTGGACGTGGCAGAGAGCATCGGATCTGCTTCGACGATGTCGCCGCCCAGACGCTTGAACTCCGCCGTGAAGCTGAGGCGCAGGCCTCGACCGTACTCATCATCCAGGTAAATCACGCCGACGCGCTGCGCGCTCAGCATCTGCCGCGCGTAGCGGGCCAGCTGCGCCCCATGACTCAAATCGCTGGGACAAACGCGGAACATGTAGGGACTGAACCCCGAGAGATCGGGGCTGGAAGCGGACGGCGAGATCATCACGAGCGGGCGTCGGGCTTCGCCATACACACGCCCCGCCGCGAGCGACGCGCTCGACGTGAGGTGTCCAACGACAGCGACCACCGCAGGATCATCCGCGAGCCGCTGGGCAATTCGGATGGCGACTTCGGGACGCGCACTGTCGTCCATGACGCGCAGTACCAGCGGCCGTCCCCGAATTCCGCCGCGGGCATTGATCTCCTTTACCGCCAACTCCGTGGCATGCTGCATCGACACGCCGCGGGGCTGCGAGAAGGGGCCCGCGAGCCCGAGGACAATGGGTCCGCGGCTGCTTCCACCGGAGCAGGCAGTAAGCGAGAGGATCGTGGCGAGGAGCGCCCGGCACCTGCGCATGAGCGGGCAAGGTTAAGCCTGCGAATGGGATAGCGCAATATCCACGGGCTTTCCACATTACCGGTATGGAAGCGATTCGGCAGTTGTGTGGATTTGCGGCGGGACTCGAGCGCCTCCTCGTCGCGCAGAGCGCCGCCGAATTGGAAGCCACGTGGGATCAGCAGAACCTGGGACAACTGGGATGGGAGGCGCTCTCGCTCGCCCGCCGCGCCAACACCGAAACACTCGAACCGGCGCTCGCCGTCGTCGATCGCCGCCTGCTCGCCGCGCTGGAGCGGTGCCGCGCGTTTCTCGATCCCCACATCGTCACGTTTCGTGTGCCGGAGCTGGAACGCTGGCAGCATGCCGCCGCCGCGGCGCTGGTCGGCGCGCGCTGGGGGGTCGCGGGCTTGCGCACCGTCATCGCGGACACGCAGGCGCCGCTGGGCCGCCGCTACTTTGCGTTTCTGGCGCTCGCCGAGCGCCATCCGAAAGAAGCGTGGCCTCTATTTGCGAAGTACCTGCAGACGCCGGGTGCCCACCACGCTTTTGTCGCCGCAGCGGTCGAAGCGGCGCGGTACTATCCCGGCCAGGCGCAGAACGTGATCGCGCTGTTCCAGCGGATTCGCGGTGACGAGATGCTGCGTCGCTTCCTCGCGCCGAAGATTCTCGAATCCCTCTACGTCCTCGGCGACCGCGCGGCGCTGCCGCTCTTCGAGGAGCTGCTCGTTGCGGGTCACACCGACGCCGATGCCGGCCGCTGCGAGGTCACGCGCGCGCTCGTCGCCGTCCGGAAGCTCACGGGGCGCGTGGCCGCCAGCAGTAAGTTCCCCGATCCGGAAGAGCCGACGGTGATTCGGGCGCTCGACGAGGCGCAGCGCATCTTTGAGGAGGAGAAGGACCGGCTCGAGCCGGTCGTCGTTATTTGACGAAGCCTGCCAGTTTTTCTTTGTACGCCTTCCCGCCCAAGTCATAGGTGTCGTTGTGGCCCGCCCCCTCGATCATCACGAACTCCACCGGACCACCGGCCGCGGCAGCCACATCGCGGCCCATGTTAATGGGCACGAGCATATCAGCGGTCCCGTGGAAGATCAGTGTAGGACAGTGAATGCGGTGCATCGCGCCGACGTTGTCCAACCGGAGCCGCACGAGAAAGCGTGGGAAGATCCCGTAATGTCGGGCGGCCATTCCCCGCGCGCTCGTAAAAGGTGACTCGAGAATCAGACCGGCCACCTCGTGCGTTGCGGCCGTATGCGTGGCGGCGGCGCTCCCCAGGGAACGGCCGTAGACGTACACGCGATGGCGATCGACCTCAGGACGAGAGATAAGCGCGTTGTACGCGAGATCGGCGGCCTCGTACATGCCCGCTTCGGTCGCTCTGCCCCCGCTTGCTCCATAGCCCGGATAGTCGACGACGAGCAGGGCGGCACGGGGTGGCCGGAAATCGCGAATGGTGGGCCAAATCGCGGCAATCGTTTCGCCATTGCCGTAGAACCACAGCAGGCCGGGCGTTTTTACCGCCCCTCGCCGCCCCTCGCCGCCCTCCGCCGCCGGCGGCAGATACCATCCGGCGAGCTTCGTCCCATCCTGCATCTGCAGCTCAATCTTCTCACCGTATCCGATCGTGCTTACGGGATCCGGGAGAGCGGCCCGCGGTGCCGGGAAGGTGATCTTTTCCTGCAGCGCCCACAGCACCACCGAGAGGACGATGTAAACCCCCGCGAGTCCCAAAACGATGGCCATGGCCGGTGTTAATTTGTGGCCCAATGGACCGGGGAGACCCGCAGCTCGTCTCGCGCGCCCGGGGCGCGTTGCTGGGCCTTGTCGCAGGCAATCAGTTGGGCGTCCCTACCGAGCACATGGGCACGCCGGAAGCCATACGCAAAGCCTTCCCGAATGGCGTCGTCGATCTCGCGCCACCACCCAAGAACTCCCCCTACGATGACGATGCCGCGATGGCATTGTTGCTCGGCGAATCGCTGCTGGCGTCCAAGGGGTTCGACGCGAACGACGTCGCGCGGCGCTGGGTGAAATGGATGAAGGTGGACGGTCGCGGGATCGGCGTCACGACCAAGCGTGCCCTCACGTTGATCGACCGCGGGAAGGAGCCGTTCGAAGCGGGCCGGCTCGCGAATCAGGAGAATCCGGGCCGTTCGGCCGGCAACGGCAGTGTCATGCGCTGCATTCCCGTCGCGCTGCTGTACCACGACGACCCCGATCGCCTGATTCGCGTGTCGAGCCAGCAGGCGGCGATCACTCACGCCGACGAGCGGTGCACGTGGGGCGCTGCCGCGGTGAACCTGGCCGCCCGGGAGCTGCTGCACGGCAACATCTACTTCGTCGACGAAGTGATGCACCGCATCGGCGACCGCGCACCGCGCGTGCTGCGCGAGGCGATCCATCGCGTGCCGCGCGAGCGCGAGAGCGACCTCCCGATCGCGCGAGCGGGTGAGGCGGGCTACGTCGTCCACTGCGTCGAGATCGCGTTCTGGTTTGTAACGCACGACCGCTCGCTCGAGGAAGCGCTCATCGCGCTCGCCCAGGCAGGCGGCGACACCGACACCAATGCCGCCGTCGCGGGCGCCCTGCTCGGCGCGCGGTATGGTGACATCGCGTTGCCGCCGCGCTGGATCAACCAGGTCACCGGAGTGCAGGGAATCGCGCAGCTCGCCGAGCGGCTGGTATCGGCGCTGTGAGCTAGGGCTTCTTGGCAGGTGGTCGTGCGGCCGGTCGCGCGGGCCGGTAGTGCGCGATGCGGTCCATCACATCACGGTCGTTCAGCGTGATCGAGATCACGCGCCAATTAGGACCACCGCGCCAGTTGAGCCGGATGAAACGTCTCCCTTTGGTCCATTCCCACATGCTACGCTCACGGCGCTGCGGGACGCCCAGGCGCTTGCGCATGTCGTCCTGGATTCGGCGCACGAGCGCGACTTTCCCCGAGTCCACGAATGAGATGACCGATGTCCGGCTCTCGATGACGTTCGCGCTCAAATAGAAACGCGCGCTGTCCACGGGGTCGCGCACGCGAACGCCGCAGTCCATCACTTGCGCGGTGGTGTGCATCGTCTGACAGGCGAGAATGTCGTCGCTGGTCTGGGCCATGGCGCGCGCTTGCGCCGCGAAATCGCGGTACGGCATCCCGGGCGCGAACCCCCGATATGCAAACGGACGCGGCGAGGGCAGGCGCGGCGCCGGCGGGACCGCTTGTAGGAACAGCAGCGCGACGAGCACAGGTGCCATGGCGACAATATATGAAAAAGCAAACGGGCCCGGTGTGACCCGGGCCCGTGCTTCTGAGCTGGAGTCGCTCAGACCTTGCGAACGTTCTGTGCTTGCAGCCCCTTTGGACCCTGGGCGACATCGAACTCGACGTTGTCACCCTCGGCGAGGCTGCGGAAGCCCTCCGCCTGGATCGCTGTGAAGTGGACGAACACGTCTGGACCCGACTCCTGCGCGATAAAGCCAAAGCCTTTCGCGTCGTTAAACCACTTCACCTTACCCTTTGCCATACCGTTAAGACCTCTGCACAATGGGGCACGGCCCCGGACTGGAACGACCCACGCCACCGCGGTCGTGGGACGGGCTCAAACAAAAATCCGCGAGACATTTGGTCCTCGCGGAGCGCAGACATCCGGTGACGGTGCCACGTATGCTTGAACCGCGGGCTAAGGTATGGAACGTCGTGGAGGCTGTCAATCAAGCGCAATTCGTTCTTAGTGGCGACACTATGACAACATCATCATAGCAGTCCTCATAAGTCCCCCATTCACGCGTAGATTCTGTGCTCCGCGACTCGTTTCCACCGATACAAGGAACATCGATGCGCCTGCCGCTTTCGCTGCTCGCCGCCTGCTTGGCCGCCGCTCCGCTCATCGCTCAGTCCAACGCCGAGCTCATGGCCAATGACCACTACACCCGCTCGCATGATTACGACCTGGTCCATCAGCGCATCGAGGTCTCCAACTTCGACTGGGATTCGACGTCGTTCGACGGGCAGGTGACCACCACGCTTGTCGCGCGACGCGCGAGACTCGACTCCGTGATCCTGGACGCGGGTGCCAAGCTCCAATTGAAGACCGTCACGGTCGCGCGCGGCGGAGCGCTGCGGACCTCGCGTCACGGCGACACACTGGTCGTCTTCCTTCCGAAACCGATTGGCTACGGAGACACCGCACGCTTCACGATCACGTATCACGGCGTGGTCGAGAACGGCCGGGGCCTCACGTACATCAATCCCGAGGGCCGACCACACCGCCCGCGCCAGATTTGGAGCCAGGGCGAGGACCACGACAATCACTATTGGTTCCCTACCTACGACTTCCCGAATGACAAGATGACGTGGGAAGTCGTAGCGACCGTGCCCAAAGGTATGAACGCTGTTTCCAACGGCCGCCTTGTCTCCGACGTCATCGCCCGAGACGGCTCGCGCACACTGGATTGGCGACAGGACAAGCCGTCAGCCACGTATCTCGTCTCGATCGTCGTCGCGCCGCTCGTGAAGGTCCACGATGTGTGGCGCAACGTCCCCGTCGATTACTACGTCTATCCCGAGGACTCGGCGTTGGCTCGCCCGTTCTTCAAAATCACGCCCGACATGATCGACACGTACTCGCGCCTGACGGGGATCGACTATCCCTGGGCGAAATACGCGCAGACGACCGTCGCCGACTTCTTTGGTGGCATGGAAAACGTCAGCGCCACTACCCTCGTCGATTGGCTACCGGGGCCGCGCAACTACCAGGACCGGCCCTGGTATTCGTGGATCCTCATTCCACACGAGCTCTCGCATCAATGGTTCGGCGACTACGTGACCACAGAGAATTGGGCCAACATGTGGCTCAACGAGGGCTTCGCCGAATTCATGCCGGGACAATACTGGGCGCGGAAACTGGGGGCCCGTGCCGAAGAGGACTATTACCAGGACGAGTACGACCAGTTCATGCAGATCGACCAGCAACGGCGTATGCCACTCGCGGCGCTCGGTTCCAACAACATCTACCCCAAGGGCGCGCTGGTGCTGGAGATGCTCAAGCATTATCTGGGCGACCAGCCCTTCTGGGCGTCGGTGCACCGCTACCTGATCGATCATGCCTTCGACAACGCCACGACCGACGACCTGCGTCAAGCCGTGCTCGACGCCACCGGCGAGAACCTCGACTGGTTCTGGGAGCAATGGATCTATCAGGCGGGCTACCCTGAATTCGTGGTCTCCGCGAAGTACGACTCGAGCACATCGACCGCTGCGCTGGTCGTGCAGCAGGTCCAGAAGGATTCGTCCAAGGCCGACAGCACCGGTCTGCGCTCCACGACGCCCACGGTGTTCCGCATGCCCGTCACGGTTCGCGTGGGTACTGCGGGGGATGACGTCACGGCCCGCGCGCAGCTATCGCAGCGCGAGGACACGATCTTGGTCCACGGCGTGACGAGCGCGCCCACCATGGTAATTTTCGACGACGGCAATGCGATCCTGAAACGACTGACTTTCGACCAGCCCACCGCGTGGCTCGCCACCCAGCTCCAGCGCGACCCGAACCTGTGGAATCGTCACTGGATCATCGCGCAGTTGGCGCATCGCACGGCGGACACAGCCGCGGCCGCGGCGGTTGCCAAAGCCGCAACGAGCGCCGACTACTTCCTCGTTCGCGTCGCTGCGCTCGGCGCGCTGCCTCACTTCCCCGCCGCAACAGCGTTGCCGGCGCTGCAGACCGCGATGACCGATACGTCGGCGCAAGTCCGCGCCGCGGCCGTCGAAGCCCTGGGCAACCTGGGCGGCGCACCAGTCGCGGCCCTCGCGCGCCAAGCTTGGACCCGCGATTCCAGCGACGCGGTGCGCGCTGCCGCGGTGATGGCGATGGCGCTCACGGACACGGCGGGCCGCCGCGCCATCATCCTCCAGGCGCTGGGGACGCCCTCGTACCGCGACGTCATCCAGATCGCAGCGTACCGCGCGATCGCCCAGACCGCCGATACGACCCTGATCGACTCAGTGGACGCGCGCGCCAGTGATCACTTCGCGCTGCACGTTCTCGCGGCACTTGCGGGCCGCGGCAACGCGCATGCACTCGACTTGTTGGTGAAGCGGCTGGACGACGAACGGCCCTACGTCCGGCGTTGGGCACTAGAAGCGTTCCGCTTCTCACTGCCTCGCGCCATCGGGCAGCCAAAACTCCAGGCGATCAGCGCGGGACTCAAATTCCCCGACACCAAGCGGGCGGTTGCCGACTTGCTCCAGCAGTGGCAGAAGGGGGGCGAGCAGTAGCGTCGGGGGTGGAGCGCAAACTATTGTATCAACGTCATTTACATACACTACTGCTGGCTGATTGCCTTCGTGCTGTCCGGTTTTAGAGCCGTACGGAAAGCCAGGAGCGCATCATCGTAGTTCTTGAGCCGACCCGTCAGCGTCGTTGCAACGGTGTTCGGATCCCGTCCTGCCGTCTTCTCACAGGTCGGCAGCGCACCGGTCAATGAGTCGAGCCGCGTTGTGAGCTGCTTCGCCAGGACCCTCATTGTGTCGGCGTAGGCCGTCGCCTGCATCTTCGGGCGACCGCTGACGATGAAGGACCGCGCTGTCCCGCACAGCCCGCCGAGGCGGCGAGCGGCACGGCGGCGCGTCAGCGAATCCGCTTGCTGCGTGCGCACGACCCGGTTGACCCCGTCACGGATCTGCGCGACGCCGCGCGTCGCGGTCTTCAAGCCTTCCATGTACCGGATCTGTTCGATTGTCGGCGGTGGAGGGGGAACCGGTGCCTGGGCCGTCACCGGTGCCGGCGGCACCGAGTCCTTGTGCGTGACCGTATCCTGTTGATACGCGACGACCGTGACAACCATCACCAATCCCAGCAACATTGCTGATAGCTCCTCTAACAGTTGAATTCCTGCTCCGTTATTATCTCGGGATGGCCGTTCCCGCAACCACCCGCATCATGCGGACCTTCGAGGATCGCGCCGACGCACTTGCTCACTTCTTCCAGCGCGCCGGTGAAGCACCGCGTCTCATCGCCTACGACGACGCGGTCGGCTTGCCACTCGATCAAGCACTCGCGGCCCTCGAATGGACCGCACAAGTCGGTATCCTCGCTGCCGAAGACCTCGTGCATGCCGCGCGCCTCGGCCCCGATTCGGCCGCTGTCGTCGTCGAGCGCAGAGACGGCGACAACCGTGTCTTCGTGTACTTCGGACCGCGGATGGACGCGCCACCCGCCGATCCATACGAAGGTACCCTGCTGTATGACGAGCCGGGAGTGCGCTCGTACATTTTCGCGCAACGCGGTCACGCCATCGCGCATTTCTTGCGCGCCACGCACGGACTCGGCGCCGCATTGAGTCTCTTGTCACGCCGCGCGCCCGAGCTGCGTCACATTCGCCGCTGGACGCAAGCCTTATTCGCCGAACCCGCAGTCGGACGCTCGACACAGCTGCTCGCCGGTTGGTACGCGACGAGTGGCGCCGGATTTCTATTCATTCCGGCCGATTCAGACCAGCCTTTTGCCTACTGCGAGGTGGCCATCGAGGGGTAGATACCCCGATGTGGGAACGTGCGTGCTGTGGATACACAACTCCACATCATGTGGATGATTGCTGGAATGCACGTCACAGTCGTCAGTTACTGTCCACAAGGCGTGCACATCGAAGTGAGCTAACCCGAAGAAACATCGGCACTTGCGCGCTTTTTGGACCTCCCTATATTGATGTCACGCGAGTTGGAGGGAAGGGTTGGGACCTGGCGTCTCAACAACGCCTTTAACTCGAGTCCGAACGGAAATTCCGGGGAGGGCGCCGATGCAACCAAGGGCTCAGGCGCTCGTTGATCCGGGAGTCAACTCACCGGGTCGGACAGCTGGGG
>WNFR01000598.1_pt1 | contig 37082 bp, 32 predicted proteins | sample 5400221 | NCBI WGS metagenome assembly WNFR01 (sample SAMN13153357, study PRJNA577476) | soil metagenome | isolation source: 40 cm soil under Madrone tree | place: USA:California | collected 2016-06-14 | reverse complement strand
TCTCGTCGAGCGCTTCTTCAATAAAATCAAACACTACCGCGCCATCGCCACGCGCTACGACAAACTCGCTCGAAATTTCCTCGCCGCTGTCCAGTTGGTCGCAGCTATCATCCTGCTCAACTGAGGACAGGCCCTAATTTCGCAGGTGCAAAAAACGTGGAGAAAGCTGACTTCACCGAATCTTGCAGTGATGGAGAGCCTTTATTCGACGAGAGCGTTCGTATCACAGTCAAGTCCTGCAACTAGAGCATTTTACGATTACGTTGAGCATATCCTGCGGAGTCAAGCCCGGCCATCCACGTCTTCCTCGCTGCAGGGCCGCAAGAATGACGTGGATGCCCGCGACAAGCGCGGGCATGACGCCGAAGAAAACGATTCAATCATATCGGAAACTGGTCTAGGGCTAATTTCGACCGGCTGGAATCACTTGTAGGGTGCGCAAAGGGACGCTCTTGCGCGCCGTGCCCACTCTACGACGCTCCCATGCGGACCGGAACGCGCCCTAGCAATCTGCGTTTTAGGGTCGCGTCACACCTGGGACATGCGGCTTGACTGCTTGCCCGGGGGACTATGACTTCCACTTCGAACGTTACCTAGAAGCCGTACTTTCTATGAAAGAGCCCGATGATTGTTGATACCGCATCGGCCTCGGCGCTCGCCTCTGTCGCGTGTCTGGTCGCTGTCTGCGTGGCCGGAGGATCAGCAGTCCGCGGCAATCAGCTGTGGCCGGGCACGGATGTGCTGGTGGGATTTGGGCTGGTGGGTGCCGGCCTCACCATTCGAGCGCAACCATGGTTCCGCAATCCGCGTAAGATGACAGCACTATGTTTCCGTCGAGGCCCGGATTGAGGACGATGGTGACGATAACCGTTGCAGCCACCAAAAAAAGCGGCATGCCGGTTGCTGCCAAGCGCCCGCGTCGGGTAAGTGCGGACGCAATCGCATCGGCGAGCATTGCGCTCACGCCTTAGAGCTAGCAATACCGGATTGGCCTGCTTGAAGTTAACCAGCAGGGCGCCGATGAACCCGAAACGCCACGCTAGGTTTTCAGTATTTCCGGTATCGCCGCCGGATAGGCGCATCAGCATCTCGACCCCGATGAGGCCGAGGGCACCAATGGCGAGGTATGACATGTGGCAGCTCGGGGTGCCTGGACTGCAAATTCATGGAACAATAGTGCAGGACGGCACCGACCCCGCCATCGTCGTAAGCTTGGCGACGCGGAGTGAGGCGACCTACCTGATCGTGCAGGACTCTGAGCGCGCAATGGACGAGGTAACCGATGCGTTCGGATTGCCACGGATCGATCACGAGTTCGCGCTCTTTGCCTGGCGTAACGGCGCATGGGAAAAGGTCAGATCATGGGCAATTCCACCATCCCTCATGGATGGCTGACCCCGTTTGCATACTCGCGAGGTCCAGGCGCGATCACGTGTGCGCTGCTGCATGGTTAGCAGCACCGTTCTAATACAGCCCCCATCCCGGAAGATTAAAATGCTCCGCCACCTTGCGGGCGCACTCACGCGCGATCAAGCCCGGCTCCATCTGTCCGGAACGCATCTCCGCGTCTCGTCAGACGCGCTCCCGCGGGGCGTCAGGCCAGGAGCCACGAGGTAGCTGAACCATTTGTGCAAGGCCAGGGGTTATGCAGGTTTTCCAAACGCTCCCTTGGTAGCTCGCTGACGTTCGCGCCTTCCGCTACGGGTCATAAGCGACCGTGCTCCGACGCCTGCGGTCGGCGGTATTGCTGCGCTGCGGCGAGTGCGCGACCCGCGGAGTTAAAAAGAGCCATGCCGGCGCAAGCACGCGGCGGTCACTTCGCCGCCATCACTCCGAACAGCTGCGCTGCATTCACCCCGATGATCTTCTCCTTCTCGTCGGCCGTAAGCGCGCATGACTCCACGAACTCGACCGGCTTCGGCTCGCCGACCGGATAGTCGGAGCCGAGCACCACGCGGTCGGCGCCGACGCGGCGCACCAGGGCCTCCAGCACCTCGGGCTCATAGACGCAACTGTCGAAGTAGAGCATGCGTAGATATTCGGCCGGGCTTTTCTTCATGTTGACGCGAGTCGCGGGCTTTTCGACATAGTTCCGGGCGATCCGGCCCATGTAATAGGGCATGTAGCCGCCGCCGTGCGAGATGCAGATCTTGACCCGCGGGAAAGCATCGAGAATGCCCTCATACATGAGCGAGGCGATCGCCATCGCCTCCTCGAAAGCCTGGCCGATGCTGTTCCACAGGTACCATTTCGCGAAACGCGCGCCGGCGTTGCCGGCCGGGTGGATATAGACCACGGCGCCGAGCTCTTCCGCCTTCTCCCAGAACGGCCGCAGGGCGGCGTCGCCCAATTCCATGTCGCGCGCCGTCGTCGATATGCCGACGCCGGCGAGACCGAGTTCGCCCATGCAGCGCGTGAGTTCCGCAACCGCAAGTGCGGGCGCGGCGAGCGGCACGCCGCCGAGGCCGATCAGCCGTTTTGGGTTGGCGGCGACGACCGCCGCCATGCGGTCGTTGAGCATGCGCTCCATCTGCAGGCTTTCCTGCGGCTCCGCCCAGTACGTCGATAGCTGCACAAGGCTTGACGACAGCACCTGCATGTCGACGCCCATGGCGTCCATGTGGACGATGCGCTCGGTCACATCCGACATCCGCGCCACCAAAACGGCCTCGCGCTCACGCACGCCTCGTCTCGCCGCCTCGCTCATGGTGGGGTCGGTGTTGGATTTCACGAACATGCTGTGCGGGCCGGTGATGGCGTATATCTCCGGCAGCATCAGGTGGGCGTGGAAGTCGATAACGCAACGCGAGTGGCCTCCTTGTTTCATACTGTCCTCTCGCTGGGCTCTTGCTTGATGTCTTGCTTGATATCTTGGCCTATCTTTGGGGCGACGCGGCGCTGCAGCGGGAAAATCTGCAGCCCAAAGCGGTCGGCTACAAGTCCCCACACGCCACGCGGCGCCTTGAGCATGATGAGGATCGCGACGCCTCCGAGCATGAGCAGATAAAGGCTGCCGAGGTCGGCGAATAACTGGCGCAGCAGGAAGAAGATTGCGGTGCCAACAATCGGACCCTCGATGCGACCGACGCCGCCGATGACGGCGATGAAGATGACGAAGGCGGTCCAATCGTTGATACTGAAGGCGGCGTCGGGCGAGATGCGCAGCTTCTGCAAGAAAATCACCGCCCCCACCATGGCGGTGCAGAACGCGGTCGTCACGTAAACGATGAACTTGACCGATCGCACACCGACGCCGTTCGACAACGCGGCGATCTCGTTGTCGCGGATCGCCGTCAGGGCAAGGCCGTAGCGAGAGCGCAGGAGCCCGACGATCAGCCCGAGAACCAGCACCGTGAGAGCAAGCGCCGTCCAATAGATGAGGAATTCTCGCGTCTCGCGGGTCGCCGCGATCGCGATCACGATGCCGGCCGGCAGGCTCGTGCCGGAGCCGCCGCCCAGCGCCGACACCTGCGCGGCGATGAGGCGAAAAACCTCCGCCACAACCCAGGTGCCGATGGCGAAGTAGTGTCCCCGCAGCCGGAACACCAGCGCCGCAACCGGGATCGACACGGCCGCCGCCAGGATGCCGACAAGCGGCACGGCCCACAGCGGCGAGACTCCCGCGAACATCGTGAGGGCAAACAGCAGGTAGCCGCCGAGCCCCACATAGGCGTGCTGGCCGACCGAGACGAGACCGGCGTAGCCGGCAAGCAGGTTCCACGCGCTCGCGAGCGCCACATAGGCACAGATCTCGGCAAGCAGCCGCAGGTCCTGCCGGCCCGCCCAGTACGGCGCCAGGGCCAACGCGGCGAGCGCGCCCAAGAAGACGGCGAGGCCGATGCGGCTCGAGCGGTCCATGAAGACGATGCGCGCGCGGCCAGGCATCGGGTGCTCAATGGATCTTTGGAAACAGCCCCTCGGGGCGCGCCGCGAGGACAATGAGGAAGGCAAGATGTCCGGCGAGCATTTGCCAGCCGGGATCGATGTGGGCGCCGATGCCTTGGGCGACGCCGAGCAGGATGCCGCCGAAAAGCGTGCCCCACAGACTGCCGAGGCCGCCGATGATCACGGCCTCGAAGCCGAAAATCAGCCGCGCCGGTCCGATCGCCGGATCGAAATTGGTGCGCACCGCGATGAGCACGCCGGCGACTGCGACGACGGCGAGCGACAGCGCCATGCCGAGCGCGAAGACGTGGCGGTTGTCGAGGCCCATGAGCTGCGCCACCGCCTGGTCGTCGGAGGTGGCGCGGAACGCGCGCCCCAGCGCAGTGCGATAGAACACGAACTGCATGCCGCCGATCACGGCGACGGCGACCGCGAACTGCAACAGCGGCAACACGCCGATCGAAATGCCCGGCACCACCGGAATACTGGCAACCTCGATGGCGCCGGCCTGAAGCCTGCGGCTGTCGGCGGTGAAGAGTTCGAGCAGGCCGTTCTGGATGATCATCGACAGTCCGAAGGTGACGAGCAGCGGCGGCAGCAGGTCGTCGCCGAGCGTGCGGTTGAGCAGGAGACGCTGGAGAACGTAACCAAGCGCCGCCATCGCGGGCGCCACAATCACCGCCGCCGCGATCGGATTGAGCCCGAGCGCGGCCGCGACGACCAGCGCCATATAGGCGGCAAGGACGATGAAATCCCCGTGCGCGATATTGACGAGCCGCATCACGCCGAAGATCAGCGACAGCCCGGCCGCGAACATGGCGTAAAGCCCGCCGATGAGCACGCCTTGGGCGATGACGTTGATCCACTCGGTCATGGGACGGGCCGCAACTGAAGGCAAGGCGGTGCGTTGGTCCATCCTTCGAGACGCCGACCTTCGGTCGCCTCCTCAGGATGAGGTCGTCTTGTTGTGCGAACCTCATATCTACTGACCTCATCCTGAGGAGGCCGCCACCGGGTCCGGCCTTCGGCCGGCCCGATGACAGGCTCCGCGGCCGTCTCGAAGGATGGCACCCGGCAGGGCGTTTCCTGTCGAAATCCGATCTCCACGCCTCACACCCCGAAATACGCCGCCGCGATCGCCTCCCGGCTCAGCGTACCGGCGGCGCCGGCGAGCGCGACGCGGCCTTCCTGCAGGCAATAGACGTGATCACTCACCGCGAGCGCCTGCATGATGTCCTGCTCGACGATGACGAGGGCAGCGCCCTCGTTCACGATCGACGGCAGCTGCGCATAGATGTCGCGCACCACAACGGGCGCCAAGCCGAGGCTGATCTCATCGCATAACAGGAGCTTCGGGTTCGACATCAGGGCGCGGCCGATGGCGACCATCTGCTGCTGGCCGCCGGACAGCGCCGTCGCCGGCAGGGTGCGCCGCTCCGCCAGGACCGGAAATAATTCGTAGATGCGGGCGAGCCGCCATGGGCCAGGACGAGCAAGGTGGCCACCGATCAGGAGGTTTTCCTCGACCGAAAGCGACGGAAACAGCCGCCGCCCCTCCGGCACCAGCGCGATGCCGCGCGCAACCGTGCGATAGGCCGGCCCGCCGCCGATCGCGACACCGTCGAAGCGGATCGCCTCGGCCTGCGCTCCCATCAGGCCGGCGATGCTTTTGAGAAGCGTGCTCTTGCCGGCCCCGTTGGCGCCGATCACGGCCACAATCGCGCCGGCCGCGACCCGCATCGAGACGCCGAACAGGGCCTGGAAGTCGCCGTAGAAGGCCTCAAGGCCGTCGACTTCAAGCAGCGCCTCAGGCATCGGCGGCGATCCCCAGATAGATTTCTGCGACCTGCGGGCTGCGGATCACCGCATTGGGCTCGCCGGACTCGATGATGGCGCCGGCATGCAGCACCGCAAGGCGATCGACCACGGCGATGAGGGCGTGAACCACGTGCTCGATCCAGATAATCGATACGCCGGTCTCCCGCACCTCCCGGATCAGCGTCACCAGGCTTGAGCATTCGTGCTCGGTGAGCCCGCCCGCCACCTCGTCGAGCAGCAGGACGCGCGGTTTCGTCGCCAGCGCCCGCGCCAGCTCCAATCGCTTGCGATCGATGAGCGTGAGAGAACCCGCGAGCCTGTTCGCCTTGCTGGCGAGACCGCAGCGATCGAGAATTTCGAGGCAGGCCGCATAGACGTCGCGCTCGCGCAGGCCTTGTCCGAACGCCGCCGCCACCACGGCGTTCTCGAACACCGTCATGCCGCCAAACGGCTGCGGAATCTGAAACGAGCGCGCCAGTCCTAGCCGGCAACGCCGGTCCGGCGACAGGCGGGTGATATCAGTCCCGGCCAGCAGGACGCGTCCGCCGTCCGGCGCGACGGTGCCGGTCGCAATGCCGAACAGGGTGGTCTTGCCGGCGCCGTTCGGCCCGATGATGCCGAGCGCCTCGCCCTCATCGAGCGCGAGGTTGACCTCCTGCGCCACCACGACGGCGCCAAAGCGCTTGGCGATTTTCTCGAAAGCCAGGATGGGCATGGGCTGACTGGTCACGCGATTCTATTCATCGTTGAATCTTGGATCACGAACGAAGTTTGTGTTTACTGAGCCCCCCGCGGCGCGACAGGTCGGAGCTGGGACGACACCTCGCGCACTTGATCTATCACACAGTCATGGAACACATCCTATGAAAATTGTCGGTTTCAGAACGCAGGAGGGCCTGCGGCTCGGCGTCATCGCGGGCGATCGGGTCATCGACCTGCAGGCGGTCGACCCGTCGGTGCCGAATGATCTCGCTGCGGTGTTGAGGCAGCACAACGGCGACCTCAGCCCGATCGGCGAGATTGCCAAGCACGCGCCGGCGTCGGCCATACGGCCGCTCGCCGGCCTCGAATATGCGCTGCCGGTGGCGCGCCCCGGCAAGATCATCTGTCTCGGCCTCAACTATCTGGAGCACGTCAAGGAAGGCCGCTACGCCGACAATCTGCCGAAATTCCCGACGCTGTTTGGGCGCGGCCTCAATTCCGTGGTGCCGCACCAGCATCCGTTGACTCGGCCGCGTGCATCCGAGACGTTCGACTACGAAGCCGAAATGGTCGCCGTCATCGGCAAGCGCGCCAAGCACATGACGCTCGACAACGCGCTCTCATGCGTTGCCGGCTATACGTGCGCCAATGAGGGCTCGATCCGGGAATTCCAGCGCCATACCACCCAGTGGCACATGGGCAAGAATTTCGACAACAGTGGCAGCATCGGGCCGTGGGTCGTCACCGCCGACGAATTGCCGCCGGGCGGCAAGGGCCTCAAGATCGAGAGCCGGGTCAACGGCAAGGTGATGCAGTCCGACAACACCGCGAACATGATGTTCCCGGTCGCCGAAACTATCGTTTATGCGACCCAGGGCATGACGCTGGAGCCGGGCGATGTCCTCCTTACCGGCACGCCTTCGGGTGTCGCCCATGCCCGCAAGCCGCCCACCTGGATGCGGCACGGCGATGTCTGCGAGATCGAAATCGAGGAAATCGGAATCTTGCGCAATCCGATCGAGGACGAAAGGCTGTGACATGGCCGGGACGACCCCGGACGACCCCGGCCATAACCAAGTAGAACCGCTACGGGTTTTGCCCTGTTACGGAACCGTCTCCTAAAGTCCTGATCTGATTGCGGTTTGTGGCCCCCCACAGAACCCGCAAATACTAAACCCCGCCGAAGCGGGGTTTAGGGTCTGGACGGAAACCCGGGGCTGGGGGGCTGAGGAAGGTTCCCGCCACATTCCGCTTTCAGACATAGGAACTGATCGCCGCCCATGCAAGCCTCCCGGTTCGTTGTGCGCCACGGCCGCTTGTTGCTCGACTGATGCGCCTTATTCAAGCTTCTGCCCCTTGAGCCAATCTTCACCGCGTCGATAAAGCGCCGCGACCTCCGGCCCGTCGAGGCCCGGCATGTCGGTCTTCACTTTGTAGCCGATCCGGGTCTGAAGGTAGGCGAGGTGCCGGTAGCCCTCGGGAAACCGCGCCAGCAGGTTCCGGTCCAGTTGCAGTTCGGCGGCCGGGTCGATCGGGTCGAGACGGTCCTTTTCGTAGATCGGCTGGCGTAGCACCAGGCCCCAGCGGTCGTTGCGCTTCTCGAAGAAGTCGTAGAATCGGCCCGTGCAGACCACGTCGCAGACGACGCCATCGACGCTTGCGCGCTGTGAGATCGTCATCTTGGTCTGGGCGATAGCGCGGGCGCCGGCGATGTCGACCGACGAGCCGCCGAGGAAATGCAGGATTCGCACCCCGCGCTCGTAGCCCTCCTGGCTCACCTTGATGAATTCATCCGCCGTGCCCTGAAACCAGGTCGCCATCATGCGCCCGTCGTCGTGCCAGACGGTGCGAAAGCGGTCCCACATGAGCGCGTCACGCCACACGGCCCAGTTCTCGATCAAGTAGCGGATAGCGCGCCGGTCTTCGACTTCGCTCGCATTCATGCTGTCCTCGCTGGGCCGATATGCGATATCGGGAGCGGTTGATTTAGCGAGGCGAGAGCCGCGCTGGCAAGTTGCGCGCCAGCATGGCTGCGGAAGCCGCTATTCCCGCCCGGCGGTGTGGCCGCTATATAAGGCGCAGCAGTACGTAAGGCGCAAAACCATTCGGGCCCGGAGGACACTATGGCGCTGGTCGAGGACATGGCCGACCCCAAGCATAATCTGCAGGCAGCGCGACAGGCCTATTATGAGCGGATTTCCCGGTACGATATGGCCCCGCTGTGGGAGAAGTTGCGCGAGCTCGTCGGCAGCGAACCCAAAACCCAGTGTGCGCCGGCCATCTGGCGATTCCGCGACGTCAAGGCGATGGTGATGGAAGCGGCCGAGCTGATCTCCGCCAAGGAGGCGGAGCGGCGGGTGCTAGTGCTCGAAAATCCGGCGCTGCGCGGTCAATCGCGGATTACCCAGACGCTCTATGCGGGTTTGCAGCTCATCATGCCGGGCGAAATCGCGCCGGCCCATCGCCACACCGCCTCCGCGATCCGCTTCATCGTCGACGGTGATGGCGCCTATACGTCGGTTGAGGGCGAGCGCACCTATATGTCGCCGGGCGACTTCGTGCTGACCGCCAACTGGACGGCGCACGATCACGGCAATACGAGCGGCCGGCCGATGATCTGGCTCGATGTGCTCGATCTGCCGACCGTCAACTTCTTCGAGTCGATGTTCGCGGAGCACCTTGATGACGAGAGCCAGGCGGTGCAGCTTGCCGACGGCGACTCGGCCGCCTTCTTCGCCTCCGGCGTGCTCCCCGACGGCGCCCAAGTGAGCGATTTGCACGCGGGCAAGCTCAGTCCTGTCGTCAACTACACCTATGCGCGGACGCGGCCGATCCTGGAGCGCCTTTACAAGGCCGGCAGAGTCGACCGCCGCCACGGCGCGCGGGTGCGCTACGCCAATCCGGCAACCGGAGGGTGGGTGATGCCCACCATGGGGGCGCAGCTCGCGCTGCTGCCGGCCGGTTTCGCCGGCGAGCGCTATCGCGCCACCGACGGCACGATTTTCGTGTGCGTCGAGGGGGAGGGCGCAACGTGGATCGGGGACAAGGAATTCGCCTGGAGCGCAGGCGACGTATTCGTCGCGCCGTCATGGCAATACTATTCGCACGCGGCGGGACCAGAGTCGGTGCTGTTCTCGATCTCCGACCGGCCTGCGCAGGAGGCGCTCGGGATCTGGCGGGAGATCGATTAGCAGCGAAGTTGTAGCCCGCATGGAGCGAAGCGTAATGCGGGAAAGGCCGCGCCTTCGGAACCGTCAGCCCCGGATTGCGCTGCGCTCCATCCGGGCTACGGCTTGCTTCTCCGAGCTGGGCTAGGGGTTTCAAATGGCCGGGGAAATCGAGGACGTATTTGCAGGCACGCAAGGACTTCGAAAAAATTGCCGGAGAAATAGACGACCTTGCTTTTTCGATCGTCGAAGTCGGGGAGCTCTTGCGCGACGAACCCTCGGATATTGCTTTCGGCAACACGGGCATCACGATTGCCTCAGCAGTGTCGCGGATCATCGATGCAAATGACTGGAAATCTGGTCGAGAAATCCAAGAGATGTTAGCTGATTATCATGATGCCAAAAACGCGATGGAAGTGAGTTGGAAAAACGTACCGCCCGAATTTCGAGAGGCCATACGGCCTCCTTTTGAGAGTCAAGACTGAATAAATAGCCTGGCTCGTCCAGGCGATCCAAGTCTCGGACTTCGCTACGCTCCATCAGGCATCGGGCCGTCTCACCGCTTCTTGTTGTAATAATGTACATCGACCCGCTCCCACACGCCATTGAGGCGGTAGGGGTCGCTGTCGGTGAACGCGTCGATGGCGCCACGATCTCGGGCCTCCAGAATAAAGAGACTCCCAACTGGCGTCTCACCGTCGCTCGCCACCAGAGTCCCGGCCGTCATCACGGCGATGCCGTGGCGACCGGCCTCGTCAAGATGAATGCGATGGGCGCGGTAGTGTTTCGCGCGGGTCGCGAGCGCGTCCAGCCGGTCGACCGCGTGAACGACGAAATGCACGGCGTTTCCTCCTGACGTCAGGCCGTCGCGTCCGTAGCCCGCATTGAGCACTACCGAAATGCGAGATGGGTTTCGCCTGCGGCACTGTCTTTCCCGGATTACGCTGCGCTCCATCCGGGCTACGGCCTCACCGTCTCCGCCCTACCCCAGCCCCTCCAACTCGTCGATCATCCCCTCGATCATGCGCAGACCACCCTGCCAGAACGCTGGCTCGCGGGCGTCAAGCCCGAACGGTTTCAACAGCTCCGCGTGATGCCTGGTGCCGCCGGCCGCCAGCATCGCAAGGTAGCGTTCCGCAAAACCCTCGTGCGCCTTTTCGTAGACCGCGTAGAGCGCGTTCACCAGGCAGTCGCCGAACGCATAGGCGTAGACGTAGAACGGCGAATGAACGAAGTGGCCGATATAGACCCAGAAAGACTCGTAGCCTGCCTTGACGTCGACGGCGGGCCCGAGGCTCTCGCGCTGGACGTCCAGCCAGATCTGGCACAGCCGTTCCGCCGTCAACTCGCCGTTGCGGCGCTCGCCGTGAACGGAGCGCTCGAACGTGTAGAACGCGATCTGCCGGATCACCGTGTTGATCATGTCCTCGACTTTCGATGCCAGCATCGCCTGGCGTTGCTTGGCATTGGTGGCGGCGGCAAGGAGGCGGCGGAAGGTCAGCATCTCGCCGAACACGCTCGCGGTTTCCGCGAGCGTGAGGGGGGTCGGCGCCATCAGGGCGCCGTTCGGCGCCGCCAACACCTGGTGCACCCCGTGGCCAAGCTCGTGGGCGAGCGTCATCACGTCTCGGGGCTTGCCCTGGTAGTTGAGCAGAATGAAGGGATGCAGCGATGGCACAGTGGGATGCGAGAACGCGCCGGGGGCCTTGCCGGGGCGCACCGGGGCGTCGATCCAGCGCTGCGAAAAGAAGCGCTCGGCGATGTCCGCCATGACAGGCGAAAACGCCCGATAGGCCGACAACACCGTGTCCTCGGCTTCGTGCCAGGGAATCGGACGCGACGGCACGTCCGGCAACGGCGCATTGCGGTCCCAATAGGGCAACCGCTTCTTGCCGAACCAGCGCGCCTTGAGGGCGTAGTAGCGATGCGACAGCCGCGGGTAGGCGGCGCGCACCGCCTTAACCAACGCCTCGACCACTTCGCGCTCGACCCGGTTCGCCAGGTGGCGCGCATCGGCGATGTCGGCGAAGCCGCGCCAGCGGTCGGAGATTTCCTTATCCTTGGCCAGCGTGTTGGTGATCAGCGTGAACGTGCGCAGGTGCTGCGTGAAGGTCGCCCCGAGTGCTGCGGCGGCAGCCTTGCGGGTCAAGGGGTTGCGGTCCTGCAGCAGGTTGAGCGCCGGCTCGATGGGGAGCATCTTGGCGCCGATCTTGAAGCGCAGGCTCGCGACGGTGTCGTCGAACAGCCGGTTCCAGGCGCCTTGTCCGGTGACGGATTTTTCGTGGAAGAGCTGCTCGATGCGGTCCTCGAGCTGATAGGGCTTTTCCCTGCGGATATCCTCGATCCACGGCCGATAATGGCCGAGCGCGGGGTGCGCCATGGCGTTTTCAAGCACGCTGTCGTCGATCTTGTTGAGTTCGAGCGCAAAGAACAACAGATGCGAGGATGACGTGGTGATGCGTTCCTGAACATCGCCAAAGAACTTCGTGCGGACCGGATCGGTTGTATCGGCGCTATGGATCAGGCCGGCAAATGATGCGATCCGGCCAATGAGATCGTCGATCGATTCGAACTCTTGGACCGCGGCCGCAAGCGCCTTGCCGCCGTCCGGACTGCGCGCGAGCGCCGCGAGCTTTCCCTTGTAGCGCTCCTCGAATGCAAGACACAGGGCATCCGAGCGCGCCAGATCGTGAGCGATCTCGGGTGAAGAGACTCCGGCGTAAAGGTCGGACAGGTCCCATTCGGGCAGCGCTCCAGTGCCGCCTTTTGGGTTGCGCCTTTGTTTCGCCCGCGGGTCTCGCAGCTTTGCGCGCTTTGCGGCCGCGCGACCGGATCGGTTCGGCATGGAAGAATGCACTCATGAATCAATCAGCGAAGTACCGCTGTTTCGTAGACGGTTGTTGCGGCGAAGGAATGACCACCTTCTCCCCCTCCCCGGCATGCGCGGAGGGGGCCTCGCGTATCCTTTACAGCTCGTTAACATCGACCGGAGATAATGACCCAATTCACGGACAGCTTGCCCGGTCGCCACTTGGCGTTCAGACGGTCGATGCCCCGCAATTGGTCGATGACGATCCCGTGCAGCTTCCACCGCCCCCCCAAGCGCAGCGCGAATTTCGTGATTTGGCGCCCACGCGGACGTCGGATGCAGGCAAGACTCGCCCCGACCAATGATGTGGGCGCGCAGCAGCTATGTGCGTCCCCGCAACAGGGCCGCGCGTGTCTCCTCCAGGTTCGCGACCGCGACCGCCGGTAGTGTCGTGCGGATGCGATCGGGTTCAGGCTCGTCTGCCACAGCTGAAGTGTCGAAGGTGCACGCCAGCCTTGCAGGGGCCGCTCAGGCCTTCATCGCAAACTGCGCATCCTGGGATTGATCACAGCCGATGTTGCCCGTGCTTGAGTTGCGTTGTGGTGACACTTGCGGCAAAAATGCTATGATTTGCCAACAAAAAGGTGCGGGGGTGCTAAATGGTCGGTAAATTCTGATGCGGGGTTGAAATGAACCTCAGTGAGGTTGAAATGAACCTCAGTGAGGTCTGCGGCGACAAATAATTCTGTCAGCCGAAGTCAGTTGTCGGACGCCTAACACAAAAACACTTGCGTCACCCGGTGTGGAGCTAGGAATCGCCATGCGCGGAATCCGTTTCGAACTCTGGCTTGCTACGACTGCGATTGCCTTCGTAGCGGCCGGGTTGAGCCTGCCCGTCCAATCGGCTCCGCTAACCGAGGACGAGATTTCGGCGGCTGTTCCGATGCCGGAGCCCGCGAACCTGCCGCCCCCGACCGCCTCCGATATCGCTCCCCGGCCCTCGACCGACCAGCCCGCCGCAACGCCGGCGCAAGCTGCCTCGCCCGCACCCGCTCGCGATTCGACTCAACCGGCTGCTGCCCCAACAGTCGCGACGCCCGAGACCGCGCCGCCCGCTGTTGCGCCGCCGGCGGTTGCTCCGGCCGAGGCCCCGGTGCTGACGATAGATCAGCGCGTTGGCGAGAAACTGCGCGAGATGTTCGGCGGCAGGATCGACCGGATCATCGACCGCAAGACCAAGGCCCCTGTTGAGGCCTTTTATGCGGCCCGCAACTATGCGCCGATGTGGGTCGAGAACGGCGCCCAGAACGCGCGCGGCAAGGCCGCGGCGACTTACCTTGCCGGCGTCAGCGCCGACGGCCTCGATCCGGGCGACTATCCGGTTCCGAGTTTTGCCAACGCGGATGCGGGCGCACTGGCGGAATCAGAACTCAAGCTCACCGCGACTGTCTTGACTTATGCACGCCATGCCCAGATCGGCCGCGTGCACTATTCGCGGGTGAGCGCGGACATTGTTTATGACCTGGTGGCGCCGGAACCCGGCGCGGTGCTGGGAAAGCTCGCCGACGCCAAAGACACAGCCGCAACGCTCGACAGCTTCAACCCGCCTCATGCCGGCTATAAGGCCCTCAAGGCAAAGCTCGCCGAGGTGCGCGGCCGCACGGGCGAACCCGGCCGCATCCGAATTTCCTCGGGCAAAACCCTGAAGCTCGGGATGGAAGACCCGCGCGTCCCGCTGCTGCGCGAGCGGCTCGGCATCGCGGGCGACAACGCCAACACCATCTACGACAAAGTGCTCAGCGAAGCAGTCAAGACATTCCAGGGCCAACGCGACCTGGCCCCGACCGGCGCCTTGAACAACTCCACCGTCGATGCCCTCAACGGACCCCGGCGCGACCGGGATGCCGATGTCATCATCGCCAACATGGAGAGATGGCGATGGCTCCCCCGCGATCTGGGCCGGGCTTACGTGATGGTGAACATCCCGGACTATACCTTGAAGGTGATGGATCATGGCGCGATGGTGTGGACGACAAGGATCGTCGCTGGCCAGCCGGGCGAGAAGGCAACGCCGCTGCTCAGCGAGACGATGAAATACATCACCGTCAACCCGACCTGGAACGTGCCGCCGTCGATCATCAACAATGAGTATCTGCCGGCCTTGGCGCAGGATCCGACAGCGCTCGATCGCATCGGGCTCAAGCTTGAGCACAATCGAGACGGTTCCGTGCATATCTACCAACCGCCGGGTGACGGCAATGCGCTCGGTCGCATTCGCTTCAATTTCCCAAATAAATTCCTCGTCTATCAGCACGATACGCCGGACAAGCACCTGTTTGCGAAGGACAAGCGCGCGTTCAGCCATGGCTGCATGCGGGTTCAATTCCCCGACAAATATGCCGAACTCCTGCTGAGCATCTCCAATCCGAAGGACGGCTATACGATCGAGAAGATCCACCGGATGTATGGTGCCGACGAGCGTGACATCCGCCTCACGACCCCTATTCCGGTGCACCTCACCTACCAGACAGCGTTCGTGGACGATGCCGGTCATCTCGTGATCCGGGAAGATGTCTATGGCCGTGATGCGCGGCTGTTGGCGGCGCTGAAGGGCGAAGACCGGCGCGTTGCGGACGTGCCGGTCGAGCGCCGGGAAGCCAGCATTTCGACGAAACGCCAAGCTTCCCGCATGCCGGTGCCGTTCACCGCCCCCAGCTCATTCTTCGGCGGCTTTTTTCGATAGCGTCCGCTAGGGCGCGGGAACTGCCCCACCCCTCGGCGTCGGAACACCGACCCGGATATCCGGGTCGGCTTTTTTTTGCCATACTCCACGAATAGTAGTGCATTGGTGTGGTTGGGGAAATTGGGGGGCGCCCATTCGCGCCCACTCGAATCCCAGTAAAATTCTGCTTCCTCTGGACCCGCCGTCTTTCTTGACGGCGGTACGTCGGCCGGTGCGGGCTGCCGATGTATGTGAGGAGTGCGTAACGATATGGGATCGCGGGTGCCTGCAAGCTCGGCAAGCGAATGTTTAGCTCCGACTTTTTCCCCGCGGATCGGGCCGTGTGCGGGGCTTGTCGCCCTGGTAATATTACTTAGCAACAACGGGCTCGAAAGCGCGGTCGCGAACGGCGACACCCGCACGCTCTCCCTTCATCACATTCACACCGACGAAGATATTACGATCACGTACAAGCGCGACGGCCGCTATGACGATGAGGCCCTCAAGAGACTGGACCGGTTCCTCCGCGACTGGCGCAAGGAGGAAGACATTCATATGGATCCGCGTCTGTTCGACGTGATCTGGGAGGTGTCTCGTGAGGTCGGGGGCGACAGGGCCGTCCACGTGGTCTGCGGCTACCGCTCCCCAACAACCAACGCCATGCTGCGGCGGCGCAGCAGCGGCGTGGCGCAGTTCAGCCAGCATACCCTGGGCAAGGCAATGGATTTCTTTGTCCCGGGCGCCCCTTTGGAGGAGTTGCGGGATGCCGGCCTGCGTTTGCAGCGCGGGGGCGTGGGCTACTATCCTGCCTCGGGATCGCCGTTCGTGCACCTTGATGTCGGCAGTGTGCGGCATTGGCCGCGCATGAGTCACGATCAGCTCGCCCGCGTGTTCCCGAACGGGCGGACCGTTCATGTTCCGTCCGATGGCCATCCGCTTTCCGGCTATGCGCTGGCTTTGGCGGACATCGAGAAGCGCGGCTCTTCAGCTCCTTCGCAGATGTCGCTTAACGCCGCACAAACAGCAGGAATCGATATCGCGGCGGCCGGCGGCGGTCGCAAGAAGAGCCTGTTCGCTGCCCTGTTCCACACCGATGAAGAAGAAGACGATACGGCTCAGGCGGCATCGGGCAATGCGGCCGCCAGCACCCCGGCTTCCCGCTCTCGCTCCTTCAATCTGGCCTCTGCTGATACTAAAGCCGAGTCGGCCCACACGGCGCCGGTGCCGGTTCCGGGTTTGCGTCCGCAACCGTCCGCGTTGCCTCCAGTCCTCGCCCACGCCGCCAACAACGACGCCGCCTCGGCGTCCGCGGGCGGCCAGCGAGATCGCTGGGCGATGGCGGTTCTTGCCGAGCCCCCGCGTCCGGCCGCGTCCGGGCAGCGTGCACCGCTCTCCAACCCCGATAGCGCCCCCGCGTTGGCGCCCTGGCCGATTCGCGACCTGGATATGGACCGCGTTCCGCTCGACATGGTGTTGGCCTATGCGGCTCAGCCACAGCGCGAAGGCGATGGCGATTTGGGCGCCCGCGCAGAGGCCGTGGACGAGAGACCGATTCGCGCCGCCGCATCCGGTCTGACCCGATCCGTAGTGTTGCGCGACAGCAACACAGCAGCATCGAAGAAAGGCTCTGCTCGCGCCGCGGCAGCCGTCCCGGTGGCGCGAGTCAAGGTGGTCCAGGTAGCAACTGCCGGCATGCGCTACGATGACCCCTGGCTGCGGGCAATGATCCTCGCCCCGCGCCTTTATGGTTCCATGACCGCGACGTTCTATGGCGAACCTGATTTCACCGAGCTGCGGGCGTTGATGGACAAGCCCACCGTGTCCGTTGCCATGTCGTTCACGAAAGAACCCTATCCGGGTATCACGGCGAATAGCTTCAGCGGCGAGGCGGTGGTGTTCCTGAACACCTATGCATTCCCGCAGCGCACGGCGTGGCTGCAATAGGCTTACGTCAGACCATGCCGAGCGCATGCAGATAGGTTTCCAGAATGGCCTCCTGCTCGGCGCGTTCGTGCTTGTCCTGCTTGCGCAGGCGAATGACGGTGCGTAGCGCCGTCACGTCGTAGCCGTTGCCCTTGGCCTCCGCATAGACGTCGCGGATGTCGCCGGAAAGAGCCTTCTTTTCTTCTTCGAGATGCTCGATGCGTTCTACGATCGCCTTGAGCTGATCGTTTGCGAAGCGTACGGACGAACCGTCCTTACGCTTGTCCTTGACGTCGGCGGCTGTGGCGGTGACGGACATGATGCGCTCCTCGCATTGCCCCCTCCCTACCCTCCCCCGCCTACGGGGGAGGGTAGGGAGGGGCGCAAGAGGTTGCGCAAGCCGCCCGGGTTTCGCAAGACAGGACCTTCGCGCTGACGCCAGTCATCCACAACAGGCTTCGTGCCGTCCACACTTCTCAGTGCTTATGCGGCGCCTTCTCGAACGCGGCCTTCTGCTCTACGCTCGCTTCGTGCTGGTACTTGGCGCGCCAATCCTCGTACGGCATGCCGTAGATGGCTTCGCGGCTTATCTCCTTGGTCATTGCAAGGCCCTTGGCGTCGGCGGCCTCCTTCATCCAGTTGGACAGGCAGTTGCGGCAGAAACCGGCAAGGTTCATGAGGTCGATGTTCTGCACGTCCGTGCGTTGGCGAAGGTGTTCCACCAAGCGCCGGTAGACGGCGGCTTCAAGCTCTACGCGGGTCTTTTCGTCGATATCCATCTTACGTTGATCCTCCACGATGGGCTTAAGATATGAACAACCGAGGCCGCATGCCACATTGCGCGACCGCCGGAATTCTGAGTTATCCGCATGTGCGGCTTGCCCCCTCCGTGTCCTCCCGAGGGGGCGCGGGCGTACCGGAGGCGTGATGTGCCGTCAAAGATGAACTCGCCGCGCACCTTTCTCGATGAACTCTACCGTGTCGCGGTCGCTGCCGCCCATCCCGCATGCTGTCTCGTTCACCGCCTTCCGGACCCGCCGCCGCGCGGCCGCATCGTCCTCCTTGCCGCCGGCAAGGCCGCGGGCTCGATGACCGAAATTGCGGAACGGCACTATCTCGATGATTTGGGCCTGCCGCCATCACGGCTCATCGGAACGGGGGTTACGCGGCGCGGCTATGTGCGCCCCACCCGCATCATCCCGGTGACAGAGGCGGGTCATCCGGTTCCTGATCACGCAAGCCTTGCGGCGGCGGAGCGTGTTTTGGGCTTCGCTGCGGACGCCACCACGGATGACCTGGTGCTCGTCCTGTTGTCTGGCGGCGCATCGGCGAACTGGATTGCTCCAGCTGCCGGCCTGACGCTTGCCGAAAAGCAGGCGGTGAACCGCGCGCTGCTTAAATCGGGAGCTGCGATCAGTGAGATCAACGCGGTGCGCAAGCATCTGTCGCGCATCAAGGGCGGACGGCTCGGCAGGCTGGCCTTTCCGGCGCGGGTGGTGACGCTTGCCGTCTCCGACGTTTCCGGCGACGACCCGGCGGTGATCGGTTCGGGACCCACAGTACCGGACCCGACCACGCTTTCGGATGCCCGCGCCGTGATGGCACGGTTCGGGTTGGACATTTCGCAGTCCGTCGGCCGCGCATTGGCCGATCCGGCCAACGAAACACCGAAACCCCAGGACCACGCCTTCGACCGTACAGCGTTCCGCCTCGTCGCCCGTCCGAAGGAAGCCTTTCGCGCCGCCGCGGCGGCGATACGAGCCCGCGGCTATGACTGCATATTTCTCGGCGACCGGATCGAGGGCGAAGCCCGCGAGGTTGCGGCGGCCCAAGCGCAGCTTGCCCAAGCCTTGCAGGCACAAGGGCGCTGCGGGGTCATTGTGTCCGGCGGTGAACTCACCGTAACCCTGCGCGGCAAGGGACGCGGCGGTCCGAATCAAGAATACGCTCTGGCGCTCGCCCAGGCGCTCGGGGCCACGCCTGGGATCGCGGCAGTTGCCGGCGATACCGACGGCACCGACGGCGGCCGCGGCAGCCCGGATGATCCGGCCGGCGCTTTTATTGACGACACCACGCTGACGCGGGCGCGCAACCTCGGACTCGATCCTGCCGCGTTTCTTGCCGAAAACGATTCCACCGCGTTCTTCGAACGCTTGGGCGACTTGCTTCGACCTGGACCGACTTACACCAATGTCAACGATTTCCGCGCTATATTCGTTGACAGGCATTAGAGCGCGTTCCGATTTGATCGAGCGACCCTGGATCAACTCCCGGGACGGCAAGCGCGGTCAGGGCTCGGGAGGAATGGTTCAACGCGACCGGGAACCGCTTCTGACTTCAGCGATGGCGTGAACTGCAAATGACGCAAGGATTTACCTTCACGAGCAGCCCATGCGCGATGATGTCCGGTATCGGTCTGCCGGCGCTATTGTGTCCTGGTCTCATCTGCCTTGGGCTTGCGACCATAGCGCCATTGGCGGCGACGCCGGCAGCCGCCGATTTTCGCATTTGCAACCTGACCAAGGGCAGAGTCGGTATTGCGCTCGGCTACAAGGATGGCGAGGGTTGGGCGACCGAGGGCTGGTGGAACGTGTCCGCCGGTAATTGCGAAACGCTGCTGCGCGGAAACCTGGCGGCGCGTTTCTATTATCTCTATGCGGTCGACTATGACCGAGGCGGCGAGTGGTCGGGCCAAGCCTTCATGTGCACGCGCGACAAGGAATTCACCATCCGGGGCACCGGAGACTGCCTCGCCCGCGGTTACGAACGGGCCGGCTTTTTCGAAGTCGACACCGGAGAGCAGCAGACCTGGACGGTACAATTGACCGAGGCCGGCGAAGCGGCCCGTCAGCAGGGTGCGCCCGGCAAGGCGCTGGCCCCGGTGCCCGGCGCGCGGTCGTTGCAGTCGCTGCCTTCAACCGGAAGTCCTGCGCGATGAGGCGGCGGCGCCGCACCAAGATCGTCGCGACCCTTGGTCCGGCCTCTTCCGATCGTGCCACCATTGCGGCCCTGTTCGCCGCAGGCGCCGACGTGTTCCGCATCAACATGAGCCATACCCCGCATGATCGCATGCGTGAGCTGGTGCGCATCATCCGCAACGTCGAACAGGAGTATGGCCGGCCGATCGCTGCGCTCGTCGACCTGCAGGGGCCGAAACTGCGCATCGGCACCTTCAAGGACGATGCTGTCGCGCTGGTAGCGGGTACAAATTTCGTGCTCGACGCCGATCCGGCGCCCGGTGACCTCGATCGGGTCTATCTTCCGCATCCGGAAATCTTCACCGCGCTCAGACCGGGTCATACGTTGCTGCTCGACGACGGCAAGATCAGGCTTGCGGTGCTGGAAGCCTCGCCCGAACGCGCGGTCACGCGGGTCGAGGTCGGGGGCAAGCTTTCCGCCCGCAAAGGCGTGAGCGTGCCCAATACCGTGCTGGCGTTTTCCGCCTTGACCCGCAAGGATCATTCCGACCTCGAGGCCGCGCTCGACGCCGGCGTCGATTGGATAGCGCTGTCCTTCGTGCAACGCCCCGAGGACATCGCCGAAGCCAAGAAGATCGCGCGCGGACGCGCCGCCGTGATGGCGAAGATGGAGAAGCCGCAGGCCGTCGAGCACCTCGCCGAGATCATCGACGCGGCCGACGCCTTGATGGTGGCGCGCGGCGATCTCGGCGTCGAGTTGCCGCTGGAGAAAGTCCCGGCCCTGCAGAAGCAGATGACGCGCGCGGCGCGGCGCGCCGGCAAGCCCGTGGTGGTGGCGACGCAGATGCTCGAATCGATGATTTCAAGCCCGGTGCCCACAAGGGCGGAGGTGTCCGACGTCGCCACCGCGATCTACGAGGGTACCGATGCCGTCATGTTGTCGGCGGAATCGGCGTCCGGCCAGTTCCCGATCGAGGCTGTCGCCACCATGGATCGCATCGCCGTGGAGGTTGAGACCGATACGACGTACCGTACCATCATCGATGCCCAGCGCTCCGAGCCGGAGGCAACGGGCGCGGACGCGATAGCAGCCGCGGCGCGCGAGATCGCCGAAACCCTCGATCTCAACGCCGTCGTGTGCTGGACCTTCTCCGGCGCCACCGCATTGCGGGTCGCCCGCGAGCGGCCGCGGTCGCCGATCATCTCGATTTCGCCAAACGTTTCCGCCGGCCGCAAGCTGGCGCTGGCATGGGGCGTGCACAGCGTGGTGGCGGAGGATGCCCGCGATCAGGACGACATGGTCGACCGCGCCTGCCGCATTGCCTTTAAGGAAGGATTCGCGCAGGTGGGCCAACGCCTGATCGTGGCGGCGGGCGTGCCGTTCGGGACGCCAGGTGCCACCAACATGGTGCGCATCGCGGTCGTGAGTTCCAGCGTCGGCGAAGCCGATTGAACCTCCACCGTGCCCTCCCCCACAAGCGGGGGGGGCAATTGCATGAGGCCGGTCCTCAAAACGTCGCGATGGGATTCGCCGGCGAACCAGTGCCGCCGCGAATCGGAAGCGGCGCCGCTGTCAGCAGGAAATCCCAGCGCTTGCGGTCCGCCGCCGCATCTGCCAGCGCCTCGAGATCGCAGTTATCGAAGAGGTGCACGCCGAGATAGAGCAGTGCGAAATCATGAACGGCTCCGCGCAGAGGAGATGGGGAGACGTATTGCGGATGATCGCTGCCAAGGATGGCGATGTCGCGTTGCTTGAGCCAGGGGATGACTGAAGGATCAAGCCCTGCCGACCTGCCCCCTTCGGCCCGGCCGCGCAACCATGGCCCCATTTCCTTGCGCCGCGCCCATACGCCCGTGCGCACGAATAACGCGTCGCCGGCCGATACTTTGACGCCCGCCTGCTTTTCCCATGCCTCGAGATCCTCGACATAGATGGGCGTACCGGGTTCCAGATAGGGAACGCCCTTCAGCCGCGGAATGTCGATCAGGATGCCGCGCGTTAAAATTCCGTTCTTGACGTTGTGGATCGAATTCTTTGCGTGGCCTCCTTTTAACACGCTATCCGCATCGGGCTTGTAGCCATTGTAGAACACGCCGTTGTCGTTGATGTGGGCGAGCGAATCCAGGTGCGTGTGGGCAATGCCGTGGTAGGCGACCCCAATCCGATCGTTGCCGATTGCAAGCATCTTGACGTCATAAGGATTGGGATTGTCGACCGCCTGGACGGTGTCGGCGTCGCCTGCGAGCGACACCGAAAAGCCTTCCCGGACGAGACCTGCCGCCTGCTTTCTCTTCTCCGACGTAATCAGGTTCAAGGCTCCGATCTCGTCGTCCTTCCCCCAACGGCCCCAATTGGAAAGGTCTTTCTTCCAACGTTCGTATTCCGCGTCGCTGACCACATGGGCTGGCGCTGTCTGGGATGACAACTTCCCTCCCGCCAACCCAACCATCAACAGCACCAGCAGGCTTAGCGCAAAGGCTCTCATGTTTCCCTCCTCATGGTCCAATTATGGCAAGGACCTTCACGTCGCCGGAACAGTAGCCCGGGTTGAACGCCAGCGAAACCCGGGATCCGCGTTGCCGTACTGATTGGGCATTCCCTACCCCTCCCGGTGTCATTGCCCGGCTTGACCGGGCAATCCAGTATCCCCGGCCGGCGGTTACTGGATCGCCCGGTCAAGCCGGGCGATGACAGCACCGAGGGAGGTCAACCTGATCGAAATGCTCTATTTCGGCCTGCGCGCCGCTGTCCTTTTGCCGCGGCGGACGGCCGCCCGGGTGCGGCATCCGGCGCAACGGCAGCCGCCGATCCTGATGAAGTAGTCGTAATATTCCTTGCCGTAGTTGTAGGTTATTTCCTCCCCGGGTGAGATTGAGCGCAACGCCACGAATACGATCCGTCCCTTGCGCACCACCGGCTTCGCATTCGGCCAGCAGGAATGGTTCATATAACGCGCCACGTTCCATCGCGGGGAGCCATCGATTGTCCATCGGCTATTGAGTTCGAACATGTATTTTGCGCCTAGCCGCTCGCGCCGTTCAGCTTCCTCGACCGCAATGACGCGGCCACGATAGGTCGCGATATAGCCGGCCCGCTTGATCACCTTGGTGGCGAACAAGCCAAGCCCGGTCGCCGAACGGCCGATGCGGAAGGGAGGTGAAGGCATGGTCTGCGATTAGAGCACGTTTCGATGAGGCCAAATCAGTTCTCTGCAGTTATTGCCCGCAGAGATGATTCAATATGACCAGAACGCGCTCCAGCCGCAAATTCCTTTAGTGTCATCCGCAGTCCCCGGATATCCGTAATCCCCAGATAAATGATAAGCCCTCCTGCGGAGCGGGATTTGCCGCGGACAAATGAGGGCGTTCTGCGTCCCATCATTCGACACCCGTTTAATATAACCAATGGCGATATTCATCTTTGTAAGAGATCCGCGATCACGGCCTGCGCTGCGTTGTGCCCAGGCGCACCTGTCACGCCGCCGCCAGGATGGGCGCCCGAGCCGCACAGGTAGAGCCCCGGGATCGGCATGCGGTAGTCGGCGTATCCCAGCATCGGGCGCGCAGAAAACAGCTGGTCGAGTGTCAGCGCACCGTGGAAGATGTCGCCGTGAGGCAAGCCGAAGATGCGCGCCAGATCGAATGGCGAGAGACTCTGCCGGGAGATCACGCTCGCTTTGAAGCCCGGCGCATGGGTCTCGACCGTATCGATCATCAGGTCGGCGACGGTCTCGCGGTGCTCCTCCCACGACGAGCCGTCGGAAAATTGCGGCGTAACGTGCTGGCAGAACAGGCTCGCGACGTGCGCACCGGGCGGGGCGAGGCTGTCGTCGAGAGTGGAAGGAATAACCATTTCGATAATGGGCGCCCGGCTCCAGCCATGGCGGACGCAATCTCGATAGGCCTCGTCCATGTAGGAGAGGCTCGGCGCCAGGATGATGCCCGCAGTATGATGGTCGCCTGCGGTAGGCAGTGCGGAAAATTCGGGCAGCTTTGACAGCGCGACATTCATGCGGAACGTACCGGAGCCGGTCTTCCAGGTCTTCATGCGCGCCGCCATCGCGGGCGGAACTGCCTCGCGCGGCACCAGGGTTTGGAAAAGCTGTTGCGGATCGACATTGGCAATGACCGCGCGCGCCCGGACCGGCGTGCCATCATCCAGCACGACGCCGGTAGCGCGGCCATGCTCCACGATGACTTCGCGCACCGCCGAGCGCACATCGATGCGCACGCCGTGCTGGCCGGCAGCGCTCGCCATCGCCTGCGTGATAGCGCCCATGCCGCCGATCGCGTGACCCCATGCGCCCTGCTTGCCGTTCACCTCGCCGAACACGTGATGCAGGAGCACATAGGCGGAGCCCGGCGTGTAAGGGCTCGCCAAGTTGCCGACCACCGCGTCGAAGCCGAGCACGGCCTTGATGGGATCGGACTCGAACCAATCGTCGAGCATGCGGCCGGCTGACTTGCGAAACAGTTGCAAGGCCGCGTTGAGGCCGTCGGCCTGCCACAGCCTCTTGCCGATGGCGGCGAGCTTGCCGAGTTCCCGCGCCGTGTCGCGTAGACTCCCGAGCGCCAGGTTGGGCGGCGCCCTGAGCACGAGGCTGCGCAGAACGCCGGCGACGCGGCTGATCTCGGCCTGATAGGCAGTATAGCGAGCAGCATCCCTGGCGCTGAATTTTGCGATCTCCCTCTCGGTGCGGCCCTCCCCGGTAAGGAGGTAGCGCCCGTCGGGCAGCGGCAGGAAATTCTGCGCGCGGCGCAGCACGATACGCAGCCCATGCTCGTTAAGCTTCAGGTCGCGGATGATCTTGGGCTGCAACAGGCCTACCGTGTAGGCGGCCGTCGAGTTGCGGAAGCCCGGATGGAATTCCTCCGTGACGCAAGCGCCGCCGACCACGCTGCGCCGCTCCAGAACACGCACGCGCAAGCCCGCCATGCCGAGATAAGCCGCACAGGTGAGGCCGTTATGACCGGCTCCGATTATGATGGCGTCGAGATTGGACATTTCTCGATTGGGTTGACTTGCTTCTGTGGTGTCATCGCCCGGCTTGACCGGGCGATCCAGTAACCACCGACCAGTGGATACTGGATTGCCCGGTCAAGCCGGGCAATGACACCGGAGGATCAACTTGCTGTAAAATGCTCTAATCATATCCGCGGCGCGGTTCCATGATCAGGAAGGTACTCTCCATGCACGATATCGTCATTCGCGGCGGCACCATCATCGATGGAACCGGCAGGGCGCCCTTTGCCGGGGATTTGGCTATCGAAGGCGAACGCATTGTGGGTGCAGGCGGCCGGCAGGGTCCCGCTCGCCGCGAGATCGACGCGACCGGGCTCCTGGTGACGCCCGGATGGGTGGACGCGCACACCCATTACGACGGACAGGCCATGTGGGACCCGCTGTTGGCGCCGTCGTGCTGGCACGGCGTCACCACGGCGATATGCGGCAATTGCGGGGTCGGCTTCGCCCCGGTACGGCCGCAGCATCGGGCTGCGTTGATGGAATTGATGGAGGGCGTCGAGGAAATCCCCGGTGTCGTCCTCGCCGACGGATTGACCTGGGATTGGGAGACCTTCCCGGAGTTCCTCGATGCGCTGGAGCGCCGGCCGCGCGCGATCGATATCGCGGCTCAGCTCGCGCACCACCCTTTGCGGGTCTACGTCATGGGCGACCGCGCGATTCGGCTCGAAGCGGCGACCCCGGAAGATATCGGCGAGATGCGCCGCCTGACCATCGAGGCATTGCGTGCCGGCGCTTTCGGGTTCACCACCTCGCGCACGGACTCTCACAAGACGCCGGTCGGCGACATGGTCCCGTCGCGCTACGCGGCCAGCGAAGAGCTGTTGGGCATCGGCTCTGCGCTCGGCGCTGTCGGCGCCGGCGCCTTCGGGATGAACAGCGATTTCGACGATGAGGCCGCAGAGCTCGCCTGGATGACGCAGCTCGCCCGGGAGACACGACGCCCGGTGTGGTTTCTGTTAACGGATCGCTATGACGACCCGGCACGGTGGCGGCGCTTGTTGACCGGCGCGCACGCCGCGCGGGCGGACGGCGCGCCATTGACGGCACAGATTGCCGGCCGGCCAATCGGCGTCATGATGGGCATCGGTACGGCGCTCAATCCGTTCTCGCTACGGCCGAGCTATCGCGAAGTCGACGGCCTCGGCATCGCTGAGCAACGCAGGCGTCTGGCAGACCCCGACCTGCGTCGCCGGATTTTGGCCGAGAAGCCGTCCGCTGAGGAGGTGAGCCGGCTGGCGCAGTTCCGCCAACTCATCACGACCCGTTGGGACAGGTTTTTCGTCATGACCGATCCGCCGGACTATGAACCCTGCGGCGAGATGAGCGTGGCGGCGATCGCCGCCCGTGAAGGCCGCACGCCCGACGAGGTGGCGTATGATTACCTGACCGAGGCCGAGAATCGGTATCTGTTCTTCCCGATCGTGAACTATGTCCAGGGCGATCACGAGCCGATCCGCGAGATGCTGACCGATCCGGCGACCCTCCTCGGATTGAGCGACGGCGGCGCCCATTGCGCCTCGATCGTCGACGCGGGCGTGCCGACGTTCATGCTGGTGCATTGGGGCCGCGATCGCCGTCGTGGACCTCGGCTGCCGCTTGAATTGCTGGTCAAGCGCCAGACCAGCGAGACCGCCGATTTCTTCGGCCTTTCCGACCGCGGCCGGCTCACGCCCGGCCTGCGCGCCGACGTCAACCTGATCGATTTCGATGGCCTGAGGCTTTATCAGCCGGAACTCGTGAACGATCTTCCGGCCGGCGGCCGTCGCTTCGTGCAACGGGTCGACGGCTACAGGGCAACGCTTGTTGCCGGAGTCCCGATTTTCGAGGACGGGGAACACACCGGTGCGTTACCGGGTCGTCTCGTGCGCGCCGGCCGGGCGTAGCTCGTAGGGCGGGTTCTCTTTACCCGCCCTTTCACGAGAGATGGCGGGTTAAAGAGAACCCGCCCTACGCAGGTTTCATGGAACTATGAAAAAGAAAAGTGCAGGAATCGTGATGTACAAAAGATCAGGACAGGAGCTTCTCCTGCTCCTGGTTCACCCCGGCGGTCCGTTCTGGGCTAAAAAGGACCTTGGGGCATGGTCGATCCCGAAGGGAGAATATGAAGAGGGCGAGGACCCGCTCGCCGCGGCAAGACGCGAGTTTTGCGAGGAGCTGGGGGTGGAGCCGAGCGGCGACTTCTGGGATTTGGGTGCGCTTCTACAGCCGAGCAAGAAAGAGATCGCTGCATGGGCAGTCGAATCTGACTTTCCCGTCGCGGAATTGAAGTCAAATACGTTCGAGTTGGAATGGCCGCCGAAGAGCGGGCGCAAGAAACAATTTCCCGAAGTCGATCGCGCTGAATGGTTCATCCCGGCTGACGCACGCAGGAAGATACTCGCGGGGCAAGTTGAATTTATTGATCGGTTGCTGGCTCGCATCGGAACTGGAGGGCATTGATTTAGTTGAGAATTCCAAAATTAGTTCGTTTTGCCAAAAGTCTTCCCCACTAGGTCGTAGGTATAACTTAGGTGTTAATATACCTACGACCTACCGTCCCCGGCGCGCGGCCTTCCCGCGCCCACCTCGAACTCGCGGATGGCGCGCTTGCCGCTACAATGCCCAGTATGCGCCAGGCCTTGAAACTTCATCCGGACTCGCTTTGCTGCGCAGCGACACACATCGAAGTTGATGTCGCCCTTGCGCGGGCCGGCAGCTTGGTCATGCGCTATTTCGTGACCGGCAAAATTAGCGATCTGCACATGCCGCCCGTAACGGCGGCTGCGCGCACCGACGAGCTCTGGCAGCACACCTGCTTTGAGGCGTTCGTCCGGGCTTCGCCGGGCGCCGGGTATTACGAGTTCAACTTTGCGCCCTCGACACAGTGGGCGGCATATCGGTTCAGTGGCTACCGAACCGGGATGCGCATCGCGACCGAGATCGGCGCGCCCCGGATCGAAGTGCAATCGAGCCCGGAGTGCTACATATTGCAAGCCGCCCTGGAGTTGGATCGGCTGTCGAGCCTGCCGCTTGATGCCAGATGGCGTCTCGGTCTCTCGGCATTGATCGAAGAAACGAGCGGCCATAAGTCATATTGGGCGTTGGCGCATCCGCCAGGCAAGGCGGATTTCCATCATCCCGATTGCTTTGCGCACGAATTATTTCCGGCGTAGCGACCATGAAATTTGGCATCGATCGACTTGTCGCCGAACCCGCTTTGCGCGCGCCGCTTGCCGGCCGGCGCGTTGCGCTGCTCGCGCACCCGGCTTCGGTCACGCAAGACCTGACGCACGCGCTCGATGCGCTGGCCGGATGCGGCGACATTAATGTCGCCGCCGCTTTCGGTCCGCAACATGGCCTGCGCGGCGACAAGCAAGACAACATGATCGAATCGCCGGATTTCGACGATCCGCTGCATGGCATCCCCGTATTCAGCCTGTATGGAGAAGTGCGCAAGCCGACCGATGCGATGATGGATACATGCGATGTCATCCTCGTCGATCTGCAGGACTTGGGTTGCCGTATCTATACGTTCATCACGACGCTGCGCTACATCCTCGAAGCGGCTTCGAAACATGGCAAAGCGGTGTGGGTGCTGGACCGGCCCAACCCGATCGGCCGGCCCGTCGAAGGCTTGACGCTGCGAGCCGGGTGGCAAAGCTTCGTGGGCGCCGGACCGTTGCCGATGCGTCATGGGCTGACGCTCGGCGAGCTGGGCCTGTGGTTTGTCGGAACGCTCAAGCTCGATCTGGAGTATCGGATCGTCGAGATGCAAGGCTGGCGGCCCGATGCCGCACCGGGATTCGGCTGGCCGCTTGGTGAGCGCCCGTGGATCAATCCCAGCCCGAACGCGCCGAATTTGTGGATGGCGCGCGCCTACGCGGGCACGGTCATGCTCGAGGGCACGACGCTCTCGGAAGGACGCGGCACCACCCGCCCGCTCGAAGTTTTCGGCGCCCCCGATATCGACGCGCACCGAGTCATGAAGGAAATCTATTCTCTGGCGCCGCAGTGGCTCCGGGGCTGCCGCCTGCGCGATTGCTGGTTCGAGCCCACGTTTCACAAACACGTGGGCAAGCTTTGCAACGGCGTGCAGATTCACACGGAGGGGCCTCCTTACGACCACGAGGCGTTCAAGCCTTGGCGCATCCAGGCGCTCGCCTTCAAGGCGATACGCCGCTTGTATCCGGACTATCCGCTGTGGCGCGATTTCGCTTACGAGTACGAGCACGGCAAACGCGCCATCGATGTCATCAACGGCTCACCGCTGCTGCGGGAATGGGTAGATGATGCGCGCGCGACGCCGCAGGACCTGGATGCGCTCGCCATCCCGGATGAGGAGGCTTGGTTGAGCGAGCGGCAAGGACTGCTGCGCTATTGAAGAGCGGCTCGGATGCCGCAGATCGACAGAGCCCGTAGGGCGCAATCTCTTTATTGCGCCGCTTCCGCCGATCCGCAACTTGTTGTGGGAAGTCCATCCATTGGATGGCGCAATGCGCTTCGCTTATTGCGCCCTACATGCTCCTGATGGCACGAGCTTTGCACATTGCTGTCGAGTGCTGCGCTGGCATGAGTGCGCCTTGATCTGCGGAGACATTCTGATGGCACTTTTCAAGATTTCGCGCCGGGAATTCCTGGAGGGGACCGCCGCCGGGTTGATGACGGCGGGAGCGGGAGGGCGCGTAGCGCTTGCGGCGGATATCACGCTCGGCATCGTCTATGTGGGACCGCGGGATGATTTCGGCTGGAATCAAGCACATGCGATCGCCGTGAAAGCGCTCAAGTCCCTGCCGGGCATCAAGGCCGTCGAGGAAGAGAACGTCCCGGAAACAGATGCTTGCGCCAAATCGATGGAATCGATGGTCAACCTGGATGGTGCGAATATCATTCTTGGCACTTCGTTCGGTTACTTTGATCCTTTCATGGTCGACCTGGCTAAAAAGTACGCAAAAGTCGAATTTCGCCACGCAGCGCCGCTATGGAGCGAGGCCAAGCATCCGAAGAACCTCGGCAGCTATTTTGGCTATCTCAACCAGGCCCACCATGTCGATGGCGTTGCCGCGGGGCTTTCGACCAGGTCCAACAAGCTGGGCTTCGTGGCGGCGAAACCGATCGCCTCGGTGCTGAGCAACATCAATTCGTTCATGCTGGGCGCGAGGAAGACCAATCCGAATGCGGTGGTGCAGGTCATCTTCACCGGCGACTGGTCATTGCCGGTGCGCGAAGCGGAGGCGGTGAACGCCCTGGTTGACGCCGGCGCGGACGTCATCACCTGTCATGTGGACGGCCCCAAGGTCGTGGTCGAGACCGCCGAGAAGCGCGGCGTCAAGGTGTGCGGCCACAACTCGTCGCAGGCGCCGCTTGCCCCCAAGGGCTTCGTCACGGGCGCGGAGTACAAATGGGAGACGATCTATAAGAGCTACGCCAGGGATCTGGCGGCCGGCAAAAAGCTGCCGAACATGGTGGCGGGCGGCTACGAGGCCGACATGGTGCAGAACTCGCCGTTCGGCGCCGGCGCGAGCGCGGAGGCCCGCAAGGCCGCGACGGCCGCCATCGCCGATCTGCGCGCCAAGAAGCCGATTTATGTCGGCCCGCTCAAGGACAACAAGACCGGGAAGGTCGTGATCGACAAGTCCTACGACAATCTCGATCCTTTCCTCGATCAGATGAACTATCTGCTCGAAGGCGTGATCGGCTCGATCACCTGAACGGCGGCGCCAAACCGGATGGCCGGGCCGGCGCGGCGCTATTCGCTTGCGTTTCCGGCACGCATCAGCATCACGCATGGTCATATGGCCAATATTTCCGAACCGCTGAGCCCGGCATTTATCGGCGCCGCTGCCGTGCGCGGCGACCTGTTGGTCCGAATCCGGCGCGGCGCCGAGTATGTGGCGATCCCGGTGTTCGCGCTGGTGGTGTCGTCGGCATTGTTCTCGGTATTTCTGCTCGCGCTCGGCAAATCGCCGGTCGAGTTTTTCGAATTGGTCCATCGCGGCGGCTTCGGCACCGCCTTCTCGATCCAGAACACGCTGCAGCGCTCGGCGCCGTTGATCCTCACCGCGCTCGCGGTGGCGGTGCCGGCGCGCATCGGGCTGATCATGATCGGCGGCGAGGGCGCGCTGGTGCTGGGTGGATTCGCCGCCGCCGTCGTGGCGATCCCCCTGGTGCGTGGCCACGTGCCGCCGCCGGTCACTCTGGTCATGATGGCTGCGATGGGCACGCTTGCGGGCGCGCTGTGGGTCGGCCTTGCCGGCTACCTGCGCCACGCGCGCGGCGTCAACGAGACCATCTCGTCGCTGCTTCTGACCTATATCGGCATCGCAATCATGAACTTTTTCGTCGAAGGTCCGTTGCGCGATCTGACCAATCCCAACAAGCCCTCCACGATGCCGATCGGCGACGCCTATATGGTGGGCAAGATGCCCGGAACCGACGTCCATTGGGGCTTCGCCGCCGGCATTGTTCTCGCCATCGTGCTTTATGTTCTGCTCGCGCGCACCACCTTCGGCTTTGCGGTTCGGATTACCGGCGGCAATCCGCGGGCCGCGCTCGCTCAAGGATTGCCGGTCGGCAAGCTCATCGTGCTGTGCTGCATGCTCGCGGGGGCCTGCGCGGGGTTCGCGGGATTCTTCGAGGTCGCCGCCATCCAGGGACGCGCCAACGCCTCGCTCGTTGCCGGCTACGGCTTCACCGGAATCCTGGTGGCGTTCCTGGCCCGCCACAATCCGCTTGCCATCATCCCGGTGGCCATCCTGTTCGGCGGCATCGTTGCCTCGGGCGGGCTCGTGCAACGGCGCATGGATCTGCCTGACGCCACCGTGCTGGTGCTGCAGGGACTTACCTTCGTGGTGCTGCTGGTATCGGAAACGCTCTACGGCCGTTTCAAGATATTCCAGGTCTCCGGCGCCGCCGACCGCACGTGAGCGCCAGTAGACGATTCGATGGAGCCGATCATATGCGTTGTCCAAACCGAGTCGGTCATTCCGGGGCGCCACCGCAAGGTGGCGAGCCCGGAATCCATAACCACTGGCCGAGGGTTATGGATTCCGGGCTCGCCGCTTCGCGGCGCCCCGGAACGACGGCATATGATTCGAATTTCAAAGATCGCTGAACTGGCAAATGACCGACAGCCCATTCCTCATCGTGCTGTTTGCGATCGTCGGCGGCGCATTGCGCGTATCCACGCCGTTCATGTTCGTAGCGCTCGGCGAGTGTCTGACGGAGAAATCGGGGCGCGTGAACCTCGGCCTCGAAGGCACCCTGGTGCTCGGCGCCATGACGGCCTATGCGACGTCGTATCATACCGGCTCGCCCTGGCTCGGCGTGCTGGCGGCCGGTTGTGCCGGGGTGTTCCTCGGCGGCATTCACGGCTATGTGTGCAAGCTGCCGAAGGTCAACGATATCGCCATCGGCATCGCCATGATGCTGTTCGGGACCGGCCTCGCGTTCTTTTTCGGCAAGTCCTACATCCAGCCCTCGGCGCCGCGGCTCGGGTCATTCTCGCTCGGCGCGTGGACCGGCAGTCCGCAGATCGCCACGGCGCTTGAGGTCAACGGGCTGCTGATCGTCGGCGTCGCCGTCGCCGTCGTCATGACGTGGGCGTTCGCCAACACCAAATGGGGATTGATCGTGCGCATGACCGGCGACAGTGCGCCGGCCGCCCGGGCCATGGGCGTATCGGTCGATCTGGTGCGCTTTCTCGCCACTGCGGCCGGCGGATTTCTGGCCGGCGTCGGCGGCGCCTTCCTGTCGCTCTACTATCCGGGTTCGTGGAACCAGGGGCTGTCCTCCGGGCAGGGCCTGATGGCGGTGGCGCTGGTCATCTTTGCGCGCTGGAAGCCGCTGCAGTGCGTGGTGGCGGCGCTGCTGTTCGGCGCCGCCGGCGCCATCGGACCGGCGTTGCAGTCGGTCGGCATCACCCAGGGCTACTATTTCTTCAACGCCGCGCCTTACATCCTCACGCTCCTGATCATGATCGCGTCGGCCGGATCGAAGCAGGCGATGCGTGACGTGCCGGGCGAACTCAGTATCACCAAATGACGGGAGGGCTCTAAATGAGCGCACTCGGTGGTTTGAACAAGACGCCGAACGGCGTCGTGATCGGCGTCTTGCCATGGGAGAGCGAAGTGCGGCACACCGACGGCACGTCGTGCGGCTTTCTAAAAGCCACGCGGCGTTACGGCGAACGCCTCGACCGCGCTGCGGAGTGACCATGCCTACGATCGCGGCCGATCCCTATCCGTGGCCCTTCGACGGCGACCTGACGCCGCGGAACACCGCTCTGATGATCATCGACATGCAGACAGATTTCTGCGGCAAGGGCGGCTATGTGGATTCCATGGGCTATGATCTCGCGCTCACACGCGCGCCGATCGAGCCGATCCGCAGCGTGCTGGCGGCGGCGCGCGCCAAGGGTTACCACGTCTTGCACACGCGCGAAGGCCATCGCCCGGATTTGAGCGACCTGCCCGACAACAAGCGCTGGCGCTCGCGGCGCATCGGCGCCGGCATCGGCGATGCGGGACCGCGCGGACGTATCCTGGTGCGCGGCGAGGCCGGCTGGGAGATCATTCCGGAGCTTGCGCCGGCACCCGGCGAGCCGGTCATCGACAAGCCCGGCAAGGGATCATTCTGCGCCACCGATCTCGAGCTGATGCTGCGCACGCGCGGTATCCGCAATATCATGCTGGCGGGCATCACCACCGACGTGTGCGTGCACACCACAATGCGCGAGGCCAATGACCGTGGCTTCGAGTGCCTGCTGATCGAAGACTGCTGCGGCGCCACTGATGTCGGCAATCATGCGGCGGCGATCAAGATGATCAAGATGCAAGGCGGCGTATTCGGCGCCGTCGCATCGTCCACGGCTTGCCTGGAGAATATGCCGTGAGCGTCGCCGAACGCCGCGCCGCTCCGGTTGCCGCCGGTCCCGGCAAGGTGCGCGCGCCTTCGCTCGAAAGCATCGGTATGACGAAAATCTTCGGGCCGCTGGTGGCGCTCGATGACGTCTCGCTCGCGGTTGAATCGGGTGCGTTCCATGCCCTGCTCGGCGAGAACGGCGCCGGCAAGTCGACGCTGGTGAAATGCATCATGGGCTTCTATTCGCCCGATAAGGGGCATGTGAGGCTCGACGGCAAGGAGGTCGCGATCCGCAATCCGCGCGACGCCCGCTCGCTCGGCATCGGCATGGTCTACCAGCACTTCACCCTGGTTCCGTCGCTGACGGGGGCCGAGAATCTCGTCATCAGCCGGTCTGATGCGCCGGCCGTGATCGACTGGAAAAAGGAGAAGCGTGCGCTCGGTGAATTCCTTGATCGCATGCCGTTCCGGGTTCCGCTCGATGTGCCGGTATCGACGCTCGCGGCCGGCGAGAAGCAGAAGCTGGAAATCCTGAAGCTCCTTTATCTCGACCAGCGCCTGCTCATTCTCGACGAGCCCACGTCGGTGCTGACACCGGCCGAGGCGGACGACATACTGGGTCTCCTCAAAGGCATGGCGGCGCGCAAGGAGATCACGGTGATCATGATCACCCACAAGTTCCGTGAGGTATTGGCCTTCGCGGACAGCGTCACGGTGCTGCGCCGCGGCAGACAAGTCGGCGGCGGCAACGTCTGCGAGCTCACCACCGATGCCATGGCGCGCATGATGATCGGCGACACGCCGATTCGCGATCGGGCGCTGCGCGCCGATCGCCCGCCCGGAGAGGTCGTGCTGGAGCTTGCAGCGCTCTTCGCCGACGATGACGACGGATTGCCGGCGCTGGAAAGAGTGAATCTCAAGGTCCGCGCCGGCGAGATCGTCGGCATTGCGGGCGTCTCCGGAAATGGCCAGTCGCAGCTCGTCGAGGTGCTGTCGGGGCAGCGGCCGCTCGCCGACGGCCGCATCCTGATCAAGAAGGACCCGTTCGAGCCGACCCGCGAGCGCTTCTACAAGCTCAAGATTTTCGGGCTGCCCGAGGAGCCGCTGAGGAACGCCGCGGTGCCGCGCATGACGGTGGCCGAGAACATGGCATTCCGCACCTTCGACCGCCCGCCGACCGCAAAGCTCGGCTGGTGGCTGTCGGGAGGCCCAATGCGCGCCAAGGCGCGCGAGCTGATCGCGCGCTACCGCGTCAAGACGTCGTCCCCCGAGGCGGCGATCGCGGACCTCTCCGGCGGCAACGTCCAACGCGCCGTGCTGGCGCGCGAGCTCTCCGGCGACGTCGACGTGCTGATCGTCGCCAATCCGTGCTTCGGGCTCGACTTCGCGTCGGTCGCGGAAATCCGCTCTCAGATCATGGAGCAGCGCAACCGCGGCGCAGCGGTGCTCCTCGTATCGGAAGACCTCGACGAGATTCTCGAGCTCGCGGATCGCGTCGCCGTGATGTCCGAAGGCACCATCAATTACCTGGCCCCGGTCGGCGAGACCGATCGTGCGACGATCGGCCGGCATATGGCGGGGCATTGAGCGTGCGCAATGAAGATTTCATGCAGCGCGCCCTAGACCTCGCGCTGGAAAGCGTGCGCGCCAACCAGGGTGGGCCATTTGGGGCCGTGATCGTGCGTGACGGCGTCATCGTGGCGGAAGGTTGCAACGAGGTCACCTCGAGCTGCGACCCCACCGCTCACGCCGAAGTCGTCGCCATCCGCCGCGCTTGTGCGAAGTTCGGCACTTTCCATCTGTCCGATTGCGAGATCTATGCGAGTTGCGAGCCGTGCCCGATGTGCCTTGGCGCCATCTACTGGGCGCGATTCCGCGCTCTCTATTACGCGAACACCCGCGAGGAGGCGGCGGCGATCGGCTTCGACGATGAACTCATCTATCGCGAAATGCCGCTCGCTCCGCCGGCGCGCGTCATTCCGGGTGTGTACCTGCGCACGCCGCAGTCCCATCTCCCGTTCGCCGAATGGGCCGCCAAACCGGACAAGATTAGGTATTGAGACCGGGCACTGGCGAGGAATCACCGTAGGATGAGTTGAGCGCAGCCCGTAGCCCGTAGGGCGCAATAGGGGTAACGCATTGCGCCGCTTCATCTCAAACACGCTCGCCGAGGTCGCCCTCTGTCGAGACGTCGCCCGCCTTTCGCACGGGAAGGGCGCAATGCGCTGCGCTTATTGCGCCCTACGGTCCTGTCATGATTGTATAGATTGTCCAGAGCGTCAAAGGAGGTATCGATGCCGACTGCTGACGATATCCGGTGGTTCAAAGAGCAGTTTCACGAAGAAATTGAGGCTGCGACGGCAGGCACGCTGTTCGACCTGGACATGTTGACGGCCCTTGCCTGCCAGGAGACGGGCGAAATCTGGCCAATTCTCCGCAAGGACCGAAATCTCAGCAAAGCGCAAATCGTGGCGCTCTGCGTTGGCGATACGCTTGACGAAGACAAGGGTCGCAGAGCCTTCCCAAGGAACAAGGCAGCACTTGTCGCTGCGCCCAACGGACAAGCGATGTTCGACACTGCCCATCAGGCGCTGGTCGACATGGCAGTCCACATCCCCAGCTATAGAGCCGCGGCCAGGAATGCGAACAAATTCGTTCACGGTTACGGCGTCTGGCAATTCGACCTGCAGTTCTTTAAGACCGAGCCGAAATATTTTCTGGAGAAACGCTACGAGAAGCTGGAAGCAACCCTCGGCAAGGCGATCGGGGAGCTGAAGGAAGCGCTGAAAAAGATCGGCTTCGACGGTAAGCCGTCGCTCGACGACAAGGAGATGGCATTCGTCGCGATTGCGTACAACACCGGTGGATTTAAGCCGAGCAAGGGCCTGAAACAGGGATTTTTCGATGGCACTCTTTTCTATGGCGAGGCGATCTTCCGCTTCATCCGCCTCGCACGGACCGTCGCGGTTCCCGGCGGCACGCCGGCGATCCCTCCGCCTAGCCCCGGCAACGCGATCGTACCGCTGCCGACCCCCGTCGAGGCCACCGGGCGCGCCTTCCACGTGGATACGCAATTGAGCCCACTCCGCCTCAGGAGCGAGCCCAAGATCAGCAAACCCTCGGGCAAGAACGTGATCGCAAACCTGCCGGACGGGCACCCGGTCCGAGCCGTGACCGGAACGGGGGTGAATGGCTTCCGTGAGGTCGAGACCAGCCTATTTGGCGCGAATCTGAGAGGCTTCGCATCGGAGGAGTTCCTCAAGTCGGCGGCGCG
>WNFR01001151.1_pt1 | contig 37098 bp, 34 predicted proteins | sample 5400221 | NCBI WGS metagenome assembly WNFR01 (sample SAMN13153357, study PRJNA577476) | soil metagenome | isolation source: 40 cm soil under Madrone tree | place: USA:California | collected 2016-06-14 | reverse complement strand
CTCAACCGGCTCGCCGCCGAACGGTTCCTGCGAGGCGACCGGGCCTACGCGCCGCCGCCCCCGCCCCCGCTGGCGCCACCGCCCGAGTCGGCGGAGGCCGCCGATGGAGCGGAAGACGAGAGCGAAAAGCCGCCGCTCGCCGGTGCGGCGTTCGAGCTCGCCGAGCAGAGCGAGACGCTACGGCAGTGCCCCTACTGCGGTGAGACGCTCCCCGGAAGCCGCAAAGTGAACTTCTGTCCACAATGCGGGCAGCCGCCTTCGGGAGAGCTGCGCTGCCCGGCCTGCGGAGTCGAAATGGATGTGGGCTGGCGCTACTGCGTGAGCTGCGGCCGCGCCACGGGCTTTGAGTGAAACACGATCATCGCATCGCGGTGATCCCGGGAGACGGGATCGGGCCCGAGGTGGTCGAGGCGGCGCTCGGGCCGATCGAGCAGGCGGCCGCCAAGCACGGATTCAGGCTGGATCTCGAGCGCCTCCCCTACGGCGCCGATCATTATCTCGCGACGCGCGAGACGCTCCCGGAAGCGGCGTTCCACCACCTGCGCGACGACGTGGACGCGATCTTCCTCGGGGCAATCGGCGACCCCAGAGTCCCCGGGAACGAGCACGCCCGCGACATTCTGCTCGGCTTGCGCTTCAAGCTCGACCTGTACATCAATTTCCGCCCAGTGCGGCTGCTCCACTCCGATCTCACACCGCTGCGCGGCAACGACCGTCGCATCGACTTCGTCATCTTCCGCGAGAACACGGAGGGCGTATACCTCGGCCGCGGCCGCATCGCGGGGAACGACTACGTGGCCGAGGAGGTCAATACCGCGGCGGGGGTCGAGCGCATCATCCGGGCCGCGTTCGAGTGGGCCAAGGCGCACGGGAAAACCCGCGTCACCATGAGCGACAAGGCCAATGCCGTGCCGGCGCACCGGATCTGGCAGGAGACGTTCCGGTGGGTCGCCGCCGAGTTCGCGGGGATTGAGCCGGAGCACCGCTACGTGGACGCGTTAGCGATGGAGTTGGTGCGTGAGCCGGAGCGGTTCCAGGTGATCGTCACCAACAATCTGTACGGGGACATTCTGTCGGACTTGGGCGCCGGGCTCGTCGGCGGACTCGGCCTCGCGGCGAGCGCCAACCTCCACCCGGGTCGGGCCGGCCTGTTCGAGCCCGTGCACGGCTCCGCGCCCCCGCTCGCGGGAAAGGGGATCGCGAACCCGATGGCCGCAGTGCTCACGGGCGCGTTGATGTTCGAGCAGCTGGCGCATCCCGAGGCGGCCCGCGACCTGGAGCGGGCGGTACAGGCGACGCTCGCGGCGGGCGTGCGGACGCCCGACATCGGTGGGACGGCCGGAACTCGCGACGTCGCGGCGGCCATCGCCGCGCACCTCTGACGATGTCCGCGCCGGCGGCCCCGCGGGAGCTCGCCCGCGTCCTCACGCTGCACGATCTGGTGCTCATCGTGGTCGGCGTAACGATCGGCTCGGGGATCTTCACCGTGCCGGGCGCGGTGCTGCGCCAATCGGGCGGAGACCTGGGCGTGGCGCTGATGGTTTGGCTCCTCGGCAGCGTGCTCGTGTTACTGGGCGCGCTCACGCTCGGCGAGCTCGGCGCCATGCTGCCGGACGCCGGTGGCAGCTACGCCTATGTGCGGGAGGCGTTCGGCCCCCTCCCGGCTTTCCTCCTGGGGTGGACCCTGTTCCTGGCGATCAACACCGGCGGCACCGCGACGCTCGCGGTGGCGTTCGCAAACTATCTGGGTGAGCTCGTCCCGCTCGCGCCAGCGGCGCACAAGCTGGCCGGCGTCGCCATGATCGCCGCCGTGGCCGCCGTGAACATTCGCGGCGTCCGCCAGGCGGTCAGCGTGCAGAACTGGAGCACGGGGCTCAAGGTCGGCGCACTCCTCGCCCTCGCCGTGGCCGGCGTCGCCCTGGGCGACGGCTTTCATCGCTCCGACGCCCGCGCCTTCACGACACCCCTCTCACTCGCGTCCCTCTCGGCCGCCGGTGTGGCGCTGCTCGGGGTCCTGTGGGCGTACGAGGGGTGGCAGAACGTGACCAACTCCGCGGGGGAGGCCCAAGACCCGCAGCGCACCTTCGCGCGCGGGATCGTGCTCGGGACGGCGGCGCTCGTGGCGATCTATCTGACGGCGAACGCCGGTTACGTGGCGGCACTCGGGCCTGCCGGGGTGGCGGCGACGGACCGCGTGGCTGCCGATGCTGTGCGCACCTTGTTCGGCTCCGGCGCCGCGAGGCTCGTCACGCTGGTCATTCTCGTATCGATCTTCAGCGCCGCCAACGGGATGGCGCTCACGGGCCCGCGCATGTACTTCGCGATGGCGCGCGACGGCGTGTTCTTCCAGTCGCTTGCCGGCGTGCATCCGCGGTTCGGGACCCCGGCCCTCGCAATCGCCGTCAGTGCGGCATGGGCGATGCTACTCGCCCTGAGCGGCACGTTCGAGCAGCTGTTCACGTACGTGGTGTTCGCGAGCTGGATATTCGCTGCGCTCGCCGCGGCCAGTGCCTTCGTGCTGCGCCGCCGCCGCCCCGACGCCCCCCGGCCGTTCCGTGTCCCGGGCTATCCCGTGACGCCCGCGCTGTTCATCGCCGCCGCAGCCGCCATCGTCGGGAACACCATCGTCGCCCGGCCGGTGCAGGCCCTGATCGGTCTCGGGATCGTGGCGACGGGGGTGCCGGCGTACTTCGTGTGGAAACGCAGGCCGAGGCCCTAGAACGCGTTAGGTCGTCGCGCCCTACCGCCCTCCCCCCATCCCCCCGATATTCCCCTCGTCTCACGTGGAGCTTCCCCCCAATGAAGACCCAGGGTTCCAATACAGATGTAGTGTTCCTCTCGGGTGTCCGGACCGGCTTCGGCAGCTTCGGAGGTACGCTGAAGGACCTCTCGGCGATCGAGCTGGGCGCCGTCGCCGCGAAGCACGCGCTCGAGCGCTCGGGCGTGCCGCCGGCTGAAGTGGGCCATAGCATCTTCGGCAACGCGCTCCAGACCTCCGCCGACGCGATCTACTGCGCCCGCCACATCGGGCTCAAGGCGGGACTGCCGATCGAGGTCCCGGCCGTCACGGTGAACCGGTTGTGCGGCTCCGGGTTCGAAGCCATCACCCAAGGCGCTCAGCTCATTCTGCTGGGTGAAGCGCAGGCGGTGCTCGCCGGTGGCACCGAGTCCATGAGCCAGGCACCGCACGTGGTGCGCGGGGCGCGCTGGGGCCTGCGACTCGGGCCCGCTCCGCTCGAGGACCTCCTCTGGGAAGCTCTCAAGGACCCGCAATGCGGCCTCTCCATGGCCGAGACCGCCGAGGGCCTCGCCGAGAATTACAAGCTGACTCGGAAGGAAGTCGATGAGGTGGCCCTCGCGTCTCAACAGCGCGCCAAACAGGCCTGGGACGCGTGCGTATTCCAGGACGAGGTGGTGCCGGTGACGGTGAAGGGAAAGAAGGGTGAGCCGATCGAGTTTCGTGCCGACGAGCATATGCGGCCCAACACCACGCTCGATGTCCTGCTCTCACTCAAGCCGTACTTCAAGAAGGACGGGCTCGTCACCGCGGGCAACGCCTCCGGGATCGTGGACGGCGCCGCCGCCACCGTGATCGCGAGCGCGGACTACGCCAAGGCGCACGGCCTCAAGCCGCTCGGCCGGCTCGTGTCCTGGGCGGTGGTGGGGGTCGAGCCCAAGTACATGGGGATCGGCCCAGCCCCCGCGGCGCGCAAGGCGCTGCAGAAGGCCGGGATGAAGCTCGAGCAAATGGATCTGGTGGAAGTGAACGAGGCGTTCGCCCCGCAGTATCTCGCAGTCGAGCGGGAGCTGGGTCTCGACCGCGCGAAGACGAACGTGCACGGCGGCGCGATCGCCATTGGCCACCCACTCGCCGCGACCGGGACCCGCGTCACGATCCATCTGCTCCACGCCCTCCGTCGCGCCAAGCAGCGCTTCGGACTCGGCTCCGCCTGTATCGGTGGCGGCCAGGGCGCGGCTGTGATCGTGGAAGCCTTCCCGGCCTGAAGAGGAGTCGCGATGGACATCGTAGTGATTGCCGTGCTCGGCACGCTGGCGCTGTATCTGTTCGGCGGCCTCAAGGTGCTGCGGGAATACGAGCGAGCGGTGTACTTCTTCCTCGGCCGATCGTGGGGCGCGAAGGGCCCCGGGCTGATCTATGTCCCGCCGCTCTTCGCCAAAACGCAGACCGTTTCCCTCCGAGTGGTGGCTCTCGACATTCCGCCCCAGGATGTCATCACCCGCGACAACATCTCGATCAAGGTGAACGCCGTCCTGTACATGCGCGTGCGCGAGCCGGTGAAGGCGGTGATCGGCGTCGAGAACTACCTCTACGCCACCAGCCAGCTCGCGCAGACCACGCTGCGCTCCGTGCTGGGCGAGACCGAGCTCGACGAGCTGCTGATGAGCCGCGAGAAGATCAACAACATCCTGAAGAACATCATCGATAAGCGCGCCGAGGACTGGGGGATCGAGGTCTCCGCGGTGGAAGTGAAAGACGTGGACCTGCCGCCCGAGATGAAGCGCGCCATGGCGCGACAGGCGGAGGCGGAGCGGGAGCGCCGGGCCAAGATCATCAACGCAGAGGGCGAGCTGCAGGCGTCGGAGAAGCTCGCCCAGGCCGCGCACATCATCGGCTCGGAGCCCGCCGCCATCCAGCTGCGCTACCTGCAAACGGTGACGGAGATCTCCTCCGAGAACAACTCGACGACCTTCTTCCCGATCCCGATCGATCTGTTCAAGGGATTCCTCGAAGCGGTGGCCCGGAAGCCGACGATGCCCGCGCTCCCCGAGCGGACCTCGGGTGACACCGTCCCGGCCGAGCCGGCGAAGACGAAAGCCAAGGCCTAGGCATGGCAGGCGAGCTCATCCGCCGGGAGGCGCTCGAGCGCATCATCCAGCGCGCGGCGGAGCTGCAGGCGGGCGAGCAGGACATCGGTGACGGACTGACTGAGCCCGAGCTGCTCGCGCTCGGCAAAGACGTCGGGATCCCGGCGCGCTACCTGCGCCAGGCATTGCTCGAAGAGCAGACGCGTGCTCCCGACGAGACGCGGGGCGGGCTGCTGGCCTGGCTGGTCGGCCCCGGACGGCTTTCCGCCCAGCGCGTGGTCGCTGGGGACCCCGCCGCCGTCGATCGCGCGCTCGGCGTCTGGATGCAGCAGGATGAGCTGCTCCAGGTGAAGCGCCGCTACCCCGACCACACCACCTGGGAGCCGAAGGTCGGCGCGTTCGCATCGATTCAACGGGCCCTGGGATCGGGGGGACGCCGCTTCGCCCTCACCCGGGCGGCCGAGGTCGCCGGCCGGGTGACTCCCCTCGAAAGCGGCTTCTGCCACGTCCAGCTGATCGCGGACCTGCGTAATGGCCGCAGGCAGCGGCTGGCCGGCGCGACCACGCTGCTGGGCCTGGGGACCGCGGCGACGGGCGCCCTCTGGGCGATGGGACTGCTCGCACCGTTCCCGTTTCTGCCGCTCCTGATCCTCGCTCCGGCGGCCGCCGCGATTCTTCGCAGCCATCGCGCGCAGCACGAGCAGGTCCAGATCGGGCTGGAGCAGGTGCTGGACCGGCTCGAGCGCGGGGAAATCAAGGCCGAGCATTCCCTGCCGGGCCAGAAGGTGAGCACGTTCGTCCGCATCGCGGACGAGATCCGAAAGACGTTTGAAATCAACTGAGCGAGACATGACCGACATCAAGCGGGTTGGGGTGCTGGGTTGCGGGCTGATGGGAGGCGGCATCGCCCAGGTGGCTGCGGCGGCGGGATACGACACGACCGTGCGCGACGTGTCCCAGCAGGTGTGGGAGAAGGCACGCACCGGGATCGAGAAGTCGCTCGCCAAGTTCGTGGAGAAGGGGAAGGTCTCGGCCGCAGACCGCGATGCGACCCTCAAGCGCCTGCACTTCACGACCACCACGGCCGACCTGAAGACGTGCGACATCGTGGTCGAAGCCGTGACGGAGGACCTGGAGCTCAAGAACGCCCTCTGGAAAGAGCTCGACGGGTTGTGCGGCCCTTCCACCATCTTCGCGTCGAACACGTCGAGTCTCACGATCGCGGCGATGGCGGCCGCCACGCAGCGCGCCGACCGTTTCGTGGGGTTGCATTTCTTCAACCCTGTGCCGCTCATGCCCCTCGTCGAGGTGGTGCGGACCGTGACCACGTCCGAGGAGACGCTGCGGCGCGCTGTCGCGTTCGCCGAATCGCTCGGCAAAGAACCCGTGGTAGCGAAGGACAACTCCGGGTTCATTGTGAATCTGCTGCTGGTGCCGTACCTCCTGGACGCGATTCGAGCGGTCGAGCGCGGCGTGGGAAGCGTTCCGGACATCGACAAGGCGATGCAGCTCGGCTGCGGCTATCCGATGGGGCCGCTCACCCTGCTCGACTTCGTGGGCCTGGATACGACCTACAAGATCGCCGAGATCATGTTCACCGAGTACCGCGAGCAACGCTACGCCCCACCCCCGCTCCTCAAGCGCATGGTGCTGGCCGGCATGAATGGCCGGAAGAGCGGCAAGGGCTTTTATGACTACTCCGTCGATCCACCCAAGGTGCTCGCGCTCGGCGTCTGAAGCGGGACACTTCAACCCTCACGCCCAAGGATCCGCATGTTCGGCTACGACTGGCCCCGTTTCCACGCTGCGGTGAACGACTTCCCCGCGGCGCTGCTCCTCGTCACGGTGCTGTTCGACATCGGCGCCTGGGTCACGAAGCGCGAGTCACTCAAGGCGGCGGCGGTCTGGACCCTGTGGGCCGGGGTGATCGGAGGATGGGTGGCGGTGCTCGCCGGCCTCCAGGCCGAGCAGGCGATCGAGCACGGCGAGGCGATTCATGAGCTGATGGAGACGCACGAGACCCTGGCCCTCACCACCATGGGCATCTTCACGGTGGTGCTCGCGTGGAAGCTGTACCGTCGCGCCAAACTAACGAGCGCCGAAGAGGTGGGACTGCGCGTGTTGAGCCTGGCCGGGCTCGTGACCATCGTCTGGACCGGTGTGCTGGGCGGGAAGCTGATGTTCGAGCACGCAGCCGGTATTCCCAAGGCAATGATGCAGGCTGAGATGGAGAATCGGGAGGCGGGGCATCATCACGAGGAAGGGGAGGCCGAGGAGCACGAGCACGCGGACTCGACGAAAGCCGCAGCGGACTCGGCGAAGGCCCCAGGGCACACGCGCGCGCCCGGTACGCCGCCGCATAAGCACTAAGCAATGCGGAATGCGGAGTGGGGAGTGCGGAATGGCAGGGTGAGCGAGTTGGCGCGCGACCTCTCACTGCTACTCCGCATTCCGCATTCCGCATTCCGCATTCTGTTTCTTGTCGCCGCCTGCACCCCCATCACCACCCGCCCTGACTTCCGGCCCGACCCGCGCACGCTGGTCATTATCCTCGATGCGCGACCGGAGCGGGTCACCACTGTGCTCGACAGCCTGGTGCCGGCTGAGAGCCTGGAGGTCGCGCACGCCAACGTACGGGACGGCTACGTCGAGACGGCGTGGTACGACACGCAGGCCCATCGCACTCGGCATCACGAGCGCGAGATCACGAATCTGGCCGCCACCGTGAAGATCCGTTTTTGGGCCGACCCATGGGTGCCGGGCCAAACGCGGCTCACTGTCGAGCCGGTGTACCGGCCGCGCTACGATCCGTCACGCCCCGAGCGCGATCTCGAGGTGATCGCGCCGAAGGAGCATGAGGGCAACAAGATCGCGCAGCGGTTCGTGGACAAACTGAAGGAGAAATTCGGGGTACCGAAAGCCGCCCAGGAGGGGGAGCGCCCTAGGCCCCCACCAAGCCCTTCACCCACTCCTCCATGACGTCGAGGTCGAGCATCGCGTCGCGGCACGGTCCGTTGGGGAGGCGCATGGTGAGCCCGAGCACGGGTAGCCGGCCGGCCACGTCGCGCAGCCCGGTCATCATGTCCCGTTCACACGCGACCGCGACGACCGCGCGGGGCCGGCGCTCGCGGATAACGCGCCGCGCGAGCTGCCCCCGGGTCGCCACGAACACCGGCACCTCGTAGCGTCCGGCGATCGCCAGCACGCCGTCGAGCGCTTGCTTGGACAGACAGCGGGGGATCAGAACCAGCAGCTCGCCGCTGCCCACCGTCCGGCGGCGGCGCTCCGCGAGGGTGTTGTATACATCGATGGCCGCGTGCTCCACCCAATCCCGTTTGCCGAACGCCCGCGAGACGTACGAGGTGAGGCTCATCAGGCGGAGATAAGGCCCCCGCTCGAGGCCGCGCTCGGGCAGGGCGAGCATCCCCCCATAAAAGGAAAGCAGCAGCGTCCCGAACCACAGCCACGTCGTCGCCGCAGCTGCCCCCAGGGAGAGCCAGAGGACGCGGGGCAGCATTGGCCACAGCGCGCCGAGTCGTGGGGCAAGGAGGTAGATGAGCGCGGCCGCCACGGCCATGCCTAGGGCGATGGTCAGTGCGGCGAAGCGGAAAAACACTCCCGGCGGCGCCGAGAAGTCCCCGTTCCCGGGGAGGGGCCGTCCGTCCCACTCATCCCACTCGTGACCGAGGCGGCGATCGGTCTCGATATGGATGAGTTGGGCGCGGGGCGCGTCGGCGGTCATATGGGCGTCAAGCATCACCCGCACCGATGGTGGTGTCAAGCGCGACGTAGTGCGTGGTATGTGGTAAGTTCACCACTCTCTTGGAACCGACGCCCGATCTGCTCACCGACCTCCGGATCCGCGCCGCATACTCGGAAGGCGCCGGGGTCTATCGGATCGTCCCGGCGGCGGTCACCGTGCCGCGGGGCGTGGAGGAGCTGCAGCAGCTCGTTAGATGGGCCGGGGCGACAGGCACCGCGCTCGTGCCGCGTGGCGCGGGGAGCGGGATGGCGGGCGGGAGCGTGGGGCGCGGCGTCGTGGTGGACCTGAGCCAGGGATTCCACTGGACCGCGCCTGATTGGCCACGCCGGAGGCTGTGGGCCGGCGCCTCCGTCACCTGGGCTGAAGTGACGGCGGCCGCACGTCCCTTCGGCCTGCGGCTTCCTCCCGACCCTTCCTCCGGGTCGTTCGCGACATCGGGCGGCATGGTCGCCACCAACGCAGCGGGCCCGCGCTCGGTGCGGTGCGGCAGCGTGCGGAGCTGGATCGAGGCCATCGAGATCATCGACGCCGAGGGCGAAGCCCGCCGGATCGTTCGGGGAGCGGGGAGCGGGGTGCGGTTCTCATTGTCGGCCGACCAGCGTCGTCTGGTCGAGACCCGCTTTCCGAAGACTCGCAAGAACTCGGCGGGGTACGCGCTGCACCACTTCGCCGAGTCGGGGGACGAGGTCGACCTCTTGGTCGGGTCGGAGGGGACGCTCGCTTTCATCACGGCAGTCGAGTGGCGCCTCGAGCCGATCCCGGCGGACGTGGCGGGCGCTGCCCTTGGGTTCGGGGACCTGCGGCGGCTCGCGGAGGCCGTCCCGTACCTCGTGGCGCTGAACCCTTCGGCAGTCGAACTGCTGGACCGGACGCTGCTCGACTTCGTGCGGGAGGCGGGCACGTCCCCCGACTTGCCCGAGGCGCTCGAGGGACTCCTGCTGATCGAATTCGAGCGCGAGACGCAGGCGGCGGCCCGAGGCGTGGTCGGCGACGCCGTGCGTGGCCTGCGCGCCAGCACGGCGCACGTCGCCACGGCGGTCGACCGGGCGAGCCTCGACGCGCTGTGGGCGGTGCGCCGCTTGGCGAGCCCCGCCCTGGCCCGTCTCCCGGAAGGCCGACGCTCGCTCCAGGTGGTCGAGGACGGGTGCGTGCCGCTCGAGCGGCTGGCCGACTATATCGCGGGCATCCGCGCGGCGGCGGAGCGACGCGGCATTCCCGTGGCGATCTTCGGGCACGCGGGGGACGGCCATGTGCACGTGAACGCGCTCCCCGACCTGACGTTCGCCGCGTGGCGGGATGCGCTGGCGGCGCTCTACGGCGACGCGGTGGAGCTGCTGCTCGGATTGGGCGGGACGCCGAGCGGCGAGCACGGCGTAGGCCGGCTGCGGGCCGGGCTGTTAGAGCGGTTCTACGGTCCGGAGGTCACCGCGCTGTTCCGCGAGCTGAAGCACCGGTACGACCCGCGCTGCACGCTCAACCCCGGTGTTATAATCCCGTCGGCTGATTGGGCGCCGCTCGCCGATCTCAAGGTCGGCCCGGAGGCGGCCCCCATTCCCGATGACATTGCCGCCCGGCTGCGGGACGTGGAGCGCACCGCCGGGTGGGCGACACCAAAGCTCGATCTGGCGACCCGAGCCCCCAAACCCTAGCCCCTCGCCCCCAAAATGGAAGTCTTCCGCGCCCCTCGCGTCACGCTGATCGCCCGGCCCGAGTTCCTCGAGCCCGAGCACCTCCGCGTGCAATGGCAGGGCAACGCCTCAGCCGGAGAGCGTCTCGCCGAATTCGCCGGCCGGATCTGCTACATGAGCCAGCACAACCCGGCCAATCGCTCGACGGCCGACTACCTCGAGAACATCAAGAAGCAGGGCCACGGCTCGGTGCTGGAGCACGCGGTGTACGTGCTCTTGATCGAGGGAATCTCGCGCTCCTGCTCGCACGAGCTGGTGCGACACCGCGCCGGGTTCGGCTACTCCCAGCTGTCGCAGCGCTACGTGGACGAGTCACACGCCGCCTTCGTCCTTCCGCCGGCGATGCTGGGCGACCCGGCGCTCGAGGCGAGCTGGGAGAAGGACGTGACGGACGCTCAAGCGGCCTACGTGCGCGCGGTCGAGGCGTTGATGCAACGCTATGCGTGGATCGCGGACAAGGTGCACCGGCGCAAGGTGGCGCGCGAAGCGGCGCGCAGCGTCCTTCCCAACGCCACCGAGGTGAAGATCGTCGTGTCGGGGAACGCGCGCGCGTGGCGCACCATGCTCGAGCTGCGCACCGGCGAAGGCGCGGAGCTCGAGATCCGGCGCATGGCGGTCGCGTGTCTGCGCGTCCTGCAGCGCGAAGCGCCGGCGCTGTTCGCCGATTTCGAGATTTATCTCGCCGACGACAAACACGACGCCGCGCGCGTCGCGTACCACAAAGTTTGACGCGCGTCGACTCAGAAAAAAATTCTGTTTTGCCTATTGCGCATCGCTCCCGTCTTCTTTATTGTCTACTCGACAACGCGTTTCGATCGACAGACCGCACAAGCGGCCTTTTTTTGTAGGAGGTCACCCGAGACCACATGCGCATCGGTCTCGCATACAACGAAAAACCCGCCGACAGCACCGGCGACTCCTTCGCCGAGTGGGACGACCCATCCACCATCACAGCGGTGGAACAGGCACTCGGTCCCTTCGGCAGCGTCATCCGACTCGAAGCCGATCAATTCTTTCCGCAGAAGGTCGTCCTCGCCCGCCCCGATCTCGTCTTCAACATGGCCGAAGGCCTCCATGGCCAGAGCCGCGAAGCGCTCGTCCCCGCGATCTGCGAATACCTGAACATCCCGTACACGGGATCGGACCCGCTCACCCTGGCGCTGTCGCTGCACAAGGGTCGGACCAAGGAGACGCTCGCGTACCGCGGTGTCCCCACGGCTCCGTTCACCTGCATCGAGGCGCCGGAACAGATCGAGCGCATGGCGCTGACCTACCCCGTGTTCATCAAGCCGGTCGCCGAGGGATCCGGAAAGGGCGTGTTCGCCAGCAACCTGTGCGCGAGCGCCGCGGCGCTGGGGGAGCGCGCCCGCTTCCTGCTCGAGCGCTACGCCGAGCCCGTGCTGGTCGAGACGTACCTCCCAGGCCCCGAGTTCACCGTTGCCATCCTCGGGAACGGTGCCGACGCCTACTGCCTCCCCGTCATCGGTTTCGATTTCTCGGCGTTGCCTGAAGGCGCGCCGCCGGTGTACGGCTACGAAGCGAAGTGGGTGTGGGACCGGCCGGAAGCACCGCTCGCGATTTTCGAGTGCCCGGCCCGTGCGGAGGCGGGGCTGTACCGCGAAATCGAGCGTACCGCGCTCGACGCCTACCACGCGCTCGGCTGCCGCGACTGGTGCCGCGTGGACCTGCGGGTGGACCGGTTCGGCGTCCCGAACGTCCTGGAGCTGAATCCGTTGCCGGGCATCATTCCCGATCCGGCCATGAACTCCTGCTTCCCCAAGGCGGCGCGCGCCGCGGGGTTCGGCTACGACGAGCTCATCCAGGAAGTGGTCCGCATCGCCTGGCGTCGGCTGACGGGACAGGACGTGCTCGCCGACAGACGGGGGCGCCCAGCAATAGGGGCGCAGCATGCTGCGCCCCGACACGCGGCGGCTGCTTCCGCGTGAAAATCGCTATTCTGTTCGACCCGGGGGCCGAAGACTGGACGCCGCAGGACATCCGGGGCGTGATGAAGGCCGTCGACGAAATCGGCGCGATCTTCGCCGCGATGGGCCACGCAATCCGCAAAGTCCCGGTCCGCCACGACATGCGCTGGTTCCAGGTGGCCCGCCGGGCGGACCTCGTGTTCAATCTGTGCGAGGGGGTACACGGGAAGAGCGAGTGGGAAGAGCACGTCGTGGGGACGCTCGAATTCGCGGGCATTCCCATCACCGGCGCGAGCCTCTGGACCCTCGGCGCGTGCCGCCGCAAGCCCGTCGCGAACGCCTTGCTCCAGCAGGCCGGGATCCCTATTCCCCGGTGGACCGTGGCGCAGGGCAAAATCGAGGACGACTTCCCGCTGCCCGCCATCGTCAAGCCGGCGAGCGAGGACGCCAGCGCGGGCCTCGACCGGGGGTCCGTCGTGAGCGACCGGAAGTCGCTGCGCGCGCGTCTCGCGGCCATGACGGAGCAGTTCGACGAAGTGCTCGTCCAGGAGTACATCGGCGGCCGCGAGTTCAACGTCGGCTTCGTCGGGAGCCGCGTGTTGCCGATCGCGGAGATCGACTTCAGCCGCATGCCCGAGGGCGCGTGGCCCATCCTCACGTACGCCGGGAAGTGGGAGGTCGGCTCCGCCGACGACCTCGGCTCGGTGCCCCAGTGTCCGGCTGCCGTCCCGCAGAAGCTCGCCGATCGCCTCGTTCGGGTCGCGGACTTCGCGTGGCGGACCATGCAGGGAAAGGGCTACGGCCGGGTCGATCTCCGAGTGGACGACCAGGGCCGGCCCTGGGTGCTCGAGGTCAATCCCAATCCGGATCTGAACGACGACGCCGGCCTGTCCCGCATGGCAAAGGTCGCCGGCTGGGACTACGCGGAGCTGGTGCGCCGGATCGCCGAGGTCGCGCTCCGCGAGGCGCAGGGCGCCAAGGCGGCGCGTGAGCTACTCGCTCCGTCCCGTCGGTCACGCGCAACGCGCACCGCTTGAGCGGCTCACGGCGGCCACCGGCCTGTTCCGGCCGGACGAGGTCGCCATGGCCGTGGAGCTGCTCGACGACGCCCTCGCGGGCGACGACGACTACCGCTTCCTTGGCGCATATGCGGATGACCGCCTCGTCGGGTACGCCTGCTGGGGGCCGACGCCGGGCACCGAGGGGACCTTCGACCTCTATTGGATCGTCGTCGACCCCGCCCGGCAGCGCGAGGGGCTCGGCACCGAGCTGTTGCGCGCGGTCGAGGACCGGCTGAAGACGGATAGGGGGCGACTGGTCGTCGTCGAGACGTCGTCCCGCACTGACTACGCGCCCACGCGCGCCTTCTACGAGCGGCGCGGCTACACCCAGGCGGCCCGGCTCCCGGGGTACTACGCCCCCGGCGACGACCTGGTGATCTATCTCAAGGATCTGACGCATGGAGTCTTGGCAACAGCTACTGCGTAAGCAGAGCATCGCCTCGCTCGAAGCGCTCGTCGCCCGGTTCGGCGCCGAGCACTTTCCCGACCTCGACCGGCTGCGGCAGGCGGCGGAGGATTTCGAATTCCGGATTTCCCCCGCGATGGTGGACCTCATCAAGTCGCCGGGCGACCCCATCTGGCGTCAGTACGTGCCCGACCTGCAGGAGCTCGAGGTGCACGACGGCCTGGTGGACTCGCTGGCCGAGGACGCCAACTCGCCGGTGCCCAACATCACCCACCGCTACCCCGACCGCGCGCTGTTCCTCGTGTCGCCCGTGTGCGCCGCATATTGCCGCTTCTGCACGCGCCGGCGCAAAGTGGGCGACCCGGAAAAGATCCCCATGGCGCAGCTCGAGTCGGCGTTCCGCTACCTCGAGGAGCACGTCGAGATCCGCGACGTGATCATGTCGGGCGGAGATCCGCTGCTGCTCTCCGACCGGCGCATCGACGAGCTGTGCAGGCGCCTGCGGGCCATCCCGCATCTCGAGGTCCTCCGCATCGGCAGCCGGGTGCCCTGTCATCTCCCCGAGCGGATCACGCCGGAGCTGTGCGCCATTCTGAAGCGCTATCATCCGCTCTACATCAACACGCATTTCAATCACCCCGACGAGCTGACGCCCGCGGCGGTGGCAGCCCTCGGCCGCCTTGCAGACGCCGGCATCCCGCTCGGCTGCCAGACGGTGCTCCTGAGGGGCGTGAACGACGATGCCGAGGTGATGAAGCGGCTGATGCAAAAGCTGCTCGCCGCGCGGGTGCGGCCGTACTACATCTACATGTGCGACCAGGTGGCGGGCGCGGAGCACTTCCGCACGACGGTCGAGAAGGGCCTGGAGATCATCAGGGCACTGCGCGGCTGGACCTCGGGGCTCGCGGTGCCGCACTTCGTGATCGACGCGCCAGGAGGCGGTGGAAAGATCCCGCTGCTACCGGAGTACGTGGAGTCGATCAGCGACGATGCGGTGGTGCTCAGGAATTACGCAGGTAAGCGATACGTCTACCGGCAGCCGGATCGCGCCGAGCTTCAGCCACCGACCGAGTTCGAACCGGTGCTGATGGGGTAGCCGCCAACCCCTCACTGAACCGACGGACCCACGCCACATTTCCCGAGTCCCCCTCGGGGCGGTCCGTTTGGGTCCTGCCGTGTTCCTCGCGATATCCGCGTCGCTGTGCCTCGGCCATCCGCTCGCCCTCGCCGGCGCGCAACGACCCAACTCGGCTGCGGAGCGCTACGAGCCCGTGGTCGACGAGCTCCGCAAAATGCAGCCTCAAGGCGAGCGTGTCGCGTCGATTCGGAATGTCACGCTGCGACGCGACGTCATCGAATTTCATCTGGAAGATGGCCAGCTCTTCCTCGCGACGCCCGTCGCGGGCCGCACCCTCGGCGCGATCTTCGTGGGGCATGGGTCCGTGTCGTTCGCGCCCCCGATTGCAATCGAGCGCAGGGAGCTGAAGCGCGTGCTCGGCGACTCGGTGCTCAACGCGCGCATCTCGACCGCCGCCTTCCTGTTCACGGACTCGACCCTGGCCGAGCTCGGGCGGCAGCTCACCTTCGGGGGTGGCGGGGTGGCGGACCGGGCCTCGGGCGTCCTGAGCGACGCGCTCGACCATCTGGTGGACGGCCGTCACGTCGTGCAACCCACGCTCATCACGGCCCTCCTGAACGGGGATAGCGACGGCTTTTTTTACGCGCACGTCAAGCGCGAGCACGGCGAAGATCTGATGTTCGTGGTCGATCCCGCGGACGCCGAGCAGGTCGCCGTGCTGCGCCGCGGCCGAGAGGGGGAGAAGATCCAGGTCGTCTCAGAGTTTCGGCGCGCCGAGGACCTGAACGATACGACGACCGTGGAACCGGCCCGGCGCGCCGCGCTCAAGCTCAACGCCTATCGGATCGAGGCGACCATCGCGGGCGGACTGGGGTTTTCGGCGACAGCCACGACCAGGCTGACCGCCCAACGCGCCGGCGTCCATTGGGCTCGCCTCGATCTCCTCGCGGAATTGGACGTGGACTCGGTGCGTGAAGAGGGCGGCAGGGCAGTGAGTTTCTTCCGGCCCAGCAAGACGTCGGAGCTCTGGGTTCGGTTCGATCCCGCGCCGCGTGTGGGAGATACCCTGGCCCTCCGCGTAGCGTATCACGGCGATCTCATCGGGTATACGTCGATCACTCAGGGCATCGCGCGACAGTGGCCAGGGTGGGTGAAGGGCCAGCTGCCACCCGCGCCGGATCGCTGGTTGTACGTCAAGACCTCATACAGCTGGTTCCCACGCTATGGCCAGCAGACGGCGGACGTGGACCTCACATTCCACACGCCGAAGCGGTACCACCTCGCGAGCATCGGCCGGCTCGTGGATTCCCATATCGACGGGAGCGCGGTGACGTCGCACTGGGTGACGGCGCGGCCCGCCGACCAAGTGTGCTTCAGCATCGGCGAGGTGGACGAATTCAAGATCAATGACCCTCGCATACCACCGGTGACCGTGCACATGAACGGCGAAGCACATCGCCAGCTCGACAAGTTCTTTCTCGCGTTGCGGGACCAGCTCGGCGCGTCTAACGCATTCGTGAGCGGGTTCCTCTCGGAACGCTCGCCGGAGCAGGACGTGGGCGCCGACGTGGCGAACAGCCTCGCGTTCTTCACGCGCATCTACGGACCCCCGCTCTTCGACCGGTACTACGCCGCCGAGATCCCGTTCGACTATGGGCAGGCCTTCCCGGGCCTCATCTACCTGCCCGTGTGGACGTTCCAGGCGATGAGCGACAGCGGCTACGACGAGATCCTCCGCGCCCACGAGATGGCCCACCAGTGGTGGGGCATCGGGATCGAGCCTGCGAGCTACCGCGATCGCTGGCTGGCCGAGGGATTCGCGGAATTCTCCGGGCTGTGGTACATGCAGATCGTGCTCGGGGACAACGAGAAGTTCTTCAAGCACCTCAAGCACTGGCGCCGGGAGCTTCGCGGGCGACGCAATGACGCACCGCCCATCGGCATCGGGTGGCGAGCCGAGCAGCTGAACGTTCGCGACTCGAGGCTCACGACTTATTACAAGGGTGCCTGGGTGCTTCACATGCTCCGGAACCTCATGCTCAACCTCCGCACGATGCAGGAAGACGCCTTTATCGCTACGATGCGGGACTTCTATGGTCAGTATCGCGGCCGCCGGGCGTCTACCCGGGACTTCCAGCGGGTGGTCGAACGGCACCTGAAGACGGACATGAAGTGGTTCTTCGACGAGTGGGTCGATGGCACGGCCATTCCCACGTATGTGCTCTCGTGGCATGCCGAGCCGACCCAAGGAGGCCAGGCCGGCCATTACACGCTGCATGTGCGCGTGCGCCAGGAGGATGCCCCCAAGGAGTTCACGATGCCGGTCCCTCTCAAGATCACGTTCGTCGACACGACGATGCACGCGCTCGTGCGACTGGGCGTGACCGGGCCGCTGACCGAAGCGACGCTGGACCTGCCGGCGGAGCCCAAGCGGCTCGAGCTCAACCCGTTGGAATCGGTGCTCGCGGAGGTGAGGGAAGAAGGGTGGGAGTAGCATGCGGCTAAGGCTGGCGCTGGCGGGACGTTGCCACACGCAGCATTCTTCGTAAGTCGAGAATCGGAGAGCGTCGCGTGACCCCGTCCTCGTTCAGGCTCATCCTCGCCTGCTTGTTGCTCTCAAGTCCCCTCGTCCCAGGCCACACGCAGCGCCCCGACACGGGAGCCGCGCCATCGCCGACGGTGGTCGGGCGTGGGCCTGCGGACGCCTACGGGTCCCTGTTCGATCAGTTGCGGAGCTTGGCCCCACGCGGCGATCGCGTTGCGGCTGTGCACGATTTCGTACTGCAGCGGGACGCGATCCACTTCCACCTCGATCAGGGAGAACTTTACCTCCTCAGTCCCGTCGCGGGTCGAACGGTGGGCGCGTTGTTCGTCGGCCGCGGCTCCGTGTCGTTTGCGCCGCCCTGGGATATCGAGCGAGCGCAATTGAAGCGGGTACTCGGCGATTCCGCGCTCGACGTACGAGTCTCCACGGTCGCCTTCGTGTTCGCGGACTCGACGGTGACCGAGCTCGAGCGCCGGCTGACGTTCGGCGCGAACGCCGGTCCTCGTCCGGCCGCCGGTCCCGTGGGCGACGCCGTCGACCACCTCGTCGAGGGCCGCATCCGCTCCGCTCAGCCGACCCTCATGTCCGCGCTCTTGAACGGCGACGCGAACGGGTTCTTCTATGCGTACGTGAAACGGGAGAACGGCGAGGACCTGATGTTCGAACTCGACCCTCAAGAGGGGGAGCCAGTCCTCTTGCTCCGCGGGGGCCGACTGGAGGGACAGAAGACGCAGACCATATGCCAGTTCCCCGACGCCGCTCACCTCGGAGACAGCGTGCCCGCCTCCGACGGCGATCGGAATCCCCTGAACCTCGAGGCGTATCGGATTGAGGCGACCATCGGGAAGAGCCTGGGCTTTGCCGCGGCGGCAACCGTGCGCGTTTCGGCGCGGCGCGCCGGTGTACGCTGGGCGCGCTTCAACCTGTTCAAGGAGCTCGAAGTCGACTCGGTGGTGGATGAGACGGGAGCGGTGGACACCTTCTTCCGCGCCAGCAAGAGTCCCGAGCTCTGGGTGCGGTTCTCGGCGTCGCTGCAGGCGGGCGAGAAGCGGTCGATCAGGGTCGTGTACCACGGGGACCTGATCACATTTGGTACGCTTGGGCGGCCAACCGTTCAAAGCCGCATCTTCACGCCTCGTGGCCCGCCGCGAGGCACCCCGATCGTCGGTAACCCAGTCGGGACCAGCCAGTGGTATTTCATGAGAGATCCGAACACGTGGTTCCCGCGGTTGGGCCGCTCGACATACGGCGCGTTGCAGCCCGCCGACATGGACCTGACCTTCCACACCCCCAGCCGCTATCGCCTCGCGAGCATCGGACGGCTCGTGGGAGTGCGGACGGACGGCGACGTCCAGACGACACACTGGGTCTCGGAGCGGCCCGTCGCGGAGGCATCGTTCAATGTGGGGGCATTCGACGAGTCGGAGATTCGAGATCCGCGGATCCCCCCGGTCACGGTACAGGTGAACAGCGAGGGCCATCGCGCGCTCCGGGCGGCGGGCTTCTTCGGGGGACTCAATCCCGAAGAGGACGTGAGCGCGGACGTGGTGAACAGCCTCGGCTTCTTTTCGCAGGCGTTCGGACCGCCGCTCTCCCACCGGTTCTACGCCACGGAAATCCCGTACGGTTACGGTCAAGCGTTCCCAGGCCTGATCTATCTGTCGTTGGCGACCTTCCAGACGGTTAACGAAAGCGGCACGGAGGAAACGTTCCGCGCCCACGAGATGGCACACCAATGGTGGGGCATCGGTGTCGACGTCGCAACCTACCGGGACGCGTGGCTGTCCGAGGGGTTCGCCGACTTCTCGGGCCTCTGGTACATGCAATTATTCCTCAAGAACAACGAGAAGTTCTTCAAGCAACTCGACGACTGGCGCAGAGACATCCGGGCGAGACGTGGGGACATCGCGCCGATCGGTCTGGGCACTCGCCTCATAGGTACGGATCATCCCGAGGACTACTCCCTCATGATCTACCGAAAGGGGGCGTGGGTGCTGCAGATGCTGCGGAACATGATGATCGACTTCCGCACCATGAAGGAAGACGCGTTTGCGACGATGATGCAGGACTTCTACCAACAGTATCGCAGCCGCTCGGCGTCCACACGCGACTTCCAGCGGGTTGTGGAGCGGCACCTCGATCAGCCGATGGACTGGTTCTTCGATGAGTGGGTGAACGGCACGTCGATTCCAACGTACGTCCTCTCATGGCACGCCGAGCGGACGTCGAACAGCCAGTACCTGCTGAAGGTGCGGGTCCGGCAGGAAGACGTGCCGAAGGAGTTCGTGATGCCCGTGCCCCTGACCATCGAGCTCGCGAGCGGGGGCCACGTGACTATTCGCGTGGTGGTGCGCGGACTAGTGGCTGAGGCGGAGCTGCAGGTGCCCGCAGAGCCGACGAAGCTCGAACTCAACCCGGTCGCATCGGTCCTGGCAGACGTGAAAATGGAGAGCTGGCACTGAGGAGCGACGAAGGGGCTGACGGACGGCTTCAGCCCGATCTCCTGGCTCGTAGGTTTCAACCGCATGCGAGCGATCCTGCTCGACGCACCGCGCCGCCCGTTGCGGCTCGCCGAGACCGCGATTCCCGACCCCGGCCCCGGCCAGGTTCTCCTCGCCGTCAAAGCCTGCGGCGTGTGCCGTACCGACCTGCACGTCTGCGACGGCGAGCTCCCCAATCCCAAGCTGCCCCTCGTCCTGGGCCACGAGATCGTCGGCACGGTCGCGAGGATTGGCGCAGGCGTCGATCGGTTCACAACAGGACAGCGAGTCGGGGTTCCGTGGCTGGGCTGGAGCTGCGGGGAGTGCAGCTATTGCCGCGCCGGACGTGAGAACCTGTGCGACCGCGCGCGCTTTACCGGCTACCAGATCGACGGCGGCTACGCGGAGTATAGCGTGGCGGACGCGCGCTTCGTGTTCCCCGTTCCCGACGGGTATTCGGACCTCGGAGCGGCGCCGCTCTTGTGCGCCGGCCTCATCGGATACCGCTCGCTCGTCGCCGCAGGCGACGTGGGACGGCTCGGGCTGTACGGCTTCGGCGCGGCGGCGCACATCGTGGCGCAGGTGGCGCGCTACCAGGGACGGCGCGTGTTCGCGTTCACGCGTGCCGTAGACACCGAGGCACAGCAGTTCGCCCGGCAGCTCGGGGCCGAATGGGCGGGCCCGTCGGACGCCCAGCCTCCCGAGCCGCTCGACGCCGCGATCGTCTTCGCTCCCGTAGGCGCCCTGGTTCCGGCCGCGCTGCGCGCGGTTGCGAAAGGCGGCACGGTGGTCTGCGCGGGAATCCACATGAGCGATGTCCCGTCGTTCCCCTACGAGATCCTGTGGGGAGAGCGGGTCATCCGGTCGGTCGCGAACCTCACGCGGCAGGACGGCGAGGAATTTCTGGCGCTGGCGCCGCGGGTCCCCGTGCGAACCGAGATCGAGCCGTACGCGCTCGAGCGCGCGAACGAAGCGCTCGAGCGGCTGAGGGCGGGGAAGGTGAGAGGCGCTGCGGTGCTGGCGGTCGCCGGCTCAGGGCAGCTGCCAGATCTCCACGCGGTTCCCTGAGAAGACCGGGATCAGTACGCGCTTGCGCTTGGCGTCGTAGCCGATGTCCGCCGGGCTGGGCACGCCGGTGATCACCTTCACCTCTTGGCCGGTCTCGTAGCTCGACACCGTCGAGTCGGTCCAGCTCGAGACCAACAGCCTGCTCCCGGCGATCTCCACACCGTCGAACCCGCCCGGACCTTTGGCGATCACGCTCGGCGCCTTGTCGCCCGGCTTCCACGCCAGCACCGAGCGCCCGCCGAATTGCACGACGATGAACCGCTTGCCCACTGAGTCCAGCGTGATCCCGTTCGGCCGGCCCAGCGTGTCGCCCCGCACCGCCACGGTCACTTGCCGGTCCGAGCCGATCCGGAAGATCCTATCGGGGCCGGGGTGGAGCATGTTGCCCACGTCGTCGAACCGAATGCCGGTGTCGGTGATGTACAGCGCGCCGGTCTGCGCGATCGCGATGTCGTTCAGGAATACCGCGCCCAGACCGGCCAGGCTCACGCTGTCCCTCGGGGCGCCGGTCTTCGCGTCGAACGAGCGCACCATGTCGATGTCCGCTACCCACAGCGTGTCCCCGCGGATGGCCAGCCCCTTCGGGGCGTTGAGGGTCGCGCCGCCATGGCCCCCCTCGATGAACTTGAGGTTCTCGACAGCGCCGTCTGGCCGTACCCGGCTGATGAATCCGTTGTTGTCCTTCGCTGTGGGACCGCCGTTGATGTTCGAGACGAAGTAGATGTCCTGCACCGGGTCGTGCAGCACGGATTCCGGCGTGAGAAACCCCTCCACCACGGCCAGCTTCGTCGCGCCGGGAGCCGGTGCGGCCGCGGGCGCCGCGGCCGGCGCGGGGGTCGCGGGGGATGGGGTGGCGGTCGTCTCGCGCACCGCAGACGTGTCCGACGCCGGTGGTGCACGGTCCGCGCGTTGGAGGCATGCGGCGCCGAGGGCGACAATCAGCAGGCAGAGCAGTGTGGTTTTCATGGGTCCCTTTCTACCCCGCTAGGCCTTCGCCTCCTCCAGCTCCTTTTTCCGGACCTCGGCCACCTTCTGCGCGGCGTCGGGCGGGACCTCCTGGTATACGTGGAACTTCGACCGATACGTGCCGCGTCCATGCGTGATCGAGTGCAGCGTCGTGGCATAGCGGTCCAGCTCGGCCTCGGGGACGAGCGCCTTGACCTTCACCAAGCGGCCGTCGGGCTCGGTGCCGAGGATGTGGCCCCGGCGCGAGGACAGATCGCCCATCACGGCGCCCTGGTAGTCGTCCGGCGTCGACACGTCGAGCTCCAGGATCGGCTCGAGCAGCACCGGCCGGCAGTTGGGACTGACGCTCCGGAATGCCAGGATGCCCGCCATCTTGAACGACATTTCGTTCGAGTCCACGTCGTGATAGGAGCCGTCGTACAGCTCCACTTTGAAGTCCACGACAGGATAGCCGGCCACAGGGCCGCGCGCCGACGCCTCCTGGATGCCGCGCTCGACCGCCGGGATGTACTGCCGCGGGATCACCCCGCCTACGATCTCGTCCACGAACTGGAAGCCCGACCCCCTAGGCAGGGGCGCGATCCGGATCCAGCAGTCGCCGTACTGGCCGCGGCCGCCCGTCTGCTTCTTGTGTTTGCCCTGCCCCTCGGCTCGCGCCTTGAACGTCTCGCGGTACGCGATCTTTGGCTTCCCGATCACGGCATGCACGCCGAACTTGCGGGCCAGCCTTCCGACAATGATCTCGAGGTGACGCTCCCCCAGCCCGCGGATCAGCGTCTGCCCCAGCTCGCCGTTGAACTCGTGCTGAAACGTGGGATCCTCCTCGTGCAGCTTGTGCAGCCCGTTCGAGAGCTTTTCCTCTTCGCCCCGCTGCTTCACCTCGATCGCCTCGGTGATCACCGGCTCCGGGAACGGGATCTTGGGGAGCACGATCGCGTGGTCCTTGCTCGAGAGCGTGTCGTTGGTGTGCGTGTCTCGCAGCTTGGCCACCACGCCGATGTCCCCCGCGTGCAGCTCGGGAATTTCGATCCGCTCCTTCCCCACCGTCACGCACAGGTGGTTCAGTTTCTCGACCGCTTCGCGCGGCGCGTTGTACACGTCCTGCCCGTTCTTGACGGTCCCCGAGTACACCCGGAAAAACGTCACGTCGCCCACATGCGGCTCGGAGATCGTCTTGAAGACCTGTGCCACAAACCGCCCCGCGTCCTCGGACTTGAGGGTCACCCGCTCCGCGCTGCCCCAGCGCTGCGCCTCCATGGGCGGCCGCTCGTTGGGCGCGGGGATCAGCTCCACGAGCTTCGACAGCAGGGCGCGCGTCCCGTAGGTCAGGTCGGCGGCGCCGCAGAACAGCGGAAACAGCTCGCCCTTCAGCATCCCCGCCTTCATGGCGGCGATCGCCTCGTCCCGCCCGATTTCTTCACCACCCAGGTACCGCTCAAGCAGTGTATCGTCCGTTTCGGCGATCCGCTCGATCAGCTCCTTGGAGTAGCGCTCGAACCGTTCCCGATACTCGGGCGGCACGTCCCCTTCCTCGTACTCGCCGGCCTTCGTGCCCTTCTTGTACAGGTGGCACTGCTTCGAGAACAGGTTGATGATCCCGTGGAACTCGGGGCCTTCGCCCACCGGGATTTCCACGGGGATCACCTTGGGAGTGAGCCGCTCCTTGATCTGGGTGTAGACCTTCTCGAAGTCGGCGTGCTCCTTGTCCATCAGCGAGACGAAGAACAGGCGCGGGATCTCCCGTTTTTCGCAGTAGTCCCAGACTTTTTCCGTGCCCACTTCGACGCCGCCCGTGGCGGAGACGACCACCACGGCCCCATCCGCCGCGTACACGCCCGCCAGCGCTTCACCGGTAAAGTCGAGGTAGCCCGGCGTGTCGATCAGGTTGAGCTTCACGTCCATCCACTCCGCGACCGCGAGAGCGAGATTGATGGAGTATTTGCGTTCGATTTCGTCGGGCGTGTAGTCGGTGAGGGCCGTGCCGTCCTTCACGGATCCGTGGCGCTTGCTCGTCCCGGCCACGAACGCGAGGGCGTCGACCAGGGAGGTCTTCCCACTCGCGCCGTGGCCGACGACCGCCACGTTGCGGATTTCCGGTGTCTTGTACACGCGCATGGGCGCATGCGACTCCTGCTGGGGGTGAGGAGAATATGGAGCACGAAACAGCGAGCAGGCTAGGCATGAGCTAGACGCACAGACGCACAGGGGAGACCAGCGGACGGGAGCAGCAAACCTTCTCTGCGTCTAGGTGTTGATAGCCTGCTCGCTGACGACTCGGGGCTGTTCGCTCTTAGGCAACCACAGGGCCACCACTCCGCCCAGCAGCATCACCCCTCCCACCAGGAGGAACGTGCTGCGCTGGCCGAACTCGTCGTACGCCAAACCGGCGGCGAGCGGGCCGAGGCTGCGGCCCAGCGCGGCGAACGCCTGGGCGGCCCCGAGGATCGTGCCCTGTTCCGTGGGGTCCGCGTACACGGACACCAGACCCGACGCCGCGGGCGCGAACAAGCTATTCGTGAAGGCGAGCGGGACCGTCCAGGCGTATACGAGGAGACTGGTGCCGGCCCACGGCAGCGCCGCGATGCTCACTCCCATGCCGAACAACCCGACGATGAGCAGGGCGCGCGCGCCGGTGTGTCGCTCGATCCGACCGAACAGAAGGCCCTGAACCAACGCGGCGATCGCACCGATCAGGACGAACAGCCAGCCCAGCTCCCTCGCGCCCCAGGCGAACGCCTTGGCCGTCTGGAGCGGCAGGACCACCGTATAGCCCGCGAAGGCGAACGGCGCGAGCAGCCATACGAGCATCAGCGGCCGCAGCGCCTTTCGGGCCAGCGCTTCCACCATGTGACCGAGATCGAATAACGGCCGCGTGGTGCGGTGCTCGACGGCAAGCGACTCCCGCAAGATGGCGCTCGCCGAGAAGAAGTTGACGACCGACAGGCCAGCGGCGATGAGCCCGGGCGCGAGGTGACCCGCGTAGTGGTCGGCGAGCCCGCCGATCAGAGGGCCGAGCACGAATCCGATCCCGAACGCGGCCCCAATGACCCCCATGCCGCGGGCGCGCTCCGCCGGCGACGTGATGTCGGCCATATACGCCTGCGCCGCCGAGATGTTGCCACTCGCGAACCCGGAGATCACGCGGGCGACGAACAATACCCCGTACGAAGGGGCGAAGGCGAACAAAGCGTAGCCCAGGGCGTTGATCACCATCGTGGTGAGCAGAATGGGTCGGCGGCCGATCCGATCCGACAGCCGGCCGAGCAGCGCCGTCGCCAGGAACTGCATAGCCGAGAAGACGAACACGAGCGCGCCGTAGCCGAGCCCCTGCGCCCCGAATCTGAGAGCGTACACCGGCAGGATCGGGATTACGATCCCGAACCCGATCAGATCGATGAGAACAGTGAAAAAGATGACCGCGAAGCGCGAGCGGGCCGTTGTACTCACGAGTTTGCCTTCCGCCACTGGTTCCAGTCGTCATCGACCGCGTCCGCCAGGCCGCGGGCCGCGTCGTATAGCCAGTGCTTGTCGCGCCGCTTCAAGTCCGCCCGGATAGCGCGGCAGCCGGGGCTGCCAAGATGGACATTCGCCGTCTCCCAACCCATGGCGTGCAGCAGGCGTGCTTCCTCACGCTTGTGCGGCAGCTCATTCAGCCGTACGCGCGAGCAGTCCGGCGCGAGCCGCCGCACGAGCCAGGCGCCGTCCACTCTGACGCACGGGTCGGGACACCGCACGCCGCGCCGCAGCATCGCGTCATAGTGGATCTTCCCTGCCGCGCCGCTCAGCGCCCACCACGCGCGCCGCACCATCCCCGCCTTCCTGACGCTGCCGCTCACCGCCACCGTACAGGCGGAGGGGGCCAATGCCTTCGCCTCCCGCGCAACGCGCCCACCGCGCCACGCCGCCAGCGCGACAAACCGCTGGCGCCCCAGGCTCCCGAGGCCGGCGACGCGATGTACGATCCTGACCTTGAGATCGCGCTCGGGAAGGGCCCGTCGCAGTGAGGCCAGCACGGCCGCCGGGATGGGGGTTTTCACCGTCGCGAGCGACTCGAGCTTGTCCCAGAAGGTCTCCGGATCGTGCAGTCGATACACCGCCATCTCGCGCAGCGCGGTGTGATGCTCCGCCAGCACGAACGCGTGTCCCTCTTCCTCGAGGGCCTCCCGGTAGCCCTCGAGAATCGCATTTACGGCCTCCTTGCCGTCGATTCTCAGATCGTGATATTCGCGTGCGATCAGCGCGCTGGTCGCGAGCCGCACCAGGTCGTTGGTGTACGGCAGGGTCCACGCTTCGTCGAAATCGTTCACGCCCCACACCAGCCGCCCCTCGGCGTCGCGCCAAGTGCCGAAGTTCTCCACGTGGAGGTCGCCGACGGCCAGCACCGTCGGAGCCACGGCGACGTCGCCCGCCAGCGCCCGCCAGCGGGCCGCCCAGCGGTAGAAGGTGGCACGGAAGAAGGGGAAAATCCCGGCGCTCATTGCTCGATGCTTGAGCTCGAGATCGGCCTTCACGAGGGGAATCCGCTCGGCGAGCCAAGCCTCGTAGCGGGCCGTCGCCTCGACGATCCCGATCTCGCTCCGATCTTTCATGCGGGCTACAATCTACACTGCCTCTAACGGATGCGTCCCATGACCACATGGCACCGCCTCGGCGACAAGCGCGAGCTGCTCGCTCGCGTCCCCGCCGCCTTCAATCTCGACCGCTGGTCGGTCGCCCTTTTCCACCATGACGGTCAGTTCCGCGCGATCAGCAACGCCTGTAACCACAAGGGCGGCCCCTTGAGCGAAGGCCGGCTCCACGGCGAGTTCGTGATGTGTCCGTGGCACGCCTGGGAGTACAGCGTCATCACGGGCAAGGGCCCCGAAGGCTACGACGAAGAGCAGGTCCCCGTGTTCGCCGTCGAGCAGCGCGACGACGGCGTCTACGTCCAGACGCCGCCGGTGATGCCACGGAAGCTCGTCAAGCACAAGCCGTCGCACCTGCTCGAGGCGGACCCCAAGCCCGCCGGCGCGCCGCCCCGTGTGCTGGTCATCTCCACCACGGCAATGGACGATGTGAACCCGCGCTTCTCCACGTCGGACGCGCTGCTCGAGCACGCCCTGGAGCAGGCGAAGCGTCGCGGAGCCGATACGCAGCACATCAAGCTGCGCGACCTCAAGTTCCGCCACTGTGAGGGCAACTACTCGAAGGCGGCGCGCGCCTGCACTTGGCCCTGCGCCATCACGGAACGCGATCCCGAGGATCAGCTCACGGCAGTGTACGAGGGGTTGGTGCATTGGGCCGACTTGGTATTGATCGGCACGCCCATTCGGTGGGGGAACGCATCGTCGCTGTACTACAAGATGATCGAGCGTTTGAACTGCGTTCAGAACCAGGTCACGATCCAGAACAAGGTGTTGATCCGGAACAAGGTGGCGGCGTTCATCATCACTGGCGGCCAGGACAACATCCAGGCGGTCGCCATGTTCACCTTCTGGGCGGAACTCGGCTTCGTGTTCCCGCCATTCCCCTTCATCGCGCACTCGCGCGGCTGGGATGCCGAGGACATGCAGAACAACGTGCGGCAGGTGCGGACGAGCGACACGCTCAAGGAGGCCGCCTACGAGCTGCTCGACCGCGCGCTCGATTTCTGGACCATCATCGATCGGCACAAGGCCGAGATGGACAAGCCGATGGAACGCGCTGGGCGTAAGGCGAGCACGCTGCCCGAGCCGGAGGAAACCGAGGAGATGACCGTATGAGCCGCCGTCTCGACGTAGCCAGGGCGTACGAGCGGGCGCTGTTCGCAGGGAACCGAGCGGAAACGGGGAGCTACTTCACCGATGACATCGTCTATTGGGTGGCTGGGGCTCGCCGGATCGGGGGCGAATGGCGCGGCCGCGAGGCGGTGCTCGAGGCCCTCTGGAGCCGCGAGGCCGGACTGGGCGCCGCCGACTGGGGATCCGAAGACGTCTGGCGCGATTGGTACGAGGCGGACGATCGGGTGATCGTGGAGCTCCGCGAGCGCTCTTGGTTGAAGTCCGACCCGAAGGACGTGATGGACCAGCGGACCTGCTGCATCCTCAAGTTTCGGAGCGATCGGATCAGCGAGATTCGGGATTACACGGACAGCCACATTTACGAGGAGTACTTGAAGCGTCACCACGGCGAGTTACCCAAGTTCAAGCAGCGTTAGCGTCTGCGCGTGTGACCCACGTCACGCTATTAACACTCTTCCCGGTAGTAGGGTCTCACCTGCGAACCCCAACCGGGACCATGTATGCGACGTCACATCGCTCTTTTTGCCGTACTGGCGCTCGCGCTGAGCGCTCCTGCGGTGTTGTCGGCTCAGGCCTCAGGCGGCGCGAAGCCCGCTCGCAAAGATGCCCGTCACGACCGCCGCGACGTGCGCCGCGATCGCAAGGACATCCACCAAGACACGAAGGACATCCACCAGGACCGCAAGGACGTCCGTGATGACCGGAAGGACATCCGGGAGGACGTCAAGAACGGCGACGTGAAGGACGCGCGCCAGGACCGCAAGGATCTGCGGCAGGACCGCCGTGACATCCGGCAGGACCGGCGTGATCGCCGCCACGATGTGCGCGACGTACACAAGGATCGCAAGGATCTGCGGCAGGATCGGAAGGACGTGCACGAGGACAAACAGGAAAAGAAAGACAGTACCAAGTAGGCCGCTCAGATAGCCGGACGGCGCGGGCCTCGCTTCGGGAGACCCGCGCCGTCCTGCATCGCGGGCTCAGTCTATCGCGTCGTGAAGCTGGTCTCTCCTGCGCGCCAACCAGTAGAGTGGAATCCCGAGCACCAGCGTCAGCCCGCTCCACGCCCACGCCGTGCCGATCGAGCGCGTGCGCGCGACCCAGCCCCACACGGTCTGCCCGAGCGCGCCGCCACTGCTCGCGAACATCGAGTCGAGCGAGATGATCGTCGCTCGTTGGGCCGAGGGGATGTGGGCGTTGAGATAGGCCTGCTTCACGGGCAGCGCGAGCCCGACGGCCACGCCGTACAGCAGGTACAGCGACACGACCACGAAAAAGTTCGTGAGCAGGCCGCACGCCACCGCCAGCACCGCCTGGATCGCCACCGAGACCATCAGCACTCCGGTCCGCGTCCGCACCACGCGCGAGAGGGGCGCGACGAGCGCGTTGCCCACGATCAGGCTCAACCCGACCAGCGCGCTGATCACGCCATCCACCCAGACGAGATTCCGTCCTAAGAGATCCAGGAAGTAACGCTGCCAGCTGTAGAAGCCGAAGATCATGAAGCTCATCGAGACGAACGACGCGAACATCACGGGCCGGACGACGGGATTGCTCAGTCCGTACCGCAGCCCCTCGACAAACACGCGCCGCAGCTCGGCGGGCACGCGCCGCAGCTGCAACGCGCGCGGCGTGAACCCGACCTCCGGCATCCGGAACCACGCCACCCAGAACAGCGGTACGACCAGCGCGGCTCGCACTACGTACGGGATGTCCAAGCGGATCTGGCCCAGCAGCCCCCCGCCGATGGTGCCCGCGAGCATCGCGGCCCCGAACAACATCTGTCCCCGAGAGAACACCCGCTCGAGCGGTTCCGTGTAGCCCGTGGCTTTGAGGGCGTCGACCAGCCAAGCGTCCACCGCGCCGGTGTAGAACGTGTAGCCCAGTCCGAGGAGCACTGAGACCCACACGAACGCCGAGAATCCCCAGCCGCGCCACGCGATGGTCACATAGAGGAGCGTGGTCACGAACAGCGTGCCAAGGCAGAGGAGCAGAGATACGCGTCGGCCCAACGTGTCGGCCACGACGCCGGTGGGGACCTCGAACACCATCGATCCGACGGTGAACGCGGCGTTCGTGAGCAGCACCTGCTGGATGTCGAGCCCGGCGCTCATCTTGAAGAGCGTATCGATGCCCCAGATGAGCGACATCGCCAGGTTGAAGAGTCCTGTGATGATGTAGTAGGTCCGGATGACCGCACTGGAGCTCACGCCGCCACCATTTGGTTGTCGGTCCAAGCTTTGAGGGCCGTCGCCGTCAGGATGACGGCTCCCCCGACTACCGCGAGCGGGCCCGGCGTCTCGCCGTGCGCGAGCCAGGCCCACACCGGACTCAGCACCGGCTCGACCAAGAGGAACAGCGAGGCCTCGAGTGCCGGTACCCGGGTGATGGCGCGCGACAGGAACACGTAGGCGAGGCCGAGCTGGAACACGCCGAGATAGACCACGATCAGCCAGTCGGTGGCACGCCCAGCCGCGAGCGGGAGCGCCCCCGGCAGGCACACCAGGAACACGAACAGGTTGCCGCACGCCGCCGCGGCCGCGATGGGGCCATGGTCGGCGCCTCGTTGGCGCGCCAGCCAGCGGTACCCCGTGACCGTGAACGCCCATGCCACCGCGCTCCCCGCCGCCAGCACGTTGCCGAGGAAGGGGTCCGGCGCGGTCGCGAAGTGTCGCCGCCCGCCGACGAACAGCAGCCCCAGGCCTGCGGCCAGGACACCCATGAACGCGAGGTCCGCCCCTCGCACGCGCTCGCGCAACAGCCATGGCGCGAGCGCGACCACGAACAGCGGGTTCGTCGCCTGCAGGAATACGGTGTTGGCCGCCGTGGTCAGCTTGTTCGCGAACACGAACAGCAGCCCCGCTGCCGCGTAGGCCACGCCCACCAGCGCCACGCGCCAGCTCCAACGGCTGCGCGCTTCGGGAATCAGCGCGAGGATCGCCACGAGGGCCACGAGCGCCCGCACCGCCGCAACCTGCCACGCGCCGAAGTTGGTCCACTTGATCGCGGCCCCCGCCGTCGAAAAGCACGCGGCGGCAAGCACCAGCTGCGTGCGAGGCCCCACCCTCACGGCAGGGTGGCGCGCAGCCAGTCGCGCGCGATGGTCGCGATGTCCCGGTGCTCGACGTCCGCGAGGGCGTTGAGCCGTCGCATCTCGGCGTCCGAAATCTTGCCCGCGAGCTGAGCCAGGGCCGCGGCGATCTCGGGGTGTCGTGTGAGCGCTGCCTGGCGGATGACCGGGGCAGCTTCATACGGCGGGAAGTAGTGCCGGTCGTCTTCCAGGACCAGGAGGTCCAGGGCCTGGATCTGGCCGTCCGTCGAGTTACCGGCGATCACGTCCACCTTCCCCTCCGCCAGGGCCCGATACGTCAGCCCCAGGTCCATCGCGGTGGGTGGAGCGGCGAACCGCAGTCCGTACACACTCGCGAGTCCGCGGAACCCGTCGGCGCGCTCCAGGAACTCGTAACCGAATCCGGCCTTCCAGCGCGGGGCGACGCGCGCCAGGTCGGAGATGTGCTTCAGCCCGTCGCGCGTCGCGTCGCGCCGCCGCACGGTGATGGCGAACGTGTTGTTGAAGCCGAACGGCTCGCCCCACGCGAGCCCGAACCGCTGCGCATAGTCGCGCGCGACCGTCCGATAGACGCTGTCGCGATCGGCGACGGGCGCGCGCTTCAATACGGCGGTGTAGGCGGTCCCCGTGTACTCGACGTAGAGATCGATTTGGCCCGACGTGATGGCCTGGTGGCACACGAACGTGCCGCCCAGGTGGAAGCGTCGCTCCACCGGGAGCGCCGTGCGCCGCTCGATTTGCTGCGCCACGATCTCCCCCAGCAGATCGGACTCGGTGAAGTTCTTGGAGCCCACCACGATCCGGTCGCGCTGAGCGCATCCGGTGAGTAGCAGCGCGAGCAGGCCGAAGCAGCGGGACAGGGGGTGAGGACTCATTTCGCCCGCCACGCGAACCGCCGCTCCGCGACTCCCAGCAGCCCGTCCGCCGCGAGCGCCATCAGCGCGGCCGGCAGCGCCCCGGCGAGGATCAGCGTGTCGTCCACCACCGCCACGCCCCGGAAGATGTACACGCCCAAACCGCCCGCGCCGATGGCCGCCGCGATCGTCGCCGTGCCTACGCTTACGACCGTCGCGACCCGCACCCCTGCCAGGATCACGCCGAAGCCGAGCGGCAATTCGACCTGTGCCAGCAGCTGCCAGTCGGTCATGCCCATCCCGCGCCCCGCCTCGCGCACCGCCGGGTCCACGCCGGCGATCCCCTCATAGGTGTTGCGAACGATGGGCAGGAGGGCGTACAGGACGAGCGCGACGATAGCCGTCCTCGCGCCGATGCCGCCGATGAAGGGCAGGGGAATGAGGAACCCGAACAGGGCGAGACTCGGCACCGTCTGGAATACATTGGCCACACCCAGCACGGGGCCCCGCCACCCCGGCCGCCGCGTGAGCAAGACACCCAGCGGCACGCCGATTACGATGGCCGCGCCCGTGGAGATCGCCACCAGATACACGTGCTGGCCCACGAGCCCCAGGACTTCCTGGGAGTTACGCGCGTAGAAGCTCAACAGACTCATGCCGCGGCCATGAACGCCCGGCATTCCGGGTTGTCCGACCGACGGAAGTCGTCAGGCGTGCCGAGAAACGCGAGCCGACCCTGCAGCATGAGCCCGATGTGGGTGCCCAGCAGCAGCCCCTCGCGCACATCGTGCGTGACGAAGACCATGGCTTTGCCGATCCGCCCCTCGAGCGCCGCGAACTCGCGCTGCAGCTCCACCCGCGTGATCGGATCGAGCGCGCCGAACGGCTCATCGAGCAGGAGCAGCGGCGGGTCGGCGGCCAGGGCGCGCGCCACGCCCACGCGCTGCCGCTGCCCCCCGGACAACTCGTGCGGATAGCGCCGCACGAAGGTGTCGGGGTCGAGCCCCACGAGCGCGAGCAGCTCGCGCACCCGCGCGGCGATGCGCGCCGGCGACCACGCGTCGAGCCGTGGGACGAGCCCCACGTTCCGCTCCACCGTGAAATGGGGGAACAGGCCCACCTCCTGAATCACGTAGCCGATCCGGCGCCGCAAACGGGTCACCGGCAGGTCGGCCGCGCGCTCCCCCGCCACCCGCACGTCGCCGGAAGTCGGCTCGAGCAGGCGGTTGATGAGCTTGAGGGTAGTGGTCTTCCCGGAGCCGCTCCGGCCCAGCAGTACCAACGTCTCTCCGGCGCCGACGGAAAAAGAGACGTCCCGCACGAGGAAGCGTCCGTTTCCCGAGTCCCCTTTCCCCGTTCCCGGCAATCGGTAGCCGAGCCCGCGTACTTCGAGCGCCGGGGTCACCGAGGAGCGACCAGAGTCATGAGAAACCGCTGGTCGTCGCTCCGTCCCTGCCAGCGCTCCGCGAGCCCGGCCTCGGAGAGAATCCGAAGGAAAGTGTCCGCGGCGTACTTATACGAGTGATTCATGGCGAGCCGCTCGCCGCGCGCCAGGCGCAGGGCCTCGCCCCCGAGGAGGGCCTCTACGTCCCGGCTCGCCCGGAAGTGCTTGGGGATCAGATGCAGGCCGGGAAGGCGCGGATCGTCGGCCGCTTCGAACACCAACTCGCCGTCTGCGTCGCGAATGCCCACGGCGTTGAGCGGCGCCCAAGCGAAGCGGCGGTTCAGGGGATTGTCGTAGCCGGCTACCGTGGCATCGCCGGCGTACAGCTCGCCGTCCACCAGGAGCGCGTCCCCCGGCCGCAGCAGCCGCGCCAGCTCGCGCGCTTCGGCGATGGGGTCGAAGGCGCCAAGCGTGTTCCCGATGAGCAGCACGAGCCGGGGCGGCGTCTCGGGCTCGGCGGCGAGGGCCTTCAGGTGGTCCGGGTTCGTGAAGTCCGCCTTGATCCCCTGGGCTGGGAAGCCAGCAGCGAGCGCCCCTGCGCACGCCATCTCCAGCAGGGCCTGGCTCGTGTCCACGGGGACGTACGACACCCGGGCGCCACGCACCCGTAGTGCCTCGAGCAGCAGCAGGTCCTTGTCGCCCTGGCCCGCGCCGAGGCTCACCACTTCCAGCGGGGCGACTGGAAACAAGCGCGCCAGCTCCGCGCCGGAGCTCGCGATCAACGAGCGCGAGCGCACGAAGTTGCGATACGCGCCATCGGAGCACAGGGCCAGCCATGCGCGCACCGACAGGGGGAACCAATAGAAGAACTTCTCCGGCAGCCGCCTCTCATGGAAGGCGGAAACGAATTCGTCCGCGAGTGCGTTCTCTGTCAACAGCGTATGAATCAGAATCATGCAGGGTTGTAGAATTACCGGTTGACGGGTGTGACGGCAACCCGTAGGATTCCCACAATAGCCGTCTTCCTGATGTATCCTAGCGAAGGAGGATGTATGCAGATCGTCGAGATGCAGGAGCTCGTGCCCAGCTGTCATCGTCCCGAGATCGTCGAGACGGCGGAGCTGGTGCCCACCTGCCACTCCTAAGGGAGCGGTTCAGATGCGCCCGGGGGCCCGGACAGACGTCGGGCCCCCGCTGCGTTTCCTGACCTCCGGACCCCGCCTGGGATTCGGGGCCTGGGCGGTGGGGGGCACGGCGTGGGGCGCTGCCTCGGCCGAAGCCGACCGCCTCGCGACCGTCCGCCGCGCCCTCGAGCGCGGCATCACCTTCTTCGACACCGCCCCTGCGTACGGCGACGGCGCGTCCGAAATCCTGCTGGGTCGCGCCCTCCAGGCCGACCGCGATCGCGTCGCCATCGCCACCAAGGTCGGCCCGCGCGACGATCCGCGCCGCGCCCTCGAGGCATCGCTGCGGCGGCTGGCGACAGACTATGTGGATCTGATTCAGCTGCACGAAGCGCTCGAAGGCTGGGAGGGGCGGCTCGAGCAACTGCACGCGCTGCAGGAGGAGGGAAAGGCCCTGGGGGTGGGGCTCTGTAATGCCACCCACCGCCAGCTCGCGCGTGCGCTGGAGATCGCGCCCGTGGTCGCGTACCAGGGGGCCTACAACCTGTTCGATCGGGACGTGGAGCAGCGGGAGCTGCCGCTGTGCCGGGAGCGTGGGATTGCGTTCCTGGCATACCGGCCCCTCGCCGCGGGACTGCTGAGCGGGAAGTACACCGCGCTCCCTGAGTTCACCGCCGCCGACCACCGACGCAACATCTATTGGTTCAAGGGCAGAGAGTTCGAGCGCCGGCGGACGGCGATCGAGCGGCTCGCCTCGATCGCCCGGGAGCTCGACATGCCGCTGTCGGGTCTTGCGCTTGCTTGGGTGCTCGCGCACCCGGGCGTGAGTATCGTCCTGGCGGGGGCGCGGAGCAGCGAGCAGGTCGACCAGAACCTTGCAGGAACCCAACACCTGGCCCCAAGCATACTGCAGGAAATCGACGAGATCGTGGCGGCGGCGTGTCCGCCAGCGGGCGCTAGCGATGATTTGAAGCGCGAGGCGGCCACCTGGGGCGAGCGTGAGCGGTTTATCGTCGAGCGACTGGACGGCACAACGAGCGCGGAGACGATCGCCGCCCTGTGGACGGACGCTCACGCGTCCCCCATGGTGGCGGCGCAGGTCAAGGTCTTTTGTGACCAACTCACCCAACGCGGGTTACTAGACTGGCGCGCAACGGGGACTTGATGGTCGGGGCGTTTTATAACCCTCACCTGGGAGCGGAACTCGCCCGGGCGGAGGGGATCGACCACTTGGCCATGGCCGATCCTCCCGCGGCGAGGGACCCGTGGTGGCCCGCGATCAAAGAGCGCTACACTCTCTTGCTGCACGACTACTTGGGGCAGCTCTCCGAGCCGCTCGACGAGCGCTCCATCCAGCGCGCCCGCGCGCTCGCCGACCTGTATCATTCGCCCTGGGTCGCCGAGCATTTTCAGTGTCTCCAGACCGAGGACGGCGGGTACAATCTCAACTACGTGTTCCCGCCGCTCTACACGGACGCGTTCCTCGAGCGCTTCGTCCGTAACGCCTGCGCGCTCCAGGCGCGCCTCGATCAGCCGCTCGTGATGGAGAACATCCCCGGGTTCTTCGACGTCAAGGCGAGTCAGCTGCCGGAGCCGGTATGGCTGCGTCGCTTCTTCGAGGCGACGGGCGCCGGGTTCCTGCTCGATCTGCCGCACGTGTGGCTCGAGGCGCACTACCACGACATGGCGCCCGAGCGCTGGCTCGCGGAGTTCCCGCTCGAGCACGTCGTCGAGCTGCACGTCGCCGGCGTCGAGCATGACGACGACCTCGGGGGTCCGTGGATCGGGCCGGCCGAGCCCTCGGACGAGATGCTTGCCTTCGCCGCCCATGCGGTGAGCCAGTGCCCCCGCGCCCAGGCCGTCACGTTCGACGCGTTCTCGCCTTCCTTGAAGGCGGAGGTGCTGTTTCGCAGCGTGGAGCGAATTCGGGAGGCCTTGTGAGGGCGATCGCGCTCACGCTGCTCACGCTGCTCTCGGCCGACGTCGTGGTGCCGGCGGGCACGCGCATACCGATCCGTTTTGTGCAGCGCATCACGAGCGGCCGGGACACCGTGGGGACAGGGGTGCTGGTGCAGACGATGGGGGCGTTGGTGCAGGATTCCTGCGTCCTGGTCCCGCCTTACGTCCGCGCGAAGGGCCGAATCGTGATCTCCAAGGGCGGGGGGCGGTTCGGTCGGCACGGCCGGCTGGGGCTGGCGTTCGACTCGCTGGAAGTGCGCCCGTCGCGTTGGGTCGCGATCTCCGGTCTGCTCGACACGCTCGAGTACGCCAAGCCGGGCGCGGTTACCGATTCCGGGCTCGTCTACAGCGGCAGGACGTCCATCGGCGGCGTCGGCAGGAAGCTCATGCCAGCAGGCGTCGCGGCTGCGGCCGACCTCGACGCCGGGGTCGTAGCGGTGCTCGGCGGCTTCTCGCTCATCCGCCGGGGGCCTCCGATGCGCATTCTCGCGGGTGAAACGGGCGGCATCCGACTCACCCAGCCCCTCGTTCTCCCGGGTCCGGACCGGTGCGACCCCCTGACGGCACATCGCGAGCTGACCGAGATGCCGGACTTGCCGAAGTTCGTTCCCCGCTCCGAGAACCGCACAGGGGACGTGCCGGGCGACCCGTTCAACGTGCTCTTGCTGGGTACGGCCGCCGAGATCGACAGCGCGTTTCGGGCGGCCAGCTGGCTGCCGACGCAGAAGCGGTCTTTCCTCAGCGTCACGCGGGAGGTGACCGCCGCGATCGCGAGCAGGCCAGCGATCACCGCTCCGGTGAGCACGCAGTACTTCGAGGGACGGCCCCAGGACCTCGCGTACGAGCTGGCGGGCCCGAACGTCCGGATTCGTCATCACATCCGAATCTGGCTGCTCGACAGTCTCTCGCTCGTCTGGGTCGGCGCCGCGAACAAGGATGTCGGGGTGATTTTCAAGCCGTGGGAGCCGCAAGCGACCCATCGCATCGAGTCGCACATCGATTGGGAGCGAGACCGCGTGGTACACGATGTCGAGGCGAGCGGATGCGGCGATCTGCTGGACTACCTGCGCCTTCCCGGCGCGGTCACCGAGGGACGCAACGTCTCCGGCCAGAAGGTCGTCTCCGACGGGCGGACGGCCGT
>WNFR01003920.1_pt1 | contig 37099 bp, 30 predicted proteins | sample 5400221 | NCBI WGS metagenome assembly WNFR01 (sample SAMN13153357, study PRJNA577476) | soil metagenome | isolation source: 40 cm soil under Madrone tree | place: USA:California | collected 2016-06-14 | reverse complement strand
GATTGCGCGGCGCACCGCAATCAACTGGAACAGGCGAAGCCGCTGCTCGAGCAGGCGGCGCAGCTCGAGCCAAATGTGGCCATGACGCACGAGGCTATGGGCTATTACAAGTACCGGAAAGAGGACCGGAGCGGCGCCGACACGGAAATGAAAAAGGCGATGGAACTAGGCTCGGCAAGTTTTGTGGCGCCGTATTATCACGGCATGCTGCTGCTGAACGGAGGGCTGGGAGCGCCGGAGGTGATGCAGGAGGCGATCAAGAGCTTCGAAAAGGCGACGCAGATCAATCCACAGTTTGCGCCGGCGTTTGAGGGTCTGGCACAAGCGTATTCCGTGAATCCTGAAACGCAGAAACAGGCGGTGGAAGCAGGCATCCGCGCGGCGAAGCTGGAGCCGACGACACGCGCTTACGCAATGAATCTGGTTCATCTGCTGCTGAACAACAATCGGTACACGGATGCACGGCAATTGGCGCAGCGGCTTCTGGACAAAGCGGGCTCCCCGCAGGAAGCGGAAATCGCGCGGGACTTGCTGGAAAGCGTCAAGGAACATGAGCAATGGGCAGCGGCGCAAAGAAAGAGACGGCTTGAAGCGGAGGCGAATGCCGCGAAGCATACGGCGGTTGCGAATGCGCCCACGACGACGCAAAGTACGCCGAATTCGTCGACGATAAAACCGGTGGATATGTCGAAGCTATTGGCGGTGGACGGATGGGTGCGCGGGGTCGACTGTTCGCATAAGCCCGCCATCAGGGTAACGCTGAGCGGGGGAAACCGTCCGCTGACTTTTCATGCGGCGGACTTTGGCGCGGTGGGGGTAACGGGCGTGGGCGAGGACATTCCTGGTTTGGATTCGTGTGAGAAGTGGAAGGGGCGGCGGGTTCGGATCTGGTTTCTCAAGGCGCAGGGGAAGGACTATCTGGGAGAGATCACGAATCTGGCGTTTGAGTAGGTGGACACGTTGCTTGCACGACGGGCAGGGCTGCGAAGGCCAAGAAAAAAGCAGGTTCCTCGGGCAAACACCGCCCTCGGAATGACAAGTTTTTTGACGCTTGGATTTTTGGTAGTGGGCCAGTTTGTTCACACTGACCACTGCCGGATTTTTGTCCAGCTTGGATCTTTCTTTCGATTGGATTCTTCTCTCGCACGCCTCCAGTCGGGGCTTCTGTCTAGTTAGGGCTTTTCGTAGACGGTGCGGCCGCCTACTACGGTGCGGAGAACCTCAGTTTTCACGTAGTCGGAGGGCGGGACTTTTGTTAGATCGTTCGAAAGAATGAGGAAGTCGGCGTACTCGCCGGCCTTCAACTCGCCCTTCTTCCCTTCCTCGAATTGGGCATAGGCCGAGCCGCTGGTGTAGGAGCGGATGCAATCTTCGAGCGAGATTTTTTCCTGCGGTTGCCAGCCGCCGGCGGGTGTGCCGTCAGGGAGTTGGCGCGTTACGCAGGCGTGAAGGCCGCGGAGCGGGCTGACCTCTTCGACGGGATAATCCGTGCCGAAGGCGAGACGCGCACCGCTTTTTTCCAGAGTGGCCCATGCGTAAGCGCCCTTGATGCGCTCGGAACCGATGCGGGATTCTGCCCAGCGCATGTCGGTGGTTTGATGCGAAGGCTGCATGGACGCGATGACTTTGAGCTTGGCAAAGCGCGGGAGATCGTCGGGGGCAATGACTTGGGCGTGCTCGATGCGGTCGCGGCGATCGCGCGCGCCATTGGCTTTTGCTATGGCTTCGAAAACGTCCAGGACGATATGGTTGGTGCGGTCACCGATGGCGTGGATGTTTATCTGGAAGCCAGCTTTGTCGCGTTCGACGGCGAGCGATTTCACCTTGTCGGGCTCCATGATCAGGATGCCGGTGGTCTTGGCGTCGTCGGAATAAGGCTCGAGCATGGCGGCGGTGCGAGAACCGAGAGCGCCATCGGCAACGAATTTGAGGGCGCCGGTTTTTAGCCATGGGTCGGTGGTGCCGCCTTCGGCGCGCTTGTTTTGCAGATCGTTGAGCGGCTCGGCGAAATGCAGCCATTCGGTGATGCGCACGGTGAGCTTGCCGTCTTCTTTTAATTGTTTGTAGGTGCGAAAGTCTTCCCACTCGGAATTGTCCTGAACGGACGTGACACCATTTTTCGCGAGATCGGCGAGAACCATGGTGATTCCACGGCGCCGCTGCTCGGCGGTGGGATCCGGGATGCGCGAGCGCACAAATTCCATCGCCGGACCTTCCTTGAGGATGCCGGTGAGCTCGCCAGCGGAGTTGTGTTCGAATTCGCCGCCGGAAGGATTGGGCGTGTTCGGATCGAGTTCCGCGATCTTGAGGGCGAGCGAGTTGGCGACGGCGATGTGCTCGGAGACATGCGTCAGCAGCACGGGATTTTTTGGCGCGACGTCGTCGAGCTCCCACTTATTGGGAAATTGCTTTTCCGGCCACAGCGTGTGATCCCAGCCTTCGCCGGTGATCCATTCGCCTTCTTTGTGGGAAGCGACGCTGGCGGCAAGGCGCTGTTTCAGTTCTTCGACGGATGCCGCGCCGTAGAGACGCACGGCGAGCATGCCCTGGCCCGCATAGCCCAGGTGCACGTGGGCATCATTGAAGCCGGGAATAATGAATTTTTCGTGGAGTTCAACCGTTTCGGTGTTGGCATCGCCGCCGCATTCGAGCATGACGTGAGAAATCGAACCGATGCAAAGGATGTTTCCGTCGCGGATGGCCATGGCCTGCGCCCAGGGATGCTGCGGATCGTTGGTGTAGATGCGGCCATGCAGATACCGAACGGTGCGCGGAGCCTCTTGCGCCGCGTGAGCCTGCGGCCGGAGCGCGGCGAACACGGCGAACGCTGTTACGAGCACAAGGACGGCTGACGCACCCGCACGAGCCGGATGTGTTGCACCTGAATGGCGATTCATCGAGCTTTTTCCTCCGCAAGTCCGGAAACGCCGATCAAGGTGAGCAGCGCGCGCTTCAAACCCATTTCGCGGGAGGCGGGCTCGTACCACTCTTGCAGGGAGTGCGCGCCGCCGCCGGTGCCCCCAGCGCCGATGGAGATGGCGTCGATGCCGTGGGAGAGCGGGATGTTGGCGTCCGTGGAGGAGCGCTCGAGGCGCGATTGGTTGCCGACGTAAACATCGGCGGCGCGCAGCGCGGCGAGCAGCGAGGAATTAGCGGGCAATTCTCCGCCGGGGCGGCTGCCGAGGAGGTCCACTTTCCACTCGAGCTTGCCTTTGGAGCGGTCGCGCGCGGATTCCATTTCGTCGCGCACGCCGGCGGCGATGCATTCGCGCAGGGCGGAGTCGAGCTTGGCGAGCTCGTCTTCACTTTCGGAGCGGATATCGACCTTTAGCTTTGCTTCGTAGGGGATGGAGTTGACGGAAGTGCCGCCTTCAATCTGGCCGATGTTGAAGGTAGTGCGCGGGCTGATGGGCACCTTGGTGTTGATGAAGCGGACGGAGGCGCGCACAAGAGCGTTGATGGGATTGGGCATGCCGAAGTCGGACCAGCTGTGGCCGCCGGGGCCGTTAATGGTGGCTTCTAGGCGGCGCGAGGCGAGCGCTTTCGTGGTGACATGGTCGGTGCCGGAACCGTCGAGGACGATTACGGATTTCAGTTTGGGTCTGTAGGTTTCGACGAGCGCGCGCATGCCGCGGAGATTGCCTTCGCCTTCTTCGCCGACGTCGGCGACGAACAAAATGGTGCGGCGCGGCTTGATGTGCGCTTCGTGGCACGCGCGGGCAATGGCGACGAGCGCGGCGAGACCGGTGCCGTTGTCGGAGATTCCGGGGGCGAGGAGGCGATCGCCTTCGTGGCGGACTTTTACTTCGGTGGAGGGGGGGAAGACGGTGTCGAGATGCGCGGAGAGTACGACGATTTCCTTTTCATTTGCGCCGCGCAGCTCGCCGATGACGTTGCCGGTTTTATCGATTTGAACTTCGAGGCCGGAGGACGCAAGAAGTGCTCTCACGGCAACGCCGCGCTGGGCTTCCTGAAACGGCGGAGCGGGAATCTCGGTGAGGCGCACCTGCTGCTCGGTGATCCAGGTCAGATTGCGCGTCAGCCATGCCAGGGCGGATTGGACTTCGGAATTGTCGGCGTATTGCGTGCTTGGAGTGGGACGGCTGTTGTGGGGAACGCTGGCGGACCGTACTGGCATGCACAAGAGAATAACCCAAAGGGCCGCTTGTTTCATCGCGGAGTGCCGCGCCTGTGGGGCGATCAATTGTGCGCGGCCTCGGCACAGAGAGCTTGCACTTCGGATTCGGTGAGGACGCGGGCGGATTGCTTGGCGGCGTCGAAGATGCGGGTGACGAGCGCGTCATCGGCGGGGATGCCGTGGCGCTCGAGCCAGAAGAGCACGTTGGACTTGCCGCTCATGGGGCCGATTTCGATGATTTGGTCGAGGCCGAAGAGATGGGACGGGACGCCGCTGTAGACGGCATCGGCGAGGGCGGCGTCTTTTTTGTGATAGGCCTTGATGATGGCGGCGGCGTGGACGCCGGTGGCGGTGCGGAAGGCGTCGCGGCCGATGACCGGATAATTCGGCGGGATCGTGGTGTGCGTCGATTTGGCGACTTTTTCGCAATATTCCTTGAGGCGGGAGAGATCTTGATCGAGCAGGCCCATGAGGCGGAGGTTGACGAGCATGAGTTCCATAGGCGTGTTGCCGACGCGCTCGCCTAAAGAATTGGCGGCGGCGTGGACGCAGTGCGCGCCTGCGGCCACGGCCCAGAGCGAATTCGCGATGGCGAGGCCGCGATCATTATGACCGTGCCAATCGACTCGAATTTTTGCGCCGCTGGGCTTCACGACTTCGTGGATGGCGAACTTTATGAGGTTGTACGCACCTTGCGGGGTGGCGTGGCCGACCGTGTCACAAAGCACGATGGCACGGGCGCCGCTGCGGATGGCGGTGGAATAGAGGCGCTTCACCGTTTCGGGGTCGGTGCGAATGGTATCTTCGGTGACGTACATCGACGGAAGATTGTGGTCGACGGCGAACTTCACGGCTTTTTCGGTGGTGCGCTCGAGATGATCGACGGTCCAGTCTTCCACGAGGCGTCGAATGGGGCTGGAGCCGAGGAAGGTGGCGGCTTCGATGGCGATTCCCACTCGCTGAGAAATTTCGGCGATAGGGCGAATGTCGGCTTCGACGGTGCGGGCGGCGGCGTTGGGGCGAATCTTCATGCGATTGGTGGCGATCTCGCGGGCGAGAGCTTCGGTGTGCTCGACGGCGCGCGGGCCGGCGCCGGGAAGGCCGATGTTCAGCGAGAGGGATTTTGCAGGCCGTCGCGGAGGGTTTCGTCGTTGAGCAGGATGCGGGTGCCTGGTGGGATAAGCGGGGCGGAAGCTTGGTTCCAATCGTGGATCCATTCGTTGTTTGTGGGTGCGGTCATTTGGCTCGTCCTTACTGCCCTGCCCTTGGTTAAAGCCGTTAGCCCATTTGACGTTGAGGTCCTTCAGCTATCCTTGTCAGATAGCTTCAGGATGACACCGGTTTGTGCGCGACGCAAAACGTGCGACGCCGCGGGTGTTCCGCCGTCTCGCGAAAATCGTCGCGGTCCGGCAATTCCGCTACTCGATACACGCCACGTCGCAACAGCGGTAGCGAATCGGGCGGCCGCAAAAGCGGCGCAAGACCGCCGCACTCCATAAAAATCGCGCTCATTTCAGACCGTGGTCGCGGAACATTGTTTTCAGGGCTCCGCGCGCGTGGCGCAGGCGGGCGCCGATGCCGCGGCCAAACTCGAATTGCAGGAAGGCGTCGGCGGCGCGCTCCAGGTCGGCGCCGTAGCGATACCACCAGGGCTTTTCGCGGCGCGGCATGCGATCCACATCGATATATTTCGTTTGCACCATTTCGCGGAGGCCGGCTCTGCCGTGCGTGCGGCCCCAACCGCTGGCGCCGCAACCACCGTGGGGAGCTTCCGCGATGGCGAAATAACTGATGGCATCGTTGATCATGACTGCGCCGGCGCGGAGGCGTTTGGCGATGACTTCGCCGCGAGAGGCGTCGCGCGTCCACACGCTGGCGGAGAGCACGAAGGGCGAATCGTTCGCGCGTGTAATCGCTTCTTCCGAGTTCGCCACCGTTTGCACGGCGAGGATTGGTCCGAAGGTCTCTTCCTGAAAAAGCTTCATGGTGGAATCGACGTTTGTGATTACGGTCGGCTCAAAAAAGTTTGGGCCAAGATCAACGCGCGGATGCCCGCCGCCCAAGACGCGTGCGCCGCGGCTGACGGCGTCTTCGACGAGGTCGACCATGCGCTCAACGTGATGCGGGCGAATCATGGGCCCGACGTCGGTGTCGGGATGATTGCCCGGGCCGATCCGCAGCTTTTTTGTTTTGGCCACGCAGCGCGCGGCAAATTCATCGCTTACAGATTGCTCGACGAAGAGGCGCTCGACGGACAGACAAACTTGACCGCAATTTGTGTAGCTGGCCCAAACCGCGGCGCTCGCGGCGACGTCCAAGTCCGCATCAGCGAGCACGATCATGGCGTCTTTGCCGCCAAGCTCGAGCACCGTGGGAATCAAGCGCTTGGCGCAAGCCTCGGCGACGCGGCGGCCGGTCGCGACACTTCCGGTGAACAAGACTTTGTCGGGATCAGCATCGATCAGAGCCTGCCCGACTTCGCCGCCGCCTTGCACGATGGCAACTAAATCTTTCGGGAAGCCGGCGTCGGCAAAAAGTTTCTCGATGAGTGCGCCACAGTGCGGAGTGAAATCGCTGGTCTTGCAAATAACGGAATTGCCCGCCGCGACAGCGGGGATAATTTGGCTCATGGGAATCGCCAGTGGGTAATTCCAGGAGCTGATGATGCCGATGACGCCGAGGGGCTCGTAGGTTAGTTTGCCGGACTTGGCTTTTGCGGCTGTGCTGTGATGCGGGACGGGCTCGGGTGATAGCAGGCGTTCGGCATTCTTTGCGAAATAAGCGGCGGTATCGACGGCCACAAAAATGTCGGCGAACAGCGCCTCGACACGCGGCTTTCCCGATTCGGCGACGACGGCATCGGCCAACTCGTCCCGGGAGGACATGACGCGGTCGCGCAGATCGCGCAGACGCGCACAGCGTTCGCGCACGGGAATGCGAACCCAAGCAGCCTGGGCCGCTCGCGCCCGCGCGACGAATTGCGGCAACGATGCAGGCGGCGTTTTCTCAAAATATCCGAGCGTCTCGCCAGTCGCGGGATTTATCGAAGGGAGCGAATCGACGGAGATGGCGGTTGCGGCCATAAGCGGATTCTATATGAAAACATCCCGAAACAGGCGCAGCGGCACGAGCCAAGACACGCGGCGTCACTTTTCAGGCGTAACGGGCAGGGTCGCCGTGCTTATGGCTGAGGGATCGTCGCGCAACTTGAGATACAAGCCGGTTTCGCCCGGATGCGGAACGCTGAGCGTTGCGTCCAGGAAGCCGGCGGGAACTGGGGCTGTGTGGGTAAATTGAGGGTCGGATGCGACGGAGTCAATCAAGTACAAACTGGCGCCGCTTAACTGGCATGGTTTGTCCGGCTTTGCGGAACAGCGAATCTCCTTGAGCACCGGAACACGCACGAGCACCGCGAGCGCTTGCCAATCTCCTTTGCCGCCGTCTGTACCAATCGCGCGAAATTGCAGCGGCCCGAACGCCGATGGACCAAAGGCCTTCAGCGGATCCAGGGTCGCCACGACATTTTCGGAGTCGCGCAACACGAGGCTTCCGTCGTTAAAGCCGAGCATCGCGCTGAGGGATTCATCCGCGTTCGCGACTTCAATCTTCTCGGTGCGTGAAAATCGATTGGGGATTTCCGTTTTCAGGAGAAACGTGATCTGGCCGTCCAGCGGCAGTTCTTCCTGGCTGCCCAGGCTGATAGCTGACGGCACTGCGCCGGGCCGGATACTCTTGCTCACCAGCGTCACCTTGGGACGCGAAGCTTCTACCACCGTGGGGAGTTCCAGCACGCGGCCGTCCTTGAGAGCAATTCGCGCAACCAATCGTTCCATGGGCTGGAGCGCGGGCGGATTCGACTCGTTTACCGCCAGGCGGAGTTCATCTTTCTCGTTGGCGCGCGTCAGCTTTGCGGGAACGAAGCGAGTTCCCTTCAGCTCAAACCGTTCCACCTCGTCCAGCCGGCTGCCCTTTAATATGCCCTCTGCGTCGCCGGCATTAATCACGAAGCTTTCCAAATGTGCCGCCTCTGAATAGGCCTGGACGGCTACTTCGTCGGGATGGATCAGCCCGAACTGATGGAGTCTCAGTTTCATTGGCCCTGCGGCTTGATCTTTCATCACAACTTTGATTTCCAGTTCCTCAGGCTTACTGAGCTTCCAGCTCGTTTTTGCCTCACGTCCTTGCGCGTCTTGAATGCTCAGGGTCTCAACACACACCGCGTCGGGCGATTGCACATGAAGTGTATCTTCACGGCCAACGATCAAGGCGCTTTCCTCTGTGGCCGGAATGCTCCAGTGAGCCGAACGAGAGGTCCTCAGGTGAAAGTTTGGGCCGTCAAACGCCTCGAATCCCCAATACCCGTGCAATGTGCCAGTGACTTCCGGGTCGAGCTTCGCCGGATCGAGAGCATGGGTATCGATCTTAAAGCCGCCGCTTGCGGGTGCAGCCTCGGCCGGAAAATCCACAGTGCCTCCGGATTTCCCTTGGACACGGAGCACAAAATCGTGGGCGATATTCGCGGAGTAGACCAATGGAGCGCCCTCGACCGGCAAAACCAGGGGCGACTTCTGCAGGCAGTACACCTGCTTGGCATCCGCGGTGCGCAAGGGCGGGAGTTGCGGAGCCTCGACTGGAGGCAGTCCGACAACGATGACGGACATCGGCTTGCGAAACGATGGCGGGTTATTCAATTTCAGGTTCATCTCCTCTTTTTTGGGGAGAACCAGGGCGGGAATGTACTGGTAGGACGCCGTATGGATGTTGTTCATGACCCGTGCGAGATCGACGATGGCTCCGATGTACGCACTGTAAAATCCACCGCCAGCGAGCGGCGTGGCCGACACCGCCCCGATCAAGTCAGAGTTGGGGCCCGAAGTCAGTGCCGCGACCATCGACTGACTATGCCCGTCATCGAGAACAAGATTGCCGGTATTCTGCGTGAGACAGGAGGCTTGCTGCTCCAGCGGCCGTTCAAAACACTGCTGATCCAGGCGGATACCCAGCGTGCGGGCCAAGAGAATCGAACGCTCGTGCAGAGCCTTCGGATCAGCGTCGGAAATCTCGCGCACATCGCTGAGATATTTCTCGAGGCGCGTGCGGTCCAAACTGGCTTGATTTAGATCCTGCGACGCACGCACAAACACACCCGGCTTGTCGTGCACCACGGAGCGCAAGGTGCTGAAATCTCCTCCGGTCTCGGGGGCCAGGAACAGCAGGGCCTGCTGCGCGTCCTGGGGCACGGTAACGACAATTCCTTCCTCTCGGACCTGTTTTTTCCACGTCTCGGCTCGCGTAAACCAACTTTCAGGCGGGGGGTTGGTCGAGCCGCGAAGAAAAGCAACCACTAGCAAGTAGCGGGCAGACTGATCCTGCGGAAAATCCGGATGGATCCACAGACGGTCCCCGGGCTGTAGATTGGGCACCTCGGAGATGGGCAGCGGCTTTCCAGCACGCGTCACCTTCATTTCGATGCGCGGGCCAAGAAGATCAAACGCAGCATTGTCGGCGCGCGCTGAAGTTGCCGAGCAGATCAGCGCCAGAATTGCGGTCGAAAGAGTTACGAGCACTTTATCGACGGCTATCTTTGGTCCCATTAGTCACTAACCCCTAATCGCAAGAGTGCATTTTGGTCTTTCTGAGACACCAAAGGAAAAGCTATTACTGCCTTTTACTGCAACGACCCCGTGCTCAATACTATTTGAATTTTATCGGTAAAGCGTTTCGGGAACTACCCTCAATTTGAGAAAAAATGGAAGGCACGTGGGGATCCGGAGATAGGTCGTTTCTAGTATTGAATCCAAAGCCTGGGCTCGAATAGAACGGGAGCGAATCAAGTGCACAGTGTCACCACAGGCGCCGTACAGCAAAGTTGTCGAAGGCCTTGTCCTTGCTGATGACGGATACGTCTTCGATCTGGGCCTGCGCGATCAGCATGCGGTCGAAGGGATCTTTGTGTGGCGAGTCGAGAGCGCCCGCGCGGAGAGCATGCTCAATAGAGATGGGGAGCGCCACGAAGCCCTCTTCCAGGATCTGTTCCTCAAGTCCCTGGGCTAATTCCCGCGATTTGAATTTGCCCAAACGCGTTTTGATAGCGAGTTCCCAGGCTGAGGCGGCCGAAACCAAGACAGCCGTATCGGCGTCCTCGATGACTTCACGGGCCTTGGCAGATAGCTTCTCACGACCTTCGACCCACCATACCAACGCGTGTGTGTCGAGCAGTACCCGGCTCACTCGATACCCCATTCGGACAATTCTTTTTCTGTGAGGGGCTCAAACGCATCCGGCGTGTACCACACCTTTCCTTTAAGCCGACCCGGGACGCGTTTCTTCTTTCGCGTCGATAGCGCCACGAGTTTCGCGACCGGTTTCTTGCCGCGGGCGATGATGACCTCTTCCCCGCGGGCGGCCTTTCGCAGGAGCTTGGAAAGGTTGGTTTTTGCCTGGTGCACTGTGTACATGCTTAGCTAAGTATATTAGCTAAGCGCGGGTTCGGCAAGGCTCCGGCGCTCAACCATTCCACAATTGTCCCTCAGCGGTTGCCGATACGGAAGGCCTCCTCGTGGTTGACACTGACCATGCACAGGCCTTGCGGCGGAACGGTAGGCCCAGACTTGGAGCGATCTTTTAGCTCAAAGAGGCGGTTGATGTCTTCAGGCTGGAGTTTGCCGCGCCCGACGTCGAGCAGCGTGCCGACCATCTTGCGCACCATGTAACGCAGGAAGGAGCGGCCGCGGACGGTGAAGACCAACTCTTCGCCGTCGGCGGAGCGCAGCAGTTCTGTCGAATAAATCTCGCGCTCGGTGGAGCGCTCCTTGTCGTCTTCTTCCGAACCCGTCGAAGCAGCGAACGAAGCGAAATTGTGCACGCCGACGAATCGGGCTGCGGCATCGCGCATGGCCTCTTCGTCCAGCGGAAACGGATAATGCAGCACATAGCGCCAGAGCATGGGCGGAACAACTTTGCCGCGATACAAACGATAGCGGTAGATTTTGCCGAGTGCCGACCAGCGCGCGTTGAAATCCGGGCCGACTTCCTCCGCGGCAGCGATGCGAATCGAGGGCGGAAGCAGGGCGTTCAGTGCGCGCTGAAACTCGCCCGCGGATAGCGCCGACTGCGTGCGAAAGCTGCCGACCTGACCCAGCGCGTGCACGCCCGCGTCGGTGCGCCCAGCGCCGTGCAGTTGGACGTTCTCCTGCGTGATGCGCCGCAGCACATTCACAATTTCGCCTTGAATCGTGGGTTTATTGGCTTGGATCTGCCAGCCGTGGAAATCCGTGCCGTCGTAGGCAATCGTGAGCTTGAAATAGCGCATAGGAATCCGGAATTATCGGTTATTGAGGAGAGGAGCGTCCAGTCGGCAGACGGCTAAGCAGTTCGCGGGCGTGCGCGTGGCTCCTGAACGATGCTCGCGATGCGACTCAACTCGACAGAGTGAGTTCGAGAACTACGACGAGGAGCGGGCAAATCGGCTGCCCGGCTTGACTGCGGCGCTTCCGTCGCGACACAGCGGGCAGTCCTCGGGCTCGTAGCTGGCGATGGGAAGATCGAGCAGCGCCTGTGCTTCCACAGGAAATTCGGTTTTGCCGCCGCTGCGGTCGATGAGCGCGCCCGCAGCAACCACGCGCCCGCCTGCTTCCTCCACCACCTGGATGGTCTCCAACGTGGAGCCTCCGGTGGTCCACACATCTTCGATTACCAAGACATGCTGGTCGGGCCGCAACGTAAATCCGCGGCGCAAGCACATTATTCCGGTGGAGTCGCGCTCGGCAAAGATTGCCGGAACGCCTCCGCGGGGGGAGGACTTGGCGTCCGGCAAGGCGCGAGCCACTTCCTGGCCGATGACGATGCCGCCCAACGCAGGGGAAACCACGACTTCGATGGTCGCGTCGGAGAAAAGCGCGGCAAGAGCGTGCCCCAATTTTTCCGCGTAGCGCGGATACTGCAGGACGAGCGCGCACTGCACGTACGTGCCGCTGTGGAGGCCGCTGGAAAGTTCAAAATGGCCGTGCCGAATGGCTCCCGAATCCTCGAACAAGCGCACCAACTCTTCGTCTTGCAGCATAGTAAGTCCCCGGCAATCACGCAAAGGCGCCCCGGCAAACCATTGGGCGCCGTATGCGTCGAACGGTGAGCAGCCTAGCTGTTGGCGTGGCGCGTTGTCAACCGACGCGACCGCCTGCTAGACTGCCAAGTTTGCGCCGCCAGCCAGCACCTGCTTCTGACGATTTGGTGAAACAAATTGTGTCCGTTGAACGTTGTACAGTTGGGCGTTAAAGCGCACAGTTCGGTGAATACCACTACTCGAGGGGTGAAGAACACGATGAACGTGAAACGGATGGCCGCAGAGCGGTCAAGGATGTGGACGTCTGCCTTGGGAGCCGTGCTCCGGTCAGCCGCGAAACGCCCGGGACAGCTAACGCGCGCGTCGCTGGCGGCGTTTCTGGCTGTATTGCTCGCCGGGGGACCTGTTTGGGCGCAGGATCCAGGAGCGCCTCCGCAACAACCGGCGCCTGAGCAACAGAAAACCGGGCTTCCCACGCCTCAGACACCGGCGCAAGATGTTTATAAGCCGGCTCCGACGAATCCTCCGATTCCCGTTTCACTCGGCGTCGAAAAATATCACTACACCCGGGCGCCGCACGGATTCCCCAATCTGATCGCTCCATATCGACCGATCCGAATTCCCGAGCCCCTGCTCACCAACTCGCCGCGCATCGATCAGTTGATTCACGATGGCAAGCTGGAACTGACGCTGCAAGACGCGGTGGAATTGGCGCTCGAGAACAGCATGGACATCGCGGTGCAACGCTATATTCCGTGGTTTGCCGACACTGATATTCTCGCCACGGAAGCTGGTTCCCAGCCATTCGGCATTCCTGGCGCGGAGATTCGCCAGTCTTTTGCGAACATCCCGTTTCTTAATTACGATCCAACGCTCACAACACAGATTTCGTACGATGATCGCAAGACGCCAATTAACAACCCGTTTATCTCTGGCACTGGCACGGGCGCCAGCACGGTCGCGGCGACCCTGTTTTCTCACACCGCGCAGTACGCCAATAGCCTCTCGGAGGGATTCTCGACCGGTACGACAGCGACACTGGCGTGGAATAACACGCGGTCGTCAACCAGCCCCACCGCTAACTTTTTCAATCCTGACGTATCGTCCTCACTGGTCGTTTCTGTGCAGCAGCAGCTGTTGAATGGCTTCGGCCGCTTCGCGAACCGGCGAAACATCCTGATCGCCAAGAACAACCGAAAGCTTGCGGACTATGTTTTTGAGCAGCAGGCGATCACTACGGTTACCAACACGATCACGGCGTATTGGGAGCTCGCCTACGCGCGCGCGAACGTGGAGGTCGAGCAACAGGCTGTGTCGGTGTCGCAGAGATTGTACGGCGACAACAAGAAGCAGTTGGAGATCGGCACGCTAGCTCCGCTTGACGTGACGCGGGCGGAAGCGCAACTGGCCACGGATCAGCAGAACTTAATCATTGCGCAAACGACGAAGCTGAATGACGAGCAGATCCTGAAGAATGCAATTACGAAGGACCCGCTGGCCGCCAATTTGCTCAACGTCGAGATCATTCCCACCGACAAGCCCACGCCGCCGGAAGCCACGGAAGCGCCCTCCTTTGAAGAGGCCATCAGACAAGCATTTCAGAGACGGCCGGAGCTGCTCGAGCAGCAAATCAATATCACGAACGCCGGGATTGACGCGCGCGCCACGGGGATCGCGCTGCGGCCGACCGCTACCCTCTTTGCTCAGTACACGAGCCAGGGTCTGGCTGGCGTTTCGCCCATAACCGGAGCTCCAACGACGGGCGCCGGAGCCCCAATCGTGGATGCCAATGGCAATCCGATCCCAGGCTTTTTTGAGCCCCTGGTTTCCGCGCCGCCCATTACGGGAAAGAACGAGCACGGATTTACGACCGCACAGAGTCAGATCTTTCACAACATGTTCCCTGACTATCTGGTGGGCGTGAGCGTGCAAATTCCATTCCGCAACCGCGCGGCGCAAGCCACCAACCAGCACGCCATCCTGGCGTTACGGCAAATCGAGGCGCAGCTGCAGCAGCTCAAAAACCTTGCGGTGGTGGACGTTCGCACAGCTTACATTACCCTGCAACAAGACCGCGTGCAGGTCGCGACCGCCAGCGAAGCTCGAAAGCTCCAGCAGGAAACATTCGATGCCGAGCAAAAGAAATATCAGCTCGGTGCGTCTACCGTTTACAACGTCATTTTGACGCAGCGTGACTTGGTCACCGCGCAAGGCGCGGAGTTGCGTGCTCTCGCCAATCTTCTTGAGGCCAAGGCTCAGTACGAGCGCGCGGTGGCGAGCACGTTGGACGTGAATCGCGTGAGCATCGCGGATGCCAAACACGGCGAAGTGGAAAAAGACACGCTCATTCCCGGCACGCTGCATGGCAAAGTGGTGGGCACGGAAAATCCGTTGGATTTGTTGACGGACGGCCAATCCAAGAAATAGGCGGCTTTTACTGTCAATAAGTCGAATATTTGTGCACCTTAGCTCGACCGCGCTTGCTAGGCCGCTATCTTTCGCATAGCATGAAAGTGGCGGCCTGAAAGCCGCGGGAGCGCTTGGTCATGAGCAATGATTCCAAGGCATCGACGCAAACAGTAGCTCCTGCCGAGCCTTCCTCCCCACATCGCAAACCTTCCGCGAAAGAGAAATCCTGGGAAGAAAACACGCTCCGGCCTACCCTCGAGAAAAATCCCGAGCGCCAAGCCGAGTTCACCACCGTTTCCGGCTTTCCGATTCAGCGGCTGTACACGCCCGCTGATCTCCCTGACTGGAATCCTGACCACGATTTGGGGTATCCCGGCGAGCCTCCCTACACGCGCGGCATTCATTCCACGATGCATCGCGGGCGCCTGTGGACCATGCGGCAATTCGCCGGCTTTGGCGCGGCCGAAGACACCAACCAACGCTTTCGCTATTTGCTTTCGCAGGGGCAGACCGGTCTGTCGACAGCCTTCGATTTGCCAACTTTGATGGGCTACGACTCCGACCATCCGCTTTCCGAGGGCGAAGTTGGCAAGTGCGGCGTGGCGATCAGTTCGTTGGCGGACATGGAAGTGCTCTTCGACAAGATTCCGCTCGCGAATGTCACCACCTCGATGACCATCAACTCGCCCGCGGCGGTGATTTGGGCCATGTACCTGGCCGTGGCCGAAAAGCAGGGCGCGGACTGGAAAAAGATTTCCGGGACCTTGCAGAACGATATCCTGAAAGAATACATCGCGCAGAAGGAATACATCTACCCTCCCGAGCCGTCGATGCGGTTAGTCATCGATACGTTTGAATTCGGCGTGAAGAAAACGCCCAAGTTCAACACCATTTCCATCAGCGGCTATCACATTCGCGAAGCGGGCTCGACGGCGATTCAGGAATTGGCATTCACCCTGCGCGATGGACTCGAGTACGTGGAATGGGGAATGCGCCGCGGTTTGCAGGTCGACGAATTCGTGCCCCAGCTTTCGTTTTTCTTTAATGCGCATAATGATTTCTTCGAGGAAATCGCCAAGTATCGCGCCGCCCGGCGCATCTGGCACAAGGCTATGGTCGAGCGCTACAAGTCGCAGAATCCGCGCTCGTGGGCGTTGCGCTTCCACACGCAGACCGCCGGTTGTTCGCTGACCGCGCAGCAACCGTATAACAACGTGGTGCGTACGGCCATTCAAGCGCTCGCGGCGGTGCTCGGCGGCACGCAATCACTGCATACGAATTCGCTCGATGAGGCTTGGGCGCTGCCTACGGAATTCGCGGCGACGATTGCGTTGCGCACGCAGCAGATTATTGCGCACGAGACGGGCGTGACGAACACGGTTGATGCATTGGGTGGCTCCTATTTCGTCGAAACGCTGACAAGCCAGGTGGAGCGCGGAGCATGGGATTACATCGAGAAAATTGACGCGCTTGGCGGCATGGTCGCGGCTATTGAACGCGGGTACCCGCAGCGGGAAATCTCCGAAGCTTCCTATCGCTATCAGGTCGCGGTGGACAAGAAAGAAAAAATAATTGTCGGCGTGAACGACTTCGTGACGAAGGAAAAGCCGCTGGACACCTTGCAAATCGATGAGACCGTGGCGCATCGACAGGCCGAGCGCTTGAGCAAACTGCGCGCTGAACGCTCAAGTGACGAGGTCGCCCGCCGGCTCGGCGCATTGCGCAAAGCGGCGCAGGGCAGCGAGAATCTGATGCCGTATATCTTCGACGCCGTAAAGTCGTACGCCACACTCGGAGAAATCTGCGACGCCATGCGCGAAGTCTTCGGCACCTACGAAGAAATCGCCATCACCTAGTCTTCTCAGTGCCCTCTGTGTCTTATCTCCGTGAACTCTGTGTTAAATTCCGTTCCGCATGACGGACAACGAGATTACTCACGAGATTATCGGCGCAGCAATTGAGGTCCACCGTCTACTCGGTCCCGGCCTCCTGGAGTCCGCCTACGAGGAATGCCTCGCAAAAGAACTAACGCTGCGCAAGCTGACCGTGGAACGGCAGAAGCCCGTACCGGTCGTTTATAAGGACGTAAAGCTCGAATGTGGCTACAGAATTGATTTGCTGGTCGAGAATCGAGTCGTCGTTGAGCTCAAATCTATCGAGAGCCTGGCTGCCATCCATGAGGCCATCATTCTCACCTATCTACGTCTTTCAGGACGTCGGTTGGGGCTGTTGATTAACTTCAACGTGAATGTTCTGAGAGATGGAGTCAAGCGGTATATCATCTAATCGCCGAAAAAGACTAACACAGAGCACACAGAGAACTGCCACAGAGGACACAGAGAAGAATGGCGGACAAGAAGATACGAGTTTTGATCGCGAAGCCGGGGCTAGATGGGCACGACCGCGGCGCTAAGATCATTGCGCGCGCTCTGCGCGATGCCGGCATGGAAGTGATCTACACCGGCTTGCGCCAGACGCCCGAGATGATTGCCTCTGCCGCCGTGCAAGAAGACGTCGATGTCATCGGCCTCTCAATTCTCTCCGGCGCGCACAACACGCTTTGCCCGCAGCTCATGAGCCTGCTCCACGACAAAGGCATGAACGATGTGACCGTAGTCCTCGGCGGCATCATCCCCGAAGCGGACATCCCTGCCCTGAAGAAAGCCGGCATAGCGGAAATCTTTCTCCCCGGCACCTCCACGCAAGATATCGTGAGTTTCATTCACAAGCGCATCGCGCATTAGACCGCCCGTCTTTTCTGTTCGGTGAGGGCAGAATGCAGCGATCCCAACCGTTGTGATTTCACGTCAACGCCTCAGTCGCCCCACGATCATCGCGGTGACGCTCCGAACCACTTGAACTTCACAAAATGACAAGGCCGGACGCAGAGCGCCCGGCCTGACTAGACTTGCACCGGCTCGTACGGCGAGACTACGGACGCTCGGGCTTGCCGTGTTCCGGCTTGCTTTGCTCCTGTTTGTTGTTGGAATGCGGCGCGCTTTCGTGCTGCCCGTTGGAATGCGGCGCCGGCGCGCGGTCAGCGTGCGAGTTGCCGCGCGATTCGGTCGCTGCTTGGTTTCTTCCCCGTGAATCCTGGGCCTGTCGCGCATCCCGTGCGTTGTTCGGCCTGGACGCTGCGGCGTCCCGATTCCCAACGTTCGCCGGGCGATCATTGTGGCTGACGTTTCTGTTCGACGGAAACGCGTTGCCAGGGCGATCCGCGCGCCGGTCCGACGGGCGATCAGCACGATTAGCCGGCCCGGGCCGGTTGGCATTGTCCCCCCGCGCACCTACAACGTTGCGGTGGAAATCCCCCGGTCGCCCGCTAGCGGCCACCGCCGGCCGGCCGTGATTCACCGACGCCCACTGCGAGCGGTCCGCTCGCGCGGCGTGCTCGTGATCTATCTGCTCTCGCCTCGCTTCGATATGGTGCTCGTGCTCCGCAAATCTTTCCTGCTCGCTTTCGCGCGCGCGGATTCCGTTCGGCCCGCCGTTGAAGCTGACCCGGTTGACCTCGTTCACGACCACCGTGCGGTTGTAGTAGTTGTGAATCACCGTCACGTTCACGTTGGTCACCTCGCGGTTGTACATAAACTCCCTGCCCCGCCATTCACCGCCCCAAAAACCCACGCCCGTATAGCCGTAGCCATAATTAATTCCGCCATAAAAGCCGACGTGTGGTCCCCAGTAACCCCCATGCCAGACGTACACACCTTCGCCAAATCCCCAATAACCTGGCGTCCACAGCAGACCGGGTTCCGGCGCCATCACCCACGTTCCGGGCACCCAATAATAGTCATCGTCGCCATAAGCCCAATATCCGGGCGTCCAGATATAACCCGGGGCGGGGCAAACCGGCTGCGCATACACCGGCAGCACTGGAGGCCCTACTCGGACGGAAATTCCTACCGCGACTTGCGCATTGGAAGCCGCTGGCGTGCCCGGTAGTATTGCAGTTAACAGGAAGTATCCAAGAGATCTCAGAGTTCGCATCTTGTCACCTTTCCGGTGCAGCATTTTTTCTACGCTAATGCATGCTGAGCGGGCGCGGAATCGGCCCAGGGTCTCTTGTGAGTATTGACACTCTTTTAGCAGAAAAGTTGTGCCGCCGGGCTGCCAAGCTTGGTCGTCTGCTTTATGCGTAACGCTCACGAACGCCAATACCTGCGCGCGCTTGTAAAAAGGGTTCCGCGCTCGCAGTATCGCTGCAGAGGCCGTATACTGGGGCGTTTGCGGCGCCCTGCTAAGGCCGCCGGCGCTTGCTTCGCGCCGCCAGTATCTTTTTCGAGGATTGCGAGTGGCTGCTTCCACCCTGAAGACGATCGTCAACACGAAGTCGCCCGAATTTGAGAAGAATACCCGCCGGATGATCGATCTCGTCACGCAAATCAAGAACGAAGAAGAGCAGATCTTCCAGGGTGGCGGCGCGAAGGCAATCGAATCGCAGCACAAGAAAGGCCGGCTAACGGCGCGCGAGCGCGTCGCAAAGCTGATCGATCCTCGCTCGCAATTCTTCGAGTTGGGAATTTTCGCCGCCTACGAAATGTACGAAGAGTGGGGCGGCGCGCCTTCGGCGGGAACGATCACCGGACTCGCGCGCGTCTGCGGGCGGACCTTCATGATCGTCGCCAACGACGCGACGGTGAAGGCCGGAGCGTTTTTCCCGATGACTGCAAAGAAAGTGATTCGCGCGCAGAATATCGCGATCGAGAATCACATCCCCACGATTTATCTCGTCGATTCGGCCGGCATCTTTCTTCCTTTGCAGGAAGACGTTTTCCCCGACACCGACGATTTCGGCCGCGTTTTCCGCAACAACGCGGTGATGAGCGCCATGGGCATTCCGCAACTCGCCGCCATCATGGGCATGTGCGTGGCCGGCGGCGCGTACCTTCCCGTGATGTGCGACCACATCTTGATGACCGAAGGCTCTGGCTTGTTTCTCGCCGGTCCCGCGCTCGTGCAAGCGGCTATCGGGCAGAAAACGTCCGCGGAAGATTTGGGCGGCGCCAAGATGCACGCGCAGATCAGCGGCACCGTCGATTTTCGTGAGCCCGACGATGACGCATGCATCGCACGGATTCGCGCGCTCGCTGACAAAATGGGGGCTGCGAACCCTGCCCCGTTCAGTCACGTGGCCTCGCGGCAGCCGCTCTACTCTGCCGAAGAGATTTACGGAATTTTTTCCGGCGATCCCGCGAAGCAGTATGACATGCGCGAAATCATCGCGCGCATCGTGGACGCGAGCGAGTTCGAAGAGTATCGAGCGGATTATGGCGAGACGGTGCTATGCGGTTACGCACGCATCGGCGGCTGGGCGGTCGGTATCGTCGCCAATCAGAAAAAGCACGTGCAGACATTGGCGCGCGGCTCAGACCAGAAGCGCATCGAATTCGGCGGCGTGATTTATACCGAGGCAGCGGAAAAAGCCGCGCGCTTCATTCTGGACTGCAACCAGAACCGCATCCCGCTAATTTTTCTGCACGACGTGAACGGCTTCATGGTCGGCAAAGACGCCGAGTGGAGCGGCATCATCCGCGCCGGCGCAAAAATGGTGAACGCCGTGTCCAACAGTGTGGTGCCGAAGATTGCCGTGATTTGCGGCGGCAGCTTTGGCGCCGGGCACTACGCCATGTGCGGTAAGGCGTATGACCCGCGATTCATTTTTGCTTGGCCTACGGCGCGCTATGCGGTGATGAGTGGCGACGCTGCTGCTGGCACGTTGGTCGAAATCAAGCTGAAACAGCACGCGCGATGCATTGATCCAAGCGCTGGAAGCCGCGGCACTCAACCCCGAGATCCGCGAATTCAAAACGGGAGTCTTGCAGACCTGATATGGAGACAGTGAAGCTAATCGAGTGCCCTAGAGATGCGTGGCAGGGACTGGCCGATTTCATTCCCACCGAAACAAAAGCTGAATACCTGAAGGAATTGGTGCTTGCCGGATTCAAACACATTGACGCGGTCAGCTTTGTTTCGCCCAAGCATGTGAAGCAGATGGCCGACAGCGAGGAGGTCGTGGCCGAGCTTAACTCTTCTCTTTCCGGGACCGAGCGCCCAGAGATCATCGGCATCGTCGTGAATGAAAAGGGACTCGAGCGGGCGCTGGCGACTCCTGGTGTTACGACCATCGGCTATCCGTATTCGATCTCGGCTTATTTTCGGCGGGCGAACGCAAACATGACTCGCGAGGAATCGCGGGCGCTGGTCGAAACGTTGAAGAAGGCGACTGCGGCGGCGAATCGCGACCTGGTCATTTACATCTCCATGGCCTTTGGCAATCCTTATGACGAGCCGTGGGGACCGGAGATTGTGCAAGATACGCTGGAATGGCTCAAAGATGTTAGAGTACGCACCGTTTCGCTGGCCGATACGGTGGGCACGGCTTCGCCGCAACTAGTCGGCGATTTGTTTCGCCAAGTGAAAGACCACGTCGCGGGAATCGAGCTGGGCGTTCATCTGCACAGCCGGCCGGAGAACGCCGAAGAAAAAATTCTTGCCGCCTACGAAGCAGGATGCCGGCGTTTCGATAGCGCATTGACCGGGCTTGGCGGATGCCCCTTTGCGGGAGACAATCTGGTCGGCAATGTTGCGACGGAGCAGGTGCTCGCCGCGCTGCACAAAGCGGGCGCCGATCCGGGCATCGACTCCGCCCGGCTCACCAAGGTGCTGGCAATGACCAACGAGATTCGGGCCAAATACGCGCACGCGCCAGTTGTGAATTAGCGAGGTTTATTCGATGCACTCCACATTGATTCTCGAATTCAGCGGCGAAATCGCGAAGATTACGCTGAACCGTCCGGACAAGCGCAACGCCATCAATACGCAGATGATTGCGGAGCTGCAAACCGCGCTGGACACCGTCGAGAAGAGCCACTCGCGCGTGGTGATTGTCACCGGCGCTGGCTCGTCGTTTTGCGCCGGTATGGACCTGGAAATGCTCGCAGCCATCGCGAAACAGTCGCCCGCGGAAAATCAGGAAGACTCGCGGCGCATCGCCAAAATGCTGCGGCGGCTGTGGAGTTTTCCGCGACCGATGATTGCGGCGGTGAATGGACCGGCCTATGCGGGTGGCTGCGGCATCGCGACACTTTGCGATTTCACACTGGCGGCGCCCGACGCGAAATTTGGCTACACGGAAGTGAAGATCGGTTTTTTGCCGGCGATCGTCTCGGTCTTTCTTACGCGGCAGATCGGAGACAAACGCTCGCGCGATCTCCTGCTGACCGGGCGCATCATCGACGCCGCGGAGGCGAAGGAGTTCGGCATGGTGACGGAAGTGGTTCCTGCAGAGCACCTGCAGGACCGCGCTGTGGAACTTGCGAACGACCTCATCGCAGCCAGCCCGAGCAGTCTGACGCGCGCGAAACATCTTTTGACTTCCGCCGCAGCCGCCGGAGTCGATCACGACCTGGAGCGCGCGATTCTGGAAAACGCGCGCATCCGCTGCACACCCGATTTCAAGGAAGGCGTGGCGTCCTTTCTGGAAAAACGCAAGCCCGTCTGGCACAGCAAGCCGGAATAACGGGAATAATCAGATCATGCAAACTATCGAGCATCACGACACAACGGTACGAGTGCGCTACGCGGAAACCGACCAGATGGGCGTGGTCTATCACGCGAATTATCTGATCTGGTTTGAAGTCGGCCGCGTGGAGCTGATGCGCGCGCTGGGCATCGAATACAAGCGCATGGAAATCGAGGACGACTGCCACATCGTCGTTGCCGACGTGCGCTGCCGCTACCACGCCCCGGCACGCTATGACGAAGTGCTGCGCGTGCGTACGCGCATCGCCGAATCGCGAAACCGCACGATTCGGTTCTCGTACGAAGTCTTTCGCGACTCCGATCAGGAGCTGCTTTCCGTGGGCGAAACCCTCCACGTGATTTGCGGCAGCAACGGCAAACCCAAGCTTTTGCCGGAAAAATATCGAGCCATTCTTGGGACATCACTGGTGTCAAACTCAGTTCGGAGCGATTCATGACGATTGCCCTGAGCGGCAACGATCTCACTTTTGAGCAGCTGTACGCCGTCGCGTTGCGCGGCGAAAAGGTGGCGCTCACGGCGGATGCGGTCGAGCGCATGAAAGCGTCGCGCGCGGTGGTCGATCGCGTGGTGGCTTCGGGCGCGACCGCGTACGGAATCAACACGGGGTTCGGCAAGCTCGCCTCCGTGCGCATTTCCTCCGAGCAGGTGCGCCAGCTCCAGGTGAACCTGGTGCGGTCGCACGCGTCGGGCGTTGGCGTGCCGCTGAGCGAGCCGGAGACTCGCGCGATGATGCTGCTCCGCGCAAACGCGCTGGCCAAAGGCTTGAGCGGCATTCGTCCCCTGGTCGTGGAGACCCTTTGCGCGATGCTCAATGCCGAGGTGCATCCGGTGATCCCCTCGCAAGGCTCTGTCGGCGCATCGGGAGATTTAGCGCCGCTGGCGCATCTCGCGCATGTGGCGATTGGTGAAGGCCGCGCGGTCTATCGCGGTGAAACATTGGATGGCGCGGAAGCCATGCACCGAGCGGGCGTGACGCCAGTCGCGTTGCAAGCCAAAGAGGGATTGTCGCTGCTGAACGGCACGCAAGGGATGCTTGCGCTGCTAAGCCTCGCCCTGCGCGATGCCGATGTGCTGGTGGACGCAGCCGACGTCGCCGCGGCACTCTCGCTGGACGCTCTGCGTGGAAGTCCCGGCGCGTTCGACGCTCGCATCATGCATGCGAGGCCGTATACCGGAGCCGCGATGACGGCGCGCAACCTCGCGCACTTGAACGAAGGCAGCCAGATCCGCGAATCCCATCGCTCCGCGGATAAAGATACGCGCGTGCAAGATGCGTACAGCTTGCGCTGCACGCCGCAGGTGCACGGCGCGGTCCGCGACGCACTGGCGCAAGCGCGCGAGATGGCCGCCGTGGAGTTGAATAGCGCCACCGATAATCCTCTCGTCTTTGTCGGCGACGGCAGCGGCGACATTATCAGCGGCGGCAATTTTCACGGCCAGCCGCTAGCCATGGCTGCGGACCAAGTCGCCATAGCCATCGCTACTCTGGGAGGCATTTCCGAGCGGCGCACCGAGCAGATGACCAATCCATTGACCAGCATGCTTCCCGCGTTCCTGACCCCGGAGCCTGGAATCAACTCCGGCTTCATGATCGCGCAGGTAACAGCGGCGGCTCTGACCAGCGAGAACAAAGCGCTCGCCACCCCACACTCGGTTGATTCGATTTCAACGTCAGGCAACCAGGAAGATTACGTTTCCATGGGCATGAGCGGTGCGCGCCGCCTCGACCGCATGCTGCAGAATCTGCGCCACACCGTCGCCGTCGAACTGCTTTGCGCGTGCCAAGGTATCGATCTGCAAGACCGCCCCCTCGCGCCGGACATCGAAGCTATCTCAGCGCTGGTAGCCGCCGGCACGTTCTCCGCAATTCTTCATTAACACTGCTTCAATCGCGAAATGCGAAGACGGTCGCGCTCATGCGTCTGCTCGCGCGAGGGATATCGACCATCCGTCTTGAGGAAGGGCTTGCGCGCCAAAGCGCGCTGCTTCGTAGTCTTTCTTTTGCATACGCAATTTTCTCTCAGCCAGGCTTACTGCGCCAGCGCGGAACGCAGAAACGTCAGCATGCGGTACCCGGCGATGTGGCTAAACGGGGGCAGCTCCAGCGAATAATGTCCACAGTGGAGCGCTAGCGTGCGCGGATGCGCATTGTGACGGCGAAGCGCCGCCAGCATCTGCTCGGTCAAGGCAGGAAGAAACGTTGGATCATACTTGCCGTAGACCATGAACGCGTTCTTCCCCGCTCCCAATCCACGCTCGACGTAAGGCATGGGACTAACTGGCGCCCAGTATTCGCGCAGCTCGTCGACCGTGACATGCTCGCGCAGGCTTTCCCACACGTGCGTGGTGGTCATGCCCTGACTGACAACATCGGCGAAATAGGTAGAAACATGGAAAAAGCCGCCGGCTCGCACGGCGGGGTCATGCACCAGAGTGATGTAGCCAACCGAGGAGCCGATGCTCGTTCCAAGAATGCCCAAGCGAGAAAACCCCTGCTGCTCCAGCCAGCGCAGGCAACGCCGCGCGTCTTGCACCGCCTGGCGGTTGGCCTGCAGCGTAAGCCCGATATTGGGTCCGACGAGTTGATCCGCGCGTTCGTGGCCGCGCGCCATACGGCGGTCATGATACGGCAAGCTCATTTTCAGTGCGCTGATGCCGATGCGCTGCAGCCATTCGCCTAATCCGCGCTGCCCGTGCCACTTGGCATTCCAGTTCGGCAGGATGAGAACCGCCGAGCCTCGCCTGCGCGCTGGGAAGAACTGCGCGTAAACCGTGTTGTTTTCGGGCCAGGACGACTCGATCGAGCTGGTAAACGTCAGGACGTTTTCGCCATCGAGCCGGTAATCGCTCGCCGGCGTAGTGCTGTACCACTCTGGGCTGTTCTCGATCGCTCGCGCGGCGTAATCGCGCAGAAATTCGGACGGATGGGGATGCTCGACTGGCCCGCCGATGTGCTCCAGCCCCCACGCGAACGGGCGCACCAGACGGTTGTCGTCCGTTTTCCAACGGCGCTGCTCGTAGCGAAGAATGCGGCGTGCAAACCAATTGGTCGGGCTCACAGCAACATTTTACATTTTGAACGCGGGAAGAGAAAACCAGAACTGGAAAGTTTCGCGTGGAACATGACACCAAAAGAAAAGACAGGACTTAACGCAGAGATCGCAGAGACCAAGAGCGCAGAGTCCACAGAGCGGATAGAGCGCGTTAGGCATCGGACACTGGCAATGAGCGGGTGCGTTGAGGGCGCGGAGTGGCTGTGGCACATTGCATACAGAGGCTTTGAGCGGCGCACACCTTGGTCATCACATTCATTTTCTTATTTGGGCTAATCATTGGCAGCTTCCTGAATGTCTGCATTCTGCGCATTCCGGAAGGCGTTTCCATCGTTGCGCCGGGTTCCCGATGCCCACAGTGCCAAACGCCGATCCATTGGTACGACAACGTTCCGGTTTTCGGTTGGCTATGGCTGCGCGGTAAGTGCCGCAACTGCGGGCTGGCCATTTCGCCGATGTATCCCCTGGTTGAACTCACCACCGGGCTTCTCTTCGTCGCCTGCTATCTGGAATTTGGCCTTACGCAAGCCGCCGTCAAATGGCTGTTTTTCACCTGCCTGATCATCGTTCTGACGATCACCGACCTGCGCGTGCGCATGCTTCCGGACTTGGTGAACTGGCCCGGTTTCGCGGCCGGTCTCTTTTTTTCAGCAATCGTGCCGCCTAGCGATGGCTCCGTCGCCACGTTGTATGCCGGCCTCTTCCATCGAATGCCGCGTCAACCGGTCCAGGGCGTGCTCGACGCGCTTCTCGGTGCAGCATTCGGCAGCTTTCTTCTCTGGGCCGTGGCGGTACTCTACAAGCGCGTTCGTGGACGCGAAGGCCTGGGCATGGGCGACGTTAAGATGATGGCCATGGTAGGAGCGTTCCTCGGCGTGCGTCGAGCGTTCCTGACCATCCTGCTCGGGACGCTGATGGGAACACTGGTAGGCGTCACCATCATCGTCGTGCTCTATACCGCGGGCTGGCAACGCAAATTAGCCGAGCGCGCCAGCCGGCGACAGATGGGCAGCGTGAATGCCCTGCGCTGGGCAATCGCCAGCCAATATCAATTGCCACTAGGAACGTTTTTGGGAATTGCGGCGTTGCTGGTGCTGTATTTTGGTCCCGAAATGATGATGCGGTGGTCGCAACTTTTTCGTGTGACATGAACGCACTCATGATTCTCGCGGCGGCGCAAGCGACCAAGCCTCCCAATCTGTGGGCTTTTGGCGTCGCCGCGGCCGCTGGACTGCTGATCATCGTTTTAGTCGTGCTGTTCCTGGTGCGGCGCTATTTCGAGAAAGCCCGCAGCGGACCCAGAGAAGAGGAGCCGCAAGCGTCGCGCACACAAAACCCCTCGGCCTTCATGGCCGCGTCAATGCAAGGCGTCATCCAAAAACTGCGCGACCAGGAAAAAGAGCTGGAGCGGCTACATCGCATCGAAAAGGAGCGCGCCGCGCACACCGAGCGCCTCAGCGAAGAAGTCACCCGCAACATGCCCGCCGGCCTTCTGGTCGTCAATGCTACGGGAATAATCTCCAGCGCAAATCCCGCCGCGGAGCAGGCCCTTGGCATTCGCGCTCTGGGTTTCCGTCGCTACAGCGAAGCCCTGGGCGAGGACTCCGAGCTGACGCGACTGGTGGCGGAGTGCCTCGCGGAAGGCACAATTTTTCGCCGCGAGCAGGTGCAGCACGCAACCCCTGCCGGCGAGCACCGCCATCTTGGCGTCACCATCTCCCCGATTCGTAAAGGCACCGAAACGATCAACGGTGCGATTTGCCTCCTCAGCGACTTGACCGAACTCGCCGCCCTGCAACAACAGATACAGCTCAAGGAAAATCTGGCCGCGCTGGGTGAACTCTCCGCCGGCATAGCCCACGAATTCAAGAATGCGCTGGCCACGATTTCCGGTTACGCGCAGATGATTCGCGCTGAGGAATTAGGCGGAGAGGCTTCCGATTACGCCGATCGTATTCTGGAGCAGACGCGCACCATCACCCACGTTGTGACGGAATTCCTAAAGTACGCTCGGCCGCTCGACATTGGCAGCGAGGTGGTGTCGCTAAAAGCGGTGGTGGAACGCGTGGTGTCTGACCTTGCAGAGGCAAAGCCCGATGTGCAATTGCGGTTCGAAGGCGAGTTTGGGAACGTGCCGGGCGACGAGGGGCTGCTGCGACAGGCGCTGCTTAACCTGGCCCGCAATGCTGCGGAAGCTTGCGCGGGCACCGCCGCGGGAGGCCAAGTTCTGCTGAAAGGCGAATTCGTTCGCGCCGAAGGTGGCGGCTCGCAGCGAATTACGATCCTGGACAACGGCCCTGGAATCGAGGCGGCCGCATTAAGCAAGCTTTTTCGGCCGTTCTACACCACCAAGGCCGACGGAACCGGGCTGGGCCTGGCCGTGGTGCAAAAAATCATCGTTCAGCATGGCGGCCGGGTGGAAGTCCGCAATCGCCCCGAGGGCGGAGCGGCCTTTACGGTTACGCTACCTCTGTGCGGCAGCGCCGTGGAAGCGGTAGAATTGAAGGAGAACAGTATAGAGAGCTAGTTGCACTTGAGCGTTACTCGATCCCGGGAGGTGTTTATGGACTTACGCGCACCAATCTGGCGCAACGGCGCGGCTTTTGCGAGTTTGGCGCTACTGACGCTTGCGCTGACATCAATTCCCTGCTCCGCGCAGCAACCGCAGGATGCCGATCCCGTGGCGGACGCCGCGCGCAAAGCGCGCGAACAGAAGAAGAAAGACGCCGCCAAGCCCAAAAAGGTCTACACCGATGATGACGTAAACCATCTCACCTCCGGTGGCGTCCCCGCTTCATCGGACGCGACTGCACCGGGCGGCACGGGAGAGGGCGCCAAGAATTCGGACGCGCAAAGTAAAGATAAAGCCGGCCCAGAGGGAAGCCCGGAAATGAAGTGGCGCAAGCAGTTCAAGGACGCCTACGCGAACCTGGATCGCGCGCAAAGAGAGCTCGATATCCTGCAGCGCGAAGATAACAAGGCGCAATTGCAGTATTACAACGATCCGCAGAAAGCCCTTACGGAGCAGTACACCCGCAAAGATATCAACGAAAAAGACGCGAAAATCGCGGCCAAGAAGAAAGAAATCGACGACCTCAAGCAGAAAATCAGCGATATGGAAGACGCGCTGCGTAAATCAGGCGGCGACCCGGGCTGGGCCGCGCCATGAAACGGCAGTTGTAAGTTCTTAGTTTTTAGTTGTTGGTCGGGGAAAAAATCTCAAGACGCTATTCGAATTTTGCCGAGACATTCTGCTCGGGACCTCCAGGTCTCTGCGACAGTCCTACACTAAGCACTAACAACTAACCATCAACGACTGTCGTTCTTCTCCGCACATCCCCACTTCGTTGTTCCCGGCTCACCACGTAAATCATGATAGAAACGAAGCAGATGGAACCACTGCTTCTTGTCGAAGACAAAAATGAATTGCGCACCATGCTGCGCAAAGCGCTGGAACGCTCCGGCTACACGGTGGACGAAGCGCCGGACGGCAGCGCCGCCCTTCAGAAGGTCCGCGCGCGCCGCTATCTTCTGGTCATCACCGACTTGAAGATGCCAGGCGCTTCGGGTCTCGATGTCTTGCGCGCGACAAAGCACGCCGACGCTACCATTCCCGTGATCCTTCTAACCGCGTTCGGCTCCGTCGAAGAAGCCGTCACGGCCATGAAGGAAGGAGCCTTCGATTTTCTCCAAAAGCCGGTGGACCTGGACCATCTGAAGCTGCTCGTGCAGCGAGCCGCCCGCCAGCAGGAACTGCTACGAGAGAATTTGCTGCTCCGTGAAGAATACGCGGCGCGTTATGGATTTCCCCGCATCGTTGGCGAACATACTTCCATTCGCGAGATCAGCCAGCAGATTCAGCGCATTGCCGCGACCGATTCCACAGCGTTGCTTCTCGGGGAAAGCGGTACGGGCAAGGAGCTGTTTGCCCGCGCGATTCATCATCTATCCTCTCGCCGCGAGCAACCTTTTGTCGCGCTGAACTGCGCGGCAATCCCCGAAGGATTGGTCGAGAACGAGCTGTTCGGTCACGAGCGCGGCGCATTCACCGGAGCCGGCGCCCGCAAAGTCGGCAAGATGGATCTCGCACATCGCGGCACGCTATTTCTCGATGAAATCGGCGAGTTGCCGCTCGCGATTCAGGCCAAGCTCTTGCGCGTGCTGGAGGAGAGGCGCTTCGAGCGCGTCGGCGGCACGCAGTTACTCGAAGTGGATGTGCGCATCATCGTGGCCACAAATCGCGATCTCCAGAAGCTGATGCAGGAAAAATTGTTTCGCGAGGATTTGTACTTCCGCATCTCCGCCGTGCCGATCACCATTCCGCCCTTGCGCGACCGCGGAAACGACGTGCTCTTGCTCGCCGAATATTTTCTCGACAAATTCAGCCGCGAATTCGCCAAAGCGGGCCTTGAGCTTTCCCCGGACGCCAAGCAGAGACTCCTCGAATACCGCTGGCCCGGGAACGTACGCGAACTGCAAAACACCGTGGAGCGCGCCGTGATTCTCACCGACGGATTGACCATCCGCGCGAATGGCTTGCAGCTTCCCTCGCCCAAGCCGGATGCGGAGAAATTGCCCGACGGGCTGCTGCCGGAAAAATTCAGTTGGGAGGGCTCGCTGGAGGAGGTGACCCAGCGCGCCGCCGCTCACGTCGAACGCGTCCTGCTAGAAAGCACCCTGCGCGACTGCCAATGGAACAAGACGCGCGCTGCGGAGCGATTAGGCGTGTCACCCAAAACGCTGCTGGCGAAAATTCGCGCCGCTGGCCTGGAAGAGTGAGATGGCGCCTGTGTGTGCCCGAGAACTTTTGGAGTGCGGCGGTCTTGCCGCCGCTTTCGAGCCGAACCCTACGCCTCCCCTTGCTGCCACTCGGCTACACCTTAAGTCCGATGTGAAGCGCCACAGACCCTAACGTCCAAAGCTCGAACGAGACAGACCCGTATCCAACTTGCGTCATTAGTGACGCCAGTTCCTCTGGCCGAAAGAATCGCGCCACCGACGCGGGCAGATATTTGTACGCATTCGGATTCCCAGAGAGCAGCCCGCCAATCTTCGGAAGAACCGTGCGGCAATACCAGCGATACAAATCGCCCATCAAGCCCGGCGGCGGCTCAGCGAATTCCAGAATCGCCAGAGTGCCTCCCGGCTTCAGCACGCGCCGGATTTCTCGAAGCCCGCTCTCATAATTCGCCAGATTGCGAAAACCAAAAGCCGCCGTAACCAGATCAAACGAAGCGTCGGCAAATGGAAGCCGCAAAGCGTCGGCCTCGAAGAAACCCGCCGGCGCAGCCGTTTCTGTTTTCGGCTCCCGCACATCGCCTTTATTTTTTGCGTTCGCGCGCACCAGCATGGCGTGCGAAAAATCCGCGCCAATCACCGTCGCGGGGCCGCTGCCCGCCAGCGCGAACGCAAGATCCCCCGTGCCGCAGCAAAGGTCGAGCACGCGCGCATCGCGCCGCTGCAAGATCGGCCGCACGCGACGCGCCGTCCGCGCGCGCCACACGCGATCCATCTCCAGCGACAATAGATGGTTCAGGAAGTCGTAACGCGGCGCGATTTCCGTAAACATCTCGCGGACTTTGCGCGAAGCGTCCGCTTCCGTCTGCGCGCCTTCGGGCCGAGTCCCCTTCACACAAGCGGTCGCTTCACGCATGGGCCGCGCCGGAATCGCAGAAGAACTGAGGAGCAAAGCGCAAAACGCGCTCGACAGCCGCCAAGGGAACACGGTCATACGAAGCCGCCTTGCCAATCCGTGGCGTCAGCACAAATCGCAGCTTCCCTTCGCGCGCTTTCTTGTCCGAGCGCATCGCCCCAATCAACACAGCCGCAGGAACGCGCGGCCAAGCGGGCAACGGCCCCATGCGCCGCACGATAGAGACAATTCGCGAAACGTCGTTTGCACTAGTAACTCCCGTTTCGTGTCCCAGGAGTGCAGCCGCCATCATGCCCCAAGCCACCGCTTCGCCGTGCTGATAGCGCTTGTAATGTGTGACGCTTTCCAGCGCGTGCGCGAACGTGTGGCCAAAATTCAATATCTCCCGCAGGCCGGATTCCCTCTCATCTTGCGTTACCACCCGCGCCTTGATAGCCACATTGCCCGGAATCAGGTAATCAAGCGCCGCGCGATCGCGACGCTCCACCTTCTCCATGTTTTTCTCGAGGTACGCAAACATCGTCGCATCCGCGATAACCGCGTGCTTGATGATCTCGGCCAGCCCGCCGCGAAATTCGCGCTCCGGCAACGTACGCAGCAACTCCGGATCGGAAAGAACCAGCCGCGGCGGATAGAACGCCCCGACAAGGTTTTTCCCCTCGGGCAAATTCACTCCCGTCTTGCCCCCAATCGAGCTGTCCACTTGCGCCACCGCCGTTGTCGGCACATGCACCAGTGGCACTCCCCGCAAATACGATGCAGCAACAAACCCGGCGACGTCTCCCACCACTCCCCCGCCCACAGCAATGAGGAGAGACTTGCGATCCGCACCTCCCCTAACCAGGTCCCGCGTGAGCAATTCCACCGTCCGCAGGTTCTTTGCGGATTCGGCGTCATTCATGAAATGAACGGCGCCAGCATCCTTCACTCCAAGCCCGCGCTGCAGGCCCTTGCCAACCGCGCGCCACACCTTCGCAGACGACACAATGTGCACACTCGAGAATTTACCGAGCCTGGCGATTTCCTTCGCCGCGTGGCGAAGCACCCCCGCCCCACACACCACCGAGTAGCGTCCCGCCGAGGACTGGACCACAATTCGTTTTGTTTTCATGTATTCGACACTTGGAAATGTAACACGCCGCCGAAGCAGAAATGTAGGACCAGCCTCATCTCGGCCATCGTAGGGCCTTCGCGCAATTCCTTCGTGCTACCATAAACCCGCCCGGCACCACCGCTCGTCATGACAGCCCCCCTCAAAACTCATCGCGCCGATTACGCCGTCGTCGGATCAGGCGTCGCGGGCTTGCGCGCCGCCATCGAACTCAGCGAATGCGGCAGCGTCTTGGTTCTGGCCAAATCTGACCTCAGCGATTCGGCTACAGCCTGGGCCCAGGGTGGCATCGCCGTCGCGCTCAGCGATGAAGACGAAATCGGCCTCCACGAACAGGACACGATCAAAGCCGGCGACGGCCTCTGCCGCGCAGACGCAGTCGCGCTGCTGGTCGAAGAAGGCCCCAAGTACATCACCGAGCTAATCGAATGGGGTACCGAGTTCGATCGCGCCGGCACCAAGCTTGCTTTCACGCGCGAAGCCGCCCACAGCCGCTCCCGCATCCTGCACGCCCATGGCGACTCCACCGGCCGCGAAATCAGCCGCGCCCTTCTGGCCCGCGCGCACTCCATTCCTCATCTTCATTTGCGCGCCCACGCGTTCACGACCGAGCTGATCGTCGAATCCGGCGCGGTTGTTGGTCTGCGCTTCATTGACGAACTCGATGGCTCGCTCCACGAGCTGCGCGCTGAAGCTGTGCTGCTCGCCACCGGCGGCCTGGGCCAGATCTACCGCGAAACAACCAATCCCGATGTCGCCACGGGCGACGGCATGGCCATCGCTTACGAAGCGGGCGCCGCGCTCTCCGATATGGAATTTATGCAATTTCATCCTACTGCGCTGGCGGTAAAAGGCGCTCCGCGATTTCTCCTCTCCGAGGCGCTCCGCGGCGAAGGCGCAATTCTCCGCAACATCAACCTGGAGCGCTTCATGAAACGTTACAACGAAGCGCAGGAACTCGCTCCTCGTGATGTCGTGGCCCGCGCCATCCTCAGCGAGATGCATCGCACCAACAGCGAACACGTCTATCTCGACATGACCGCCAAACCGGAAGGCTTCGTCGAAAAGCGCTTCCCGCGCATTTCCGCCACCTGCATGAGTTACGGCGTCGATCTTGCGCGCGACGTCGCTCCCGTCTGCCCCGCCGCCCACTACATGATGGGCGGCGTGCGAACCGATCTCTGGGGCCACACTTCCCTGCCTGGCCTGTATGCCGCGGGAGAAACCGCCGATACCGGCGTCCACGGTGCCAATCGCCTGGCCAGCAATTCTCTTCTCGAGGGCTTGGTCTTCGGCGCGCGCAGTGGTCAGGCCATGATCAAGGACGCGCCCGTAAAGAAGAAACACGCCGCGGGACTCCCTGGGAGCATCGCACCAAAGCCCGGCGCCTCCGCGGAAGCGAAACCTCACAACAGCGCGAAACACCCCCAAGCCGCGGCACTCACCAAGATTCGCGACATCATGTGGCGGCTCGTCGGAATTCTTCGCAGCGGAAAAGAATTAACCGGCGCGATCGAGCAACTGCAGTCCCTCGACCTGCCAAAAACAGAGCAGCCTGGCCGCTTCGAATGCGAACTTCGCAACATGCACGCGCTGGCGATGGTCATAGCAAAGTCAGCCTTGGCGCGCCACGAAAGCCGCGGCAGCCATTACCGCTCCGAGTTCCCGTACCGCGACGACGAAGATTTCGCCAAGCATTCCATCGCCCAAAAAGGCAAAGAAATCCGCTTCGATGTCTGAACACCGCGTGGCACAGCCATCTTTGGCCGCGCGCCTTCCCACTCTCGAAATCTACCTGGACTGGAGTTGTCTGACGCTCTCGAGAAAAACGTGCCCCGTAATTGCGAGGCTCTTGGCACTAACCTTGTCGAGGGTGTCTTCCGGGGTATGCCAGTAATAAATATCCCCGCCGGGATAATTCTGCAAGTCGATCACATCCACTGCGGGAACATTCCGCTTCAAGAACGGATCATGATCGTCTGAGACTGCCATCGATTCGTCGAGAAAAATGCTGCCGTAGCCCAACTTCTTCGCCACGCCCCAAACCAAATCGGTAAGCCACTTTGTCGAATCGGCTTCGCGCTTGAGGCTATCCGTGTCGCTCCACTCCTTCACGGCCTCTTCGCCGTCAAAAAACGTGATCCACACCTGGTAGCCGCCATGCTTGGCGCACAGGAGCCGCGCCAACTCCAGCATGACTCCCGTGGAGGATCCGCCATCATCCGCGCCGACAAAATTCGACAGCAGCTTCGTGTCGTAATGCGTGGCCAGCATAATGATTCCCGGCTTGTCCCCAGGAATCTGCGCCACGATATTCTTCATCGGCAGCCGCCCCACCGGCGTATCCGCCGTAAACGAATCCGTATCCACTTTGCAGCCGTAGCTGGTCAACTCCGCCTGTATGTACTCCTGCAGTTGTCCAATCGCCGCCGAACCCGATGGCCGCGGCCCAAATCCCACCTGCTTCGCAACGTGCGCGAATGCGCGCTTACCGTCGAACCCGCCCATCTTCTCCGCAGGCGGAGCTTCGTCCCCAGTCTGCTGCTGAGCCGTAGCCGCCGGCGTGCTCTCTGGCGGAGAGCCGCTGCCGTCAGCCTTTGCTTTACATCCAGCCACCATCCCCGCACACAAGGCCGCCGTCAGCAACTTTGCATGGAAAGACATTCAGCGCGCCTCCGCCGCCGCGGCCAACTCCCGCTCCTTCTTTCGCACCACCATGGCCGAGACTGCAATCCCCACAAAATACAGTCCTATCATCGGCGCCATGAAAATCAGCATCGTCATGGCATCCGGCGTCGGCGTGATAACCGCCGCCACAATCGCAATAATCAGAATGGCGTAGCGTATGTTCTTCCACAGAAACTTCGGCGTCACAATCCCAAACACAGACAAAAAGAAGACCAGGATCGGCAGCTCAAACACCAGCCCCAGTCCCATCAGCACCAGCAGCGTCAAATCAAAATACTCATTGATGCTGATCATGGGCACCACCGGGCCCTGGAAGCTCACCAAAAATTTCAAGATGTAAGGCAGCGTCACAAAATACCCGAACGCTATCCCGCCCAGAAACAAAAACACGGTCGAAAACAGAAAACCGGTAATCGCGCTGCGCTCGTGTTTGTAAAGCGCCGGCGCTACAAACAGCCAAATCTGATAAAGCACCACCGGCGAAGCCAGCACAATTCCGATGTAAATCCCCAGCGTGATGATCAAATTAAAAAAACCCGCCGGATGCGTGTAAATGAGCTTCGGCTCAAGATGCGCGTCAGACAACGCCTTCAGCATCGGACGCGTGACGTAGTTGATTACATGCTGCGCGATGTACACGCCCGCAAACGCGCCAATCGCAACCGCGATCAGCGAATTAATGATCCGCTTGCGCAGCTCGACGAGGTGCTCGAAGAATGTCATTTGACCGCCGCTCTCGGTGGTCTCTTCCGGGTGCTCGTTGGTCGCCATTTTGAAATTTTCAGGCTAGTGCGTTTTCAGCTGTCCATCTTTTGTGTTTTCGCCTGCAGCTCTTGTGTCGTGGCACTTGTGGCACTCTCCGAACCTTCCCCGCCAGACTCAGCGTTCACCTGCTCCGGAGCTGCCTCAGTTCCCCGCGCGACGTTCCCTTCCGCCACAGGAGCCACCACCGGCCCCTCGCTGCCCGCGCCTTCCGCAGCGGAACCCTCCGTGGCGCCCCGAGATGCTAACTCCCCGCCGCCTGCTTCCGTCTCAGCACCTGAGGGCGTAGCCAGCGTCGCCGGTTGCGCCTGCGCAGCCGCGAAAGCAGCCTCAGCCTTCTTGCGCTCGACCTCGCGCGCCTGCCGCTCCAGTTCGCGCATCTCTTCTTCAAAGGCATACTTGAAATCTGTGGAAGCCTTGCGAAACTCAGCCATCAGCTTGCCAAGCCCGCGCGCCAGCTCGGGCAGTTTCTGCGGCCCGAATACCACCAGCACAATCACGAACACCACAATCATGTGGGGGATGCTAAGCATGATTCCGTCTGACCTGTGTGACCGAAGAAGGCTCCGTTGGCATCATAGAGAAGGGCGTTCAGAAGTGTCAAACGCCAGTAAGCGCTGTGCTATAATTTTTAAGTCAGCACACGCGAGGGTAGAATGAAACCAGAGCGTCGCGGGATATTCCTTGTAGTTGCAGTATTGCTCGTATCTGCCGTCTTGGGCGGCATTTACGGGCCTAATGTTCGGGCCACCACGGCCTCCACGGACGACTACCAAACCGCCGTCCGCGACTTTACGCGTGTTCTGGACGTCGTACAGGCCAACTACGCCGAACCCGTTGACGTCGATAAGGCCGTCTACCAGGGCGCCATTCCCGGCATGCTCCGCATGCTCGACCCCCACTCCAATTTCTTTGACGCCCGGCAATTCGCCCTCCTTCGCGAAGATCAGCGTGGCAAGTACTACGGAGTCGGCATGGTCGTCGCTCCCCGCGAGAACCATACCGTCGTAATGGCTCCCTATGTCGGCGCACCCGCCTATAACGCCGGTATCCGCCCTGGCGACGTGATCGTAAAAGTTGACGACAAGTCCACCGACGGCCTGACCACCAGTGATGTCGCCGACATGCTCAAAGGTGCCAAAGGCACCGTCGTAAAAATCACCATCTCCCGCGAGGGTTACAACGAGCCGCTCATCTTCACCGTCACCCGCGACGAAATCCCCCGCCACTCCGTGGACATCGCCTTCCTGCTGAAGCCCGGTATTGGCTATATCCGTCTCTCCGGTTTCAACGAAACCACCGACCGTGAAATCGCCGATGCCCTCAAGCAACTCAACGCGCCTTCTCTCGACGGCCTGATTCTCGACATGCGCGGCAATCCCGGCGGCCTCTTGAACGAAGCCGTCGCAGTCGGCGACATGTTCCTCGACAAAAATCAGCTTATCGTCTCGCACCACGGCCGCGCCTCCACCGAGCGCCGCTACTACGCCATTCGCGGCAATCAGGGCGATAACGTCCCGCTCGTAATTCTCGTTAACGGCAATTCCGCTTCCGCCACCGAAATCGTTTCCGGCGCCGTGCAGGACCACGATCGCGGCCTCATCGTCGGCGAAACCACATTCGGCAAGGGCTTGGTGCAAACCGTCACGCCGTTAAGTGAGAACACCGGTCTCG
>WNFR01000595.1_pt1 | contig 37134 bp, 33 predicted proteins | sample 5400221 | NCBI WGS metagenome assembly WNFR01 (sample SAMN13153357, study PRJNA577476) | soil metagenome | isolation source: 40 cm soil under Madrone tree | place: USA:California | collected 2016-06-14 | reverse complement strand
CGTTTGTTTTCCCAGTTTCGACGCGAGGCTTCCTCTCTACGGCGCTGTGCCTCGTAATCTACCTGGCCCTTGCTGTCTTTGATCGTCTCCTCGTTATAAGGAGGTTCAGCCGGTCCGGGATCGATCGAATGGTTGTAGATATTGTGATAGGCGTAAGCGAGAGCGGCTTGCGGCTCGTTCGCCAACTCCTTTTCCACGCGCATCATTTCGTCATCCGTCGCTGACGATCGCACTAGGGTCAGCGAAAATGCTGCCTCGGTTCGTGCGTTCTCATCATGGCTGTCCGCCAATAAACGATAATACTGAGTGAGCGCGGCGGCGCGATCGTGCGCCCGCAAATGCAAATAGGCCTGCCATGCTCGGGCATCATTGAAATACCCTCCGCTAGGATACCCGTCGATTACCTTCTGAAAAGCTGCGAATGCATCGCGCCAAGCCTGATCCGTGGAAGCTTTGTTCCAATCATCAACGCCATAAGAGTTCCCACTCGCAGGGATATAGGCTCTGCTGGTCTTCATCGCCGCCAAAGCGGCCATGAAAAGCGCTGCCTCGCGCTTTTCCGAGCGAGGATAGAATCGGGCCATCGTGGCAAACGCCTTAGCGGACTCGTCGAATTTGTTTTGTCGATAGAGTTCTGCGGCCCCTAGGTAAGCAATGTTGTCCTTAAGATTCAGATCGGCCGGGACAAGATCGAGTGCGTGCTTCACATCTTCAGCAACGGGCTTGTCGGCATCGTGAAGACGGCGCGCATCGAGATATGCCTTCACCCCGAACGCGCTCGATCCATGATCCAGCGCAGTTATGGCATCCAGCCGATCCCTGGCTGAGTTACGCCTCTCCTGACGACTGGTATAGCCGGTCCAACCCGTACGCGCTGGTCTGGTGCGCTTGAGATAATCGCTCAGCAGCTCTCGATCAAGACGCAGGTTTCCGACTTTCTCGACAGCCTCCGCGCGATCCCAAAGGCCGTCGACTTCTTTAACCGAATCTACAGAAACGGAATCGTCTTCGACCGGCTCCTCGTCAATGTCCCAGTACGCCCGAGCCTCGTTCATCCCGTTTGCCATCGTTGGCAGCGGCGGCAAGCGTCCCATTTCGCGCTCAGTCTGATAGGCGTTGAAGCGCACCGAATGCGAAGTGCCCGGCCACGAGCAACCGATCGCGGTCGCAACGGCCGCGATCAGCAACAGCCCAATCGTAATGAATAGCCGCATGCTCGTGGGCAAACTCGCGGCTTGTTTCCTCTTCATTGCTTCACTCCATTTTCAAACTGCGACCTCTGGTCCGATTGATATAACGATCACCATCGTCAGTTTGCGTCTCGACTGACACCGATAAGATTTGCGGCGGCCGCGTCGTAAGGACAAGCTTCGTCTTGAGTATTTGACCAGGGCGAAGACCCGCTGCGTTAATGCGAATCATGTTGGCTCGACGTGGGCCACAGGATGTAAAGGCAGGTGTATTGTTAGGCGTTAGTATGTGACAGATCGTTTCAGCAGATTCGCCGCGCTCCGGTCTAATCTCTTCGATCGTTCCGGCATCCACCTCTAAGTCCACTCGCAAGCCTTCGACCGCACTCGCCGTCCCCGTGTTCTCGATCTCAAGCAGCCACGCGCGCTCCTCTGTCTCGCTACGTTTGAATCGGACTTGGATGTTGGCGCTCGAATCGCGATCTGAAAGTGCGGTCGCAACTTGTTCTGCGTTGAGGGTCGACGGATCGTCGAGCGCGGGCAGCCGAAATACACAGATGCCAAGGAGCTTGTCCCCCGCGAGCTCACGAACCATCCTTGCTGACACCCGCAGTGATTCGGTACTTGGAACATCGACTACGAGCAAGTCGCCAGCATGCAATGCCAAACCGTCGGTCACTCCGTCTGCACGAGCCCGATACGCAAAACGCCACTCGCTTCGCACCTTGGCTGACTTTTCGAAAGGTCTTTGATCGATCAGTTCGAGATCAGGATCTGTCGCGATCGTTGCCGGATCCATGTCACCACGCAAAGTGATCAAAGATCCTGCTGAGCTGTAAAGCAGGGCGCAACTGTATGCCGAGAGCCCCGCGTAAAAAGGTTTGTTGAGTGCTCTCACGCTATCGACGAGACGAGCGAGGTTTTTTGGTGACGAGATTGGCATCATCTGATCGACACGCTCGGGAAGCTCAGCGCCGTAGAATTGAGGGACCCAGAAATCAACCTGTGCTAAAGTCGATTGCAGTTCGGACGATTGCATCCACGTCGGCAGGCCTGTAATTGACAATTGCGTGCCTGGCTTTAGCTGAACTCGCAATGCCCTTAGCGTCTTCTCATAACTGCCCAGCAGTCGTGTCGGCGCGTCAATATCGATTTGCAATCCGATGATGCGCGCGTGTTCCTGTTTGGCTCGGCTGATATCTTCTTGAAATGCGACCGCGATCGTTGATGCCAATTGATCCTCATCAATCGTTCCTAGTTGCGCGAGGAGTGAAGGTGTCCCGTTATAGACAAGATGCAGGTCAATACCGGTCGGTAGCGATCCCATGGCGGCCCGAATGCGGCGCAGCTTCTTATCCTGATAATCGATCTGTCCGGCGCGCAGAAAAAGAGCGCGAGCATGACTCGTTTCAATCGCCGCTCGCACATCCTTTTCAGTCGGAGATTCATTGCGCCACGCCCAGAACGCGATAGGTACCTCGTGAATCTGCCAAGGGCGCGGTTTACGATGGAAGTTCGCAATAGTAGCCGCCGCTGCCATCAGCGCAATCGCACCACAGACCACGCGTGTGTTTCGCGATATCGACAACCTGAGGGGAAGAGTGAAAGACATTGAGCACGGCCTCGCGCAAATGCTGCCGAGGAGTATCGAATAATTGGTTAGGCGCGTGCCACGTTGAGCCCATCAGTGGTTTTCAGCGCTTGCACGCTACAAGAATTGTGGGAAGCCACATTAGATGTGGACCCGCTGTACACGACCCATTGACGAAAGCGGTTTAACTCTAAAGCCCAGTCAACAGTGACCCGCTGATTGCCTTTTGGCGGACCCACGGCGATCGGAATTGAAGGGGCGGAATCAATCGAGGAGGACGCAGAAGGAGATGAGGTTGATGTCTCCGAAGGTAGCGGATGCTACAACTCGCTCTTACAAAAAGAGGATTAAAATGAAGAAAAGAGGGATCCCGCAAGATCCCTCCTTTCTTTTGCTTAACTGACTTGAGACACAATTGGTAGCACAGTTAGTGACACAATGCCCGAAAATAGTACAGTGCCGCTAACTGTGTAACGACTGTAAGTCATTGAAAATAGTGGCGGAGCCGACGGGATTCGAACCCGCGACCTCCGACGTGACAGGCCGGCGTTCTAACCAACTGAACTACGACTCCGCAGGGAAACCCGAGTTTTCAATTTCAAAATCTTAAACCTGAGATCCCTGGCTTTCAAAAAGCTCCGGACGCAAAGTCTAAGATCTCAAATTTGAGACTGGTAGGCACGGAGGGACTCGAACCCCCAACCTCTTCCTTGTAAGGGAAGCCGTCTACCATTGACGTACGTGCCTAAATGGGACAGGCATCCTTATCTGTCCTGATTTCTAATACAGGCAAGACGCCTGTTCCGTTAACCTTGCACGGCACGTTTGCATCAAAGAACGTTTGCCACAATCGGTTTAATCCGTAGCAAAGCGAATCGTCATGCTAAGAGAAGCAGGGTCGAGTGTCAAGCTACGTGGATTGGAGCTTTTCGCTAGTACTCTAGTGCCGGCAGTTGTTTTTGCACTCGCGGCGATCTCTATCTGCTCTCTGCTCGCAGCGGTGCCGTTCCTTGCCTCTTCTATCCTTGCAGTCGCGCTTTTGCTGCTTGTATCTGTCGGTAAAGCAACAATCAGACTTGGGCGAGTATCTATTCATAGTCCCGGACTAAAGCATGGCCATTAGGAACTGCGAACGTCAGTTTTTCGGACATGGCCCTTGCAGAGTTTGCACTGGAAGTTTTTGCAGTTATAGTTTCACCTAAGAGAGCCCATCCAAACGGTAATCATGTCTCTAATCACGAAACGTCTGCGGCGTTGCTCTATCACGTTAGGTCTTCCTTTGCTCGCCCTCTTCCTGATGGCCGAGCTCGGCCGGCGTACGGTCGGTCGAGCGTCGGGTCAGGAAAGCAATCAACAGCAGCACAACCAAAGACCGCGCCGGGTTACAGGAACGGAGCAGCCGAGCGATAGCAAGACGCCGGCAACCCCGACGACTCAGGAAGTCGATGAGGGTGACGTCGTCAGAGTCGATACTCAGTTGGTTTCTGTGCCAACTGTGGTTACAGATAGCGCCGGCCACCCTGTCGCCGGTCTTCGTCCCGAGAATTTTCTGCTCCTCGAGGATGGAAAGCCACAGGAGGTTGCCAGCTTCGGAACAACCGAAACGCCGTTCGAAATTGCTCTACTGCTTGACACGTCAGGATCGACTCGCGATGACGTGGCATTGATTCGGCAGGCCGCAAACAGCTTTATCGAGGCGTTGCGGCCAGGCGACCGCGTTGGCATCGTCGCTTTCAATACCGTGGAACAGGGTTCCGATAAGTTGGCAACCGTGGAAGTTTTGACGTCCTTAACTAGTGACAGAAAGTCATTGCGTAAGGCCATCGAGAATCTCGGGGCGAGCAACGGAACGCCTTACTACGACGCACTCGAACGCGTTGCTGACGTCATCTTTCACGACCCCCCGCGTGACGAAGTAAAAGGCCGGCGCGCTGTTGTTGCCTTGACCGATGGTGTGGATTCGACAAGCAATGCCGATTTCGGAACGGTTAAGATGAAACTGTCGCGAGCCGGCATTGCTTGTTACTTCATCGAGGTAAACACGGAAGATTTCGTCGAAGATCGGTTGATGAAAGACTGTCAGGACGATGGACGTCTCGCACTTTCACAAAAGCAACTGCAGCGTTATCGTCTGATCTTTGTACGAGGGGCGAAGGCGGAAGACTTCATGGACTTCTGTCAGATGGGACCATTTGAGAAGATGTCGATTAGTCGCGACCTCTACAATCTAGCGCGGCGTGAAATGAACGATCTGGCGCGTGCGTCGGGCGGCAGAAGTTTTGTGGCGGCAAATTTGTCTGATGCAAAAGCCGCGTTCGCGCGCGTGGCCACCGATATTGGTACGCTTTATAGTCTTGGATACTATCCGACGAACAAAGTGCGCGATGGAAAGTTTCGTGCGATTCGTTTGGAAGTAAAGGGCATTAAAGACAAGACGCAAGTGCGCGCCCGCGACGGCTACTACGCGCCGAAGCAGTAGCCAAAGACCAAAGACCCAAGGCCCAAGGCCCAAGGCCCAAGGCCCAAGGCCCAAGGCCCAAGGCCATTTTCCCCAATGCCTAATCCCAATTCTTTCCGCAGGATTCTTCTTATCGTTCTTGATGGCGCAGGCATCGGCGCCATGCCAGACGCTCCCGAATGGGGCGATGCAGGGTCAGACACGTTTGGCCACATTCTGGAGTCGCGTCAGGTTAGACTACCCAACCTTCAGCGGTATGGCTTGGGCAACATCAGACCACTCCAATCCTTGCCCCCGGTGGCTAATCCTGAAGGGTCATATGGCCGTTGCGCGCTTCGATCAAACGGCAAAGACACCACGACAGGACATTGGGAAATGGCAGGCATAATTCTGGAGCAAGCGTTCCCGACCTATCCCAATGGATTTCCATCGTCGATCATCGATCGGTTTGTCAAAGAAACATCTGTCCCGGGTATTCTCGGCAATATTCCCGCCTCAGGTACCGAAATCATAAAAGTTTTGGGTGAAGAGCACGTTAACACTCAGAAGCCGATTGTTTACACATCGGCAGATTCGGTTTTTCAGATTGCCGCCCACGAAGAGGTGATTCCACTAACGAGGCTGTATCAGATGTGTGAGACCGCACGCCGTATTTTAGACGGCGAACACAAGGTAGGACGCGTTATTGCCCGACCTTTTCTCGGCGAGCCGGGCTCATTCTACCGGACAGAGAATCGACATGACTATGCCGTGCCGCCCTCACGGGAAAATCTGCTGCCGGCTCTTGCGGACGAGGATCTCGATGTTGTTTGCATTGGGAAAATCGCTTCGATCTACGATTCACTGGGTGTAACCAAAGATCTGACTGCGAAGAACAACGAGCAGTCGATCGATCAGACCATCAATGCCCTCAGGGAAGAATCGAACGGACTGATTTTCTCCAACCTCGTCGACTTTGACATGCTCTACGGCCACCGTCGCGATACTGAAGGTTATGCGAAGGCCCTGGAGCACTTTGATGTGCGGCTGCCTGAGATTGAATCCGGGATGCGCGACGACGACCTCATGATAATCACTGCCGATCACGGAAACGATCCGACGTTTCCCGGCTCAGATCATACGCGCGAGTATGCGCCGCTCCTTGTTTATGGAAAGTGCGCCAACGCCAATGTAAATCTCGGCACTCGTGCATCGCTTGCGGATATTGGACAAACGGTAGCGGAGAACTTTGAATTGAAGTTGCTTGCGGGAGAGAGTTTCTTGCGGAAGCTTACGCCTCAGGATTCTTCAACACAGCAATGAACGGTAAATTGCGGTAGCGTTCAGCGAAGTCCAGGCCGTAGCCAACGACAAACTCGTCCGGAATCTGAAAGCCCAGATAGTCGATTGGTACTTCCTTCTCACGACGCTCGAATTTGTCGAGCAGGGCAACCAGTTTCACACTGGCCGCACCCCGCGACTTAAGATTGGCTAGTAAGTAGGAAAGCGTGAGTCCAGTGTCGACAATGTCCTCAACCACGAGTATGTCTCTTCCTTCGATTGGTACATCGAGGTCTTTCATGATACGCACCTCGCCGGAGGTTCTTGTCGAGGAGCCATAACTCGAAATTGCCATAAACTCGATGCTCAGACGTGTATCGATTGTTCGCAGCAGATCGCTCAGAAAAAAACAGGCGCCTTTCAGCACTCCTATTAGAAGTGGGTTGCGTCCTGCGTAATCGCGAGTGATCTCGGCCCCTAGTTCCTTGATGCGCGACTGAAGTTTTTCCTCCGAAAGGAGTACTTGCAGATTGGGATTGCTGAATTCGGAGGTTATTTGAGCGGAAGAAGTAGCCAACTTTTTTCTCCTGTTTGATGGTATCGGCTATAACGGATTAGGAACAGCTAAGGCGTTTGCGTATGTGCCGTGTGGTGCGACATACTATGCAAGCTCTTCCCTTTAGGTCAATGCTCTACAGCGAAATCCACGGAGATAAAACATAAATGCGCGTCACTCTTGCGCTTGTCCGCGCCCTTTTGCTGCTGAGCGCGCTAGCGTCGTTTTCGCCGGCCGGCTTTGGGCAAAGCAAGGCGATCGAACCCTGTCCGGCCACGCCCAGCCCCTCTGCAGTTAGTCCTCGAAAAATCGGTTCCACCAGCACCGTCAATAGCCAGCCTGAGATTAACTCGAGCGCCAGCGAGAAACTCATCGACGCGAGGATCTCTGACGATGCCACGATTGAGAAGATGTTGGCTCCATACAGCGGTAAGGTGCGGGCACTCAGCGTTGAGATTGGAACGCTCGAAGGCGAGCTGAAGAAGAGTGGAGTTGGCGGTGGCTCGCTGGGCAACTTCGTTGCCGATGGCGTGAAAGTTGAAGCGACCGCTAAACTCGGCAGACCTGTGGTGTTGGCAATTACAAACTCGGGCGGTCTCCGTAAGAACGCAATTACGCCCGGACAACTGCGGGCGAGTGATGTTTTTGAACTACTACCATTCGAGAATGCTTTGATTGAGATTGAATTGACTGGCGCGCAGGTTTTAAAACTGCTGCAGGTGGTGACCAGTGGGCGCGACGCGCAGGCCGGCGCCAAAATTCATTATCGCTGGAACACTGAAAACCGGCCCGAGTTCATAAGCGCCAAATTGATCGACGCCAACGGTCACGAACAGGAGATCGAGGCAAGTGCGACCTATAAAGTCGTCACCATTGATTACCTTCTGAAGCTTGGCAGCGGCAGCTATGCCATTCTGCAGGAAGGCAAAAATGTGACGCCGTTGGGTCTAACCATTCGCGACGCCGTTATGGAACACGTTAAAGCTGAGACCGCGTCGGGACGCCCGATTCGGGCGCGACTTGACGACCGTTTTGTTCAAGTGGGTCCCGGTCCAGCAAAATCTGAGGCTCCAGAATGATCAACCGTCGAAGATTTCTGACTACGTCGGCAGCATTCGGTGCTGCGCTTGTCGTAGCGCCTTCCGAGCTGCGGTTTGTGCTTTCCAACGAGAGAGCAAGACTAGCTTCGCCGCTATTCAATCCGGCTGCTGATGAAACATTAATAACCATCCTTCATACAAACGACACCCACTCGCAAATCGATCCGCTGCCAGCCAATGACAAGTTTTATCCGGGGAAGGGAGGCGTCGCCCGTCGCGCTACATTGGTCAAGCGAATCAGACAAGAGAATCCGAACACTCTTCTGATCGACGCTGGTGATGTCTTGCAAGGCACTCCCTATTTCAACTTCTATAAAGGCGAGGTCGAGTACAAAGCGATGTCGGCCATTGGGTACGACGTTGGCACACTGGGCAATCACGAATTCGACAATGGTGTCGATGCATTGGCCGCAGCGTTGAAGTTTGCTAACTTTGATCTCGTTTCGGCAAACTACGATGTGCACGGAACAGCACTGGAGGGAAAGATTAAACCCTACGTCATTCGAAATGTTGGCGGTGTGCGTATTGGGTTGTTTGGTCTGGGCATAAGTCCAGCCGCGCTTATAACACCGGCAAACTTCAAGGGTGTTACCTATCGAGATCCCGTCGCGACCTCGCAAGAGGTCGTCACCACCCTGCGCGAGAAAGAGCATTGTGCAATGGTTGTATGCATGTCACATCTCGGCTATTACGAGAACCCGAAACCTGGAGAGGTCGGCGACTCGCAAGTCGCTGGCCAAGTGAACGGCATTGACTTCATTGCGAGCGGTCACACACATACGTTCATGGAGAAGCCGGTAAGCGTGAAGCAGCCTTGCGGTAAGGAGACACTCATATTCCAGGTTGGTAAGAGCGGGATCTACCTGGGACGGGTTGACTTCACTTTTCGCTTAGGAAAACTGACGGCTGCCGCTGGCCGATTGGTGGATTTGCGTAACGCGGGATAGGAGTTTCGACATCTGGCAGTAGAGTTTTTTGAACTTTGAACTTTGAACTTTGTACTTTGTGCTTGGTTTTTGAATATTCAGGGAACCTTTTGATGAGTGCATAGAACCGCTATCAAAGCACAAAAGCACAAAAAGCACACTGATTCAAAATGGATGATCAAGCAACAAGAGATCGGGTGCGGGCATTGGTTCGTGAGGTGCTGAGCAAAGCGCTTCCTGAGAACGCGGGAGATGTCCAGACACAGGATAACTTCTCCCCCAGGGGCCGATTCATCGACACTGTTCCTGTCAAGTCTCCCCAACAATCTGCAACGCGCGATGAGTCGTCCAAGGGTGTCATCACTGAGGACGACGTGCGCGGAATGGAGCCAGGTTCGGTGCTGAGAATTGCGGAAGGCGCCCGCTTGACTCCACTTGCCGCCGATATCGTCAGTGAGAAAAGAATTGAGATTGTAACGCGCAGTGCCAGACGCGGATCAAAGGCTGCAAGATTGGTGGCCGTCGGGGCTGATCACGGCGGCTTCAAAATGAAAGAAGAGCTTAAGTCTTTGCTGGGTGAACTAGGACACCGTGTGCATGATTTTGGCACCAATTCAGAAGACGCTGTCGATTATCCGGACTTTGCTCACGCTGTGGCTCGTGCCGTTGCAGATGGCACGTCTGACCTCGGGATAATCATCGACGGCGCCGGCGTAGGCAGTGCCATGACCGCAAACAAAGTTCCCGGTGTTCGTGCCGCTGCCTGTTACTCAGTAGCTGTTGCGCGGAATTCGCGCGAGCATAACGATGCCAATGTCCTCACACTCGGAAGCAAGACCGTTAGCAGTGCGGAGATGCGTGAAATTGTTATTGCCTGGCTGGCGACAGAAATAAGCGAGGAGCGTCATCAAAAGAGAGTCGCCAAGATCGAGGCGATCGAGCGCCAATATCAGCGTTAAATCTAAAAGCGATTTTCCGAATTGAACTTCTTTCTCTTCATACCCCCGGCCGGACTCCAGACTGAAAGCTCACGTGCTAGAATACTTACGCGAGGACCTCGAATTATTCTATGGTCCTTATCCGGAGTTCCTGTCCAATGCCCTATTCACAAAACGGCGAATACGAATTATTGATCGAGCAGATTACTGACGCCATTGTTGCTCGCTTGAATGGCGATGTCTCCGATCAGTCTGCTCTCTGCGGTTGCACCTCTGAATGTTTTAATCGTTGTCCCGAGCGTATGCATCGGATTATTGATGCGGGAGCTGCGCGCATCGGCCTGGCGTTGGGCCAAACCGGTTCGGCAAAAGACTGGGCCAGCCTGATCGATCACACGCTGCTGAAACCCGAAGCGACGGACGATGATATTAAGAAGTTGTGTGAAGAGGCCGTGCGGTATCGCTTTGCTTCTGTGTGCGTCAATCCAACGTGGGTGCGGGCGGCCGCTTGTAACTTGCATGGCACAGGCGTACCGGTTTGTACGGTTATCGGGTTTCCGCTGGGTGCAACTCTCGCAGACGTAAAGGCCTATGAAGCACGCAGAACGATCTTCGATGGCGCCAGGGAAGTGGATATGGTCATCAATATTGGCGCGCTAAAGAGCGGAGACGACTGTCTCGTCGAACATGATATTCGTTCTGTTGTTGAAGTTGCTCATGAGTACGATGCTATCTGCAAGGTGATCATAGAAACGGCATTGTTAACTGATGACGAAAAAGTGCGCGCTTGTCTGGCTGCCAAGGAGGCAGGTGCGGATTTCGTCAAGACTTCAACGGGTTTTTCAAAGGGCGGCGCCACGGTCGCCGACATTGCTCTAATGCGTCGCACGGTTGGCTCAGAATTAGGTGTCAAAGCATCTGGTGGTGTGAAAGGTCTTGACGACGCGCGCAAAATGGTTGAAGCCGGCGCCACGCGCATCGGCGCGAGCGTTGGTGTGAAGATCGCCCAGGAAGCAGCGGGGAATAAGCCCGCACAAGCTACTAGCTCCACTTATTGAGTATTCACCTCACTGAAACCATTAGATTCCAGCGGCGCAAAGATCTCTCAAGCTGCGCCACGGCTTTGCCGCCCGATGTGAGGCGACGGCTATGCCCCGCCGGCAAGCTGCAAGAATCATTTGGGCTGCTCCCCTTGGTTGGGCTCTGCCCCTGAGTTCGACTAGAAGTTTCCTAAAAAAGAAAACTGATCCGCCTTTAAATCTTGATGGCAACGCCGTTTTGCGTCTATTCTTGCTTCAGCAACTTAATAGACAACAGGTAGACAGCACATGCCCGCAGACGCGAAACTGTTAGCAGTCATTCTGGGTGGAGGCGCAGGTACTCGCCTCTTCCCGCTCACCCAACAACGATCAAAACCAGCTGTGCCACTGGGTGGCAAATACCGGCTCGTGGATATCGCCATTTCAAATTGCATCAACTCCGATATTCTGCACATGTTTGTGCTCACGCAGTACAACTCGGCGTCGCTCAACCGTCATATAGCGCAAACATATCGCTTCTCACAGTTTTCAAATGGGTTCGTTGAAATCCTGGCGGCTGAACAGACACCTGAGAGTCCGCACTGGTTTCAAGGAACGGCGGACGCGGTGCGACAAGTACTCCCGCACATTCGCGACTGGGGTATCGACACACTGCTGATCCTGTCGGGTGATCATTTGTATCACATGGACTACCGTCCCTTTCTCGCTCGACACCATGAGACCAACGCCGACGTAACAGTTTCAGTCATTCCCTGCGAAGCGCAATCGGCCGGAGAATTTGGTCTACTCAAGACAGACCAGAATGGACGCATCATTGAGTTCAAGGAAAAGCCGAAGGGTGACGATCTGTTATCAATGCAGGTCGACACAACCAGTCTGGGGCGCGCCGCAGACGATGCAATGCGTCGTCCTTTTCTTGCATCCATGGGAATCTACGTCTTCAAGTACGACCAGCTCGAGCGCTTATTGTCTGAGGACCCGTGTTGGCTTGATTTCGGAAGAGAGGTCATTCCTGCGGCGATTAGATCCGGAAACGTGCAGGCCTTCATGTTCGATGGTTACTGGGAGGACATTGGAACCATAACCGCTTTCTATCGCGCCAATCTTGATCTGACCACCAAGATTCCGAAATTCAATCTGTTTGATGCCGAAGCACCGGTATATACAAGAGCACGCTACTTACCACCGTCTAAGATCGAAGACACCGAAATAACCGATTCGATCATCAGCGACGGTTGCATCATTACTGGAGCAAGGGTCAGTAATTCTGTCGTCGGCCTCCGCAGCCGGATCTCAAAAGGAGTCAGGATCGAATCTTCGTTCCTGATGGGTGCTGACTATTATCAAACAATCGACGATATGCGCGTTGATCTGGAAAAGGGTCTGCCTCGAGTTGGGATTGGTGAAGGCGCGCAGATCAAGCGAGCCATCATTGATAAGAATGCGCGGATCGGGAGTGGTGCTCGCCTGGTAAATGAGGCGGGAGTTCTGGAGGCTGATGGCGCTGGGCTCTCTTATTTTATTCGCGACGGGATAATAATTGTTCCGAAGAGTGCGGTGATTAAAGACGGCACGGTCATCTGATCACCGTGTGAGGAATTCCTCTTGTCTCAGGCACGGCTGATATGGTGATCATGTAATGGCTCGAGGGTGGGAAAGTAAAGCGGTCGCGGATCAGATCGAGGAAGGGAACGCACGCCGGTCACAGCGGGAAACGGTCCAGGTCTCGCCTGAAGCGCGCAAGAAACGGGAGCGACTACAGTCGCTGTTTCTTTCACGGTCCAGACTGATTCAGCAATTAGAGCGAGCCACGCATCCATCTCATCGCCGCACTCTGCTGAACGGGCTAAAAGCCATAGAGTCTGAGATTGAAGAACTCTCAACTCAATCGTGAAGCCGCGACCACTCAAATCCGATAGATTAGCGTCAACTCTCTGCGCCTCCTCAGCGTTCTCGGCGACTCTGCGGTGAACTTCCTTTACGTGCAAATCCACCGCAGAGACGCCGAGAACGCTGAGGGGGCGCAGAGGTGGATTTTCAAACCAGGACACCAGTCAGCTGACATTTCGTTGGCAATCACTGAAGTGATACTTTAACTCGGAGGCTGGTCTACTTTAGTCATAAAAATATATTTCGGAAGGTATCGCCGCTTTTCTCAAGTTATACTTTAACTAATGCCCAAGGCAAAGCCGGTCACGCGTGAATACCACCCCGCTCGAGTGCAGAGAGCTCCAGGTTCGAAGAAGCGCAAGATGCCCGTGCGGCCGTTTGCGCTCCCCAGAGACCAGACTGGTTTTGAGGTCAAGATCGATGGTCGGCTGGTAAGGCTGACGAATCTTGACAAGCCTTTTTGGCCTAAGCTGGGCATCACAAAGAGAGATCTAATCCAGTACTACATCAATGTTGCACCGGCACTGCTACCACATCTGACGGACCGGGCAATGGTCATGAAGCGTTATCCAAATGGCGCTGCCGGAGAGTTCTTTTTCATGAAGAGAGCTCCAACACCAAGACCTGATTGGATTGAAATCTGCAGCATCGAACATTCATCAGGGAACATCATCGATTTCCCGATGATCCAGGACTTGCCCTCACTGTTGTGGGTGATCAACCTCGGCTGCATCGACCTGAATCAATGGTACGCGCGCTGTGACGATGTTGATCGTCCTGACTATCTGCACTTTGATCTCGATCCGGTTCCCGGTGCTTCGTTTGAAAAAGTGATTGAGGCCAGCTTGTTCCTGAAGAAGGCGCTCGATTCGCTTCGTATTCCCAGTTATGCAAAGACAACCGGTTCCAAGGGCATTCATATTTATGTTCCCATCCAGCGCGGGCCAACGCAGAAACAGGTCTGGGGCTTTGCGAAAGAGTTTGCCCACGCAGTCGCCTCGGAAGCGCCGCAGTTGCTGACTGCCGTCTACCAGGTTTCCAAGAGGCCAAAGGGAAGAGTATTGGTCGACTACAACCAGAACGCCTGGGGTAGAACATTAGCGTCGGTTTACTCGGTCAGACCAAGTCAGCAACCGACAGTCTCAACGCCGGTTCAATGGAAAGAATTGGAGCGCGGTGTGGTCATGGAAGATTTTCGCATCGACAGCGTGCCAACAAGAGTTCGCAAGCTCGGCGATCTTTGGAAGCCACTGCTTGCCAAGCGGGGTCGATTTCGACTTGAGGTTTATCTTTAAGGTAAGCTTGAGATCTCTCGATTGTTCACTAAGGAATTGACGTATAACTTCAGGAGTCGGCCCGCCTACACCTGAGGTTTATGTTTAGGGTTGGTATGTCGTGGCCATAACGCAGCCCATGAATTGAGTCAGACTCCACCTACGACAACCTGGTCGACAGCACGACGGCAAACATGATGAAGAGTGAGACTCTTATTGAGGTCTGGACCATTGGACATTCCACTCGAAGTAGCGAAGAGTTTGCTGCCATACTTATGACTCACAAGATTAAGGTGTTGGTTGATGTCCGGAGTTTTCCCGGATCGCGAAGATACCCACAGTTCAACAAGACGAGTCTGGCCCTAACACTTCCGGAAATAGGGATCACGTACATGCACTTACCGTCGCTGGGCGGCAGAAGGAAACCTCACGCCGATTCGAAGAATACTGCATGGAAGAATGCCTCGTTTCGAGCATACGCTGACTACATGGAAACTGAAGATTACAGACAGGGAATTAGAGAACTACTTGGAGTCGCTAGGCACGAACGCACGGCAATCATGTGTGCAGAAGCTGTTTGGTGGCGTTGTCACAGAAGTTTGATTGCAGATTATTTGAAGTCACTGGAAATGGCGGTCACCCACATAATCGATGAGACGCACACACAACCTCATCCTTATACTTCCGCGGCACGCATTGTCGAAGGCAGGTTATCTTATCAGGGTTTATTGAGCGGCGCCTGAACTACAACTGTGACTACAGAGTTAAAGTAAAGCTTTACTCGCTATGCCACACCTTCGCCCTGGCACCTTTCTTCCGCCGCTTTACGCCGGTTCGTCGCGGTATGTTTTTCGGGTCACCAGTAGCCGCTTTCTTCACATTGCCACCTTCATCCTCGGCGATCTCAGCAAGGGTGCGCCGAGTGAGAATAGAAGCCGGGGCGATCTCAGTCACCTCTTCTTCCGTCGTGTAGTAATCACGATGTTTCATGAGCAGCCACTGCCGGTCCCTGGTGCGAACCAGTACCCAGGAGCCTTTTAGTTTTTGTCCGTCGAGTGAAAACTTCAATTCCCCTTTGCGTAAGGCAGAAGCAACATCGTCGGTATTCTCAGGTTCGTATGTGCCGTAGTCCCAAACCATCACTGTGCCTCCGCCGTATTCGCCCTCTGGTATTACGCCTTCAAACTTTGCGTAGTCGACCGGATGATCCTCAACCTGCATTGCCAAACGCTTGACTGTGGGGTCGAGCGAGGGACCTTTTGGAACTGCCCAGGATTTCAAGACGCCGTCGACTTCCAGTCGGAAGTCATAGTGCAACTGCGTCGCGCGATGTTTCTGGACGACAAACATTCGGCCGGTCTTGGTCTTCTTCCTGGTCGGACCGGGCTCGGGAGTCTTGTCGAATTTCCGCTTCTGCTTGTACTCGGTTAAGGAAGCCATACTCTGACGAGCAAACCTTAAAGTGATTCCTTAAGTTTAGCGAAAGAATGGAATTTCAATGATGGAGTTCTCTAGGACGCAACTTGGGCCGCGACCATACTTGTGTCGCGGTTCTGATCATCTTCGAAGAGCTCGGCTTGAATTGGGTCGAGACCCAAAACCTCTCTTACTCTGGCAAAGCTCCTCCGGTGAATGGGAAGTGCTCCAAGCTCTTTGAGAGCGCGACAATGCTCCGGCGTAGGGTATCCCTTGTGAGATGCCAACCCGTATCCCGAATACAGTCTATCAAGCTCGAGCATGTGCGCATCGCGCGTGGTCTTTGCGATTATCGAGGCGGCAGCGATGCTGGCAGAAAGGGCATCGCCCCGGATGATTCCGCGCTGTGGTACGAGGCAATTGGGAATCTTGCGGGCGTCGACGAGAACAAAATCCGGTAGATAACTGAGTCCCTGGAGGGCTCGCTGCATTGCGAGGAGTCCAGCATGATAGATATTGATACGATCGATTTCTTCAACTTCGGCAAATCCCGCTGACCAGCAAATTGCGTCCTGCTTGATCTGTTGCGCCAACTCATCTCGTTTTTCCGGATCGAGGATCTTCTTTGAATCGTTAAGACCGCGCAGCTTGTAGTTCTGTGGCAGGATCACAGCTCCAGCCACGACCGGCCCGGCAAGGGGCGCCATGCCCGCTTCGTCTACGCCTGCGACAAAGCCAAAGCCTTCGCTCCACAGCTCGATCTCAAAGCGAAGTAAGAAGTGCAGGCGTTGACCTTCAGCGCGATTGCTGCGATAGCGCCCGCGAATTCGTTTTGCTAGTTGTTGGGCGCTATGGCGTGGATCAACGTCCAAAGCCTCAAGTAGTCCTTTAGGTACCGGTCGGCGGCGCTCGATGAATAATTGGCTAAGTTCGGGTATGGATTTACTCAGAAGTGCTTCGAGAGACATATTTTGAAAAGACTGCATGCCCAAAATGATTTGCAAATGCCGGGAGCAGTCTCTTGCTCATTGTCCCTCGTTGTCAAGACTGCGTTTGTTTTTTTCGATATTAGAGGATAGTTTGATGGGAAATATTGAGCAGCGACAGGACACGAGACTTGGCGAAAAATAGATCATCCGACATAGGCTTACGATTGCTCGGTTTGCTTCCGTTGCTCTTCTTTGTTGCGCAGGGAATTCACTACTGGCGCATCAACCAGCTGGGACACATGCTCTGGATGTGTAACATTGGGAATTTGCTCCTCGCTATTGGCCTCTTCCTTGAGAACGCACTTCTCATTAGAATCGCAATTATCTGGATGATTCCCGGATTTGTGGTCTGGTTCTTTTACGTCGTTATGGCTTGGGGAATCTTTTTCTCATCAACGTTAGCGCACGTTGGAGGGATCGTGGTGGGAATGATTGCATTGAGAAAAGTGGGAATGGATCGAAGGGCCTGGCTTTACGCCTTTGGTTGGTATTTGTTTATTCAACTGCTCTCGCGTCTATTGACATCGTCGGACCTAAACGTAAACCTTTCACATAGAATTCAGTCAGGATGGGAACAAACATTCAGCGCTTACTGGCAATTCTGGCTCGCACTGACTCTGGCCACGGCGACGATTCTTTGGGCAATAGGTTCGATGCTTTGGAAAGTTCGGCCTGCGAGTTATTCGGGGAAGCATTTAGAACACTAGCCGGAAAGCTCCATACTGGCGTTCTGAGTGGCTGTATCGATCAAGGAGGAAACGAGATCGCACAACTCTGACGTCTGGCTGGGCTTTATCAGGTAGGCTTGAGCGCCGGCACTTAAGGCCATGTTCTTATCCGCCTCGTACGCAGCAGCGGAGTAAAATAATATGGGAGTAGCCTGATCGAATTTACGAATCCTCCGGCAAAGATCTAACCCCGAACCGTCCGGCAACCATGAATCCAACAAATAGAGATCAAAGCGCTCTTCAGTGGCTAACCTCACGCCCCCGGCTACCGTGTGGGTATTTGCCACTTCAAAATCTCTTTGTCGAAGAACGATGTTTATTAGTTCGCGGGTGTCTTCGTGATCCTCCACATACAGGACACGGCGTTTGTTCAGTTGCATAGCATCTCACTCGCTAAGAGGGGAATTCAACTTATCAGACTTCAACCTCCTGAAAGGTGACAAGCCGACTCAGTGGTACTTCTCAAAATCAGTGTTGCAGGATTGATTAAGAAGAAGGCCCAGGTCGGCGTTGGTTCTCAAGGTCTAGTCGGGAAAGACACGACGACCCAGGCTACCCTGCTTGTCGTATGGACGAGACTGTAGCCCCCTCAATTCAGACCGTCTGTACGGTATCGAACGAAGAATTAATATGAACTGGTGCGCATACGTACAGACGCGCGGCAAAACCTTTGATATGTTCAAATCCGGATGAATCAAATGACCGAAAACCAAAAACCTGCAAAGGCCATTCTGCTGGTGGAGGACGACGATGAAGTTCGTGAGGCCATGGCTGAATTCCTAAATGTTAGGGGATATCAAGTCATCCAGGCGACGAACGAAGCTGACTCTATTGAGGAGAGCGTCAAGTCGAAATACCAGATAGAGCTTATTCTTATAGATCAAGACCTAAACTCCGATGAAGCCCTAGCTATCGGACGCAGGGTCCGAGACCATTTCAAAATGGGTCAAGAGGTTCCTGTAATCGTCCTTCCGGCCGAGTTCAAAAAAGAGATGGAAGGCACGGATGAGGACGTAGGCGGCTTGGATTGCAAGAGTTATCTAGCTAATGGTCAACAGTTGGAAGGACTCCTGAGTAGATTGCTGCCCCGTGACGGCGATTTCTAAACCAAGCAGCACTTTCATGCCGTACACGGTGATAGGTCTCCAACTCGACAAGCCGTCAAACAGAGCGTACAGTAGGGATGGATAACGAATCTGTTCTTGATGGTTCTTTGTAGAATCCATTCTCGACATTGGGTCCAGGTCCCAAAGCCTTTTCCTTCTGCCGTCAGTGTTTTCACACTCGATGCGGACCAGAGGAGCCCAATGTTTCAACCAACAATCACTACCAGTCTAGAAAAACAATCTACTCGCCAAAGTTGCGAGCGAGGGACGGGTTTGTGTGTGACAGTTGCCTTCAGGCGTAGTCACTCGAGCTGACCACGGCTCTTCACGGATCTGGCAAACCTTCCAGAAGTGACGAGGGCAATGTCCTAGAAAGGTTCGTTGTGCCGTAGGGCTCAAAAACTTTTTACCGAGGGCGCGAAGACAGTAAAACGCAAATCGGTTTAAGTTACGCTTTCTTCAGACAGCATATATGGGCCAGAATCATAAGTTTCCACCCGACAACTTGCTTCTCGCTGCACTACCGCGCGAGGAGTTCGATCGCTTTTCTGACCAGCTGGAAGTTGTGACTCTGAACCTCGGAGTGACTTTGTACATACCCGAAGAGCCCATAACCTACGTGTATTTTCCAACAGAAGGAATCGTCTCGCTACTGGCGGTGTTGGAAGGTGGCGAGAGTGTTGAAACTGGAGTTGTCGGTAGAGAAGGAATGGTAGGTTTTCCAGTGGTGTTTGGAGCTTACAGAACATCTAATCAGGCGCTGGTCCAGGGGAGTGGTTCGGCCTTAAGAATGAGAGCAAAGTCTTTGAACGCCCTCATAAAAAACGGCGGACCTTTGCACGACCTACTTCTTCGTTACATTTACACGATTTTCACCCAAGTTTCTCAGACGGCCGCCTGCAATCGGGTTCATCCTTTGAACGAGCGATTGGCCCGATGGCTCTTGTTAACACACGATCGAATTAATAAGGAGCAGTTTGCGCTTACGCACGAGTTTCTGGCTCGCATGCTCGGAACGCGGAGAGCAGGTGTTAGCGTGGCGGCAAGTGCCCTCCGGGAAGCAGGTCTAATCGACTATTCTCGAGGGCAGGTTGAAGTGTTGGATAGGAAGGGACTGGAAGCGGCTTCGTGTGAGTGTTACGCAGTGGTGAGGGCCGAATTTGACCGCATGTTTCAATGATTTCCAAAACTCTTTACTTTAGGCATGTCGAACCTATCCTGAATAATCTCTGAAAAAGAGTCTATCTGCCTTGAGCGTGATCGAGGCTGCACATTGATGCGTGACAAAGGAATCATCTATACTGAGGACAATTGAATACCCCTTTCCTCCTGTGGGTATAGTTGGCGCGGCGGATGGCAAAACTCGCCGCGCTTTTTTTGGTCCATAAGACTCCTTTGTTGCTTTTCCAGGGCGTTCGCCATGTTGCGCGACAGTTGCTCTAAGCTTAGACTTTAGCTTTCATCGGTCTCCGTTGCGCTTATGTCCTAGTACCCGTGGGTTGTTGGATGAAACTGAGTCCCCTCCGTCTAGGCGCCTTAATCGCCTTCATCGCAATCGTTTACTTTGCTGCTGCCGAACTGGGTCTTTCGCTGGCTTCAGCCCACACTAATGTCACGCCAGTCTGGCCTCCAACCGGAATAGCCATTGCCTCGCTTCTAATCTTTGGTTGGCGGGTGTGGCCAGCAATTTTCATCGGTGCTTTGGTGGCAAATCTACGCACTCACGTTCCAATACCAACTGCATTTGGGATCGCCTTCGGAAACACCTTGGAAGGACTGCTGGCGATCTTCTTATTGAACAGGGGCGGCCGGTGGCATCAGTCGCTGAAGTCGGTAGCTGATGTGTTGTGGTTTGTTCTGTGCGCTGCGGTGCTGGCGCCGATGGTTAGCGCAACAATTGGTAATCTAAGCCTCTATCTAGGAGGCGCCGCACAATGGAATAAATTCGCAGATCTTTGGATCACTTGGTGGCTCGGAGACGGCTTCGGTGCTCTGATCCTTGCGCCGTTTCTTCTCGCATGGAGCTCGGGTGAAAAAGTGAGTCGTAGATTTGTATCCGGGATGACTGCGCTTTTGCTGATGCTCTTCGGGGTATCGATGATTATCTTCGGCGGTTGGTTCCCAGGGCCGGTAAAAACCTACCCACTGGCATATTTGTGTCTTCCATTTCTGCTTTGGGCGGCTTTGAGATTCGAACAGCGCGTCATTACCAGCGGCATAGTACTGCTCGCAGGCGTTGCCGTATGGGGAGCGACAAAAGGTTACGGACCTTTCATCCAAAAGAATCCTAACGTTTCTTTGTTACTACTGCTCGCTTTTATTGGTGCAAGCACATTGACGACTCTTCTGGTGTTTGCAGTGCTTAGCGAACGAAAAGAAATGGAGGGAGAAAAGAACAAACTCGCGAACGAACTGGGTGTTCATCGGCGTCGGGTTGAGGACATCGTTGCCCATGTTCCAGGGGTTGTTTGGGAGGCGTGGGGGGATCCTAACTCAGTCACTCAGCGGGTCGATTTTGTGAGCAGCCACGTCGAGAGGATGCTTGGCTATAGCCAGCAGGAATGGTTGTCGACGCCAAACTTCTGGTTGTCTATCGTTCATCCAGATGACAAGGAGCTGGCCGCACGAGAGGCGGCAGAGAAGTTTGCTTCAGGAAAGGGAGGCACGAGCCGCTTTCGTTGGTTGCACAAAGATGGACATGACATTTGGGTGGAGTCCAAATCAATTGTTGTTTGTGATGAGAATGGGCAACCTGTTGGGATGCGCGGATTGACGATGGATATCACGGAGGGGGTTCGCGCTGAAAATGAGCGCGCACAACTACTACAACGCGAAAGTGAAGCGCGAGCCCAAGCTGAAGAAGCCAGCCGTTTAAAAGACGAATTTCTCGCGACCGTTTCTCATGAACTTCGTACACCGTTAAATGCCGTCGTGGGTTGGTCGCGCTTGCTGCGCACCGGGCAACTTGATCAAGACGGGCTAAATCACGCGCTGGAAGTGATAGAGCGAAATGCTGGAGCGCAAAGGCAGATTATCGAAGACCTTTTGGATGTGTCGCGAATCATCGCCGGAAAACTGAAGGTTAACTCGCGACCGGTCGATCTGTTGTTCGTAATTCACGCCTCGATTGACGTCATTCGTCCCGCTGCCAAAGCTAAAGACCTTCGCCTGCGAACGCATATCGATGCGTCTGGATTAATGGTTAAGGGCGATGCGGATCGTTTGCAACAAGTAGCCTGGAACCTACTCTCTAACGCAGTGAAATTTACTCCACAGGGTGGAGAGATCGACATCTTTCTTGGCAAATGCCAGACGATGGCGGAGATCAGGATCGAAGATAGTGGTCCCGGGATTCCGGCTGATTTCTTGCCGCGAGTCTTTGATCGTTTTACTCAGGCAGACGGATCGAGCACAAGAGAACATGGCGGACTGGGACTCGGCCTGGCAATAGTCCGGCATCTCGTTGAACTACACGGTGGCACGGTAACCGCGGGAAATCGAGATGCGCACGGGGGCGCGGTGATAACTATTCATCTGCCGGCTGCGGAAGCGGCCGAGGTGGCAGCCCGTTCGGCTCCGCAACAACCGCAAGTTAACGGTTAGGAAATGGCTGAGAAGGTTCGCCCTTCTCCGTAAACTTGCGTAAAACGGGTGAGCTTTTTTGTGCAGATTTCTCTTCGGGTACTGCAGTACCACTTGGATTGAAGATATAACTGTCACGTGCTTTCACCGCAAGATTTGGCTGGTTAGCCCGCACACGAATCAGTCGCCGTTGGCCCGCCTGTGCAGGGCGCTTGGGATAGTAGCCGATGCTGTATTGTCGTCGCAGTTCTTCAGCAACATTGGCGAAGGCATAGGATAGGTTCTGCGTACTATCCGCCTGGTATCCCCTGCCGCCGGTGTTTTGGGCCAAATCACGCAGATAGCGATTTGCGACTTCATAATCGCTTCGAGAGGTTCCAGGGCCAGTCGGACCTCCACCTCGCCGACCATTTCTCCCTCCTCCGCCAAAAATACCACCCAGGATCTGACCCCAAACGTCATCTTGTCGTCCGCCCGGAAAGGTAGGCCCACCACTTATGTCTGAATAGGTGTCGTACTGTACTGGATAGATCAAAGCATCCAATTCTTCCGAGTCCGTGACCGTAGTCTGGTAGGTTGCGCGACGGCTGGTCGTATCCACACCGTCTGTGAAAAGTACAATCGCCTTTCTTCCCGAGATGCGGCTCAGCTGTTGATTGATCACCATATCTACTGCATCGTAGAGCCTCGTGCCGTCACCGGTATTCGCGTGTAGAATCGCCCGCCGGAGTCTGGCGCGATCGCTGGTGAAGTCGGCAAGTATTCTGATATCGTCGTTGAACGAGACGATCATGACTTTGTCATCAGCGCGCAGTTGATTGACGAAATTAATTGCGGCATCTTGAATGTCTTCGAGCCGGAAACGGGTTGAACCACTGGTATCAATCATTAGTACGACCGAAAATGGCTTGTCCACTGACGAGAAGAACGCCACCTGCTGTTCGACGCCATCTTCCCAAAGGCGAAAATCTTCTTTATTCAGATTGGGCACGTATCTGCCATCGCGATCCATCACGCTCACAGGGATTGTGACCAAAGTAGTATTGACTCGGATGATATCTCCAGCAGCCACTTCTTCGGGACCAGTCTTAGCCGGGCTTTCCTGAACATTCGGCTGCTGGTTATTGGGATAGTTCGCGCCACCCAACACGGGCGGACGCGCGGTTGTCGGGGAGCCTTGAGTGCTGGGCGCTTCCGAACCAACTCGTCGCTGTCGCGTCTGAGCAAGCACCGCTGTCGACAATGACAACAGGAAGATGACAATTAAAAAACGGCAACTCTTTTTCATACAAAACTCCAATTTGAAGCGCACAGATCGAGGAGCCTCAGTTTGATGCCTTCGGGCGTGGATAGAAGCTTGCGGCTTTTGAACTGATTCAGGGGAGCGTGAACAGATTCCGAGGAGAGAAAACCGTTTGCTCAGCATAAAAGATAACGCTGAAACCCGTAGCTCGGCAAGCAGCGACGTCCGGCTTTCCAGAAACTTCTCAGTGAATCATCGGGTTATTTGATACTTGAGGCGATCGCATTCCAGATGAACCCTAATGTACCCCACGTTTGGCCCCGATGCTGGGGTCGAAAAGCGAAAAGAACAATTCGTCCTTTGCCCAGTGAAGCTTCCGCCAGGGCAATCTGGCCTTTTAGTCTCGCTTCGCCCAATAGCCAGCCCGAGCGCAGCACGTTGTCCCTGGCATAACGCGCGACGACTTTTATACTTGCGTCAGTAGATTCAAAAGCCGAACTGTTAATGAAGTAGGCGTTGGTACTGCGAGACAGACCGCGGCCCACCGGCTGGGTGTTATCTACATCGATGGCCACGATTGAACCGGGGCAGTAAAAGTCCGAAGACCTTAACCCATCGAGAACATTGCTAATAGGAAGACTGAATTGCTTGATCGGCAACTCACAGGCGGCATCGAAACAAATTAAAGTGCCACCACTTTCGACAAAGGTCCTGAGATTACCCACGCCTGCCATCGTGATTCCACCGGTATATTCCTGCGGATAGCTTCCGGTCGCATTGCCTTCGATTATTTCCGTCGCTCGTTGAGACGGTAAGAGAAGGACGTCAAACTTAGAATTGAGTCCTCCTTGTCTTATTTCCGCGTCACGGACAGAACTGTAGGGAACATTGAAAGTATCAAAGACGAAACGCGTCCAGCCTTCGTCCATGTTTGCCGTCCAGCCTTTGTAGATACCTATTCGTATTGGTTGTTTGAGCGGATTCTTAACCGGGGATTCGTCGGACTGCCTGAGGGCAAGCGCCAGATCTTTTCTGACTTCATTGGCGTCCTTTACAAGAGTCAGTCTTCTTTCATTAGACTGTTCCTTGATGGCAGTGACTGCGGGAGCGTCGACTCCCATTTCTAACGGTAGAGTCCAACCGGCAACGTCGTAAGGGCGCTCCGCCTCACCGGTGGGTGTTAGCCTGTTGGGATAGATCTGCGGCTCAAAAAGCGAAATGACATTGGAACGTTGGGGCTGTGATAGAAAGATTATATAACTGCCGGCCGGCACCTCCTGCATTGAAGTGGTGTGTGCAATGATTAGCCGGTAAGCGCCAAGTTTCTCGCTTGAGGAATTTGTTCGTTGCAGTATTTGTGGTCCGTAACCTAAATGCAATTCACTATCAAGTCGAAAGACTTCGATTCCTTGATCCACGAGGATCGCGATCAGCTTGGCAACCTCCTCATCTCGCCCTTGTCCCGCGGGGACGACATAGGCGAGGGGTTGTTCTGGCGGCGCCGACTGCTCAATACTTTTTCGACCGAGGTCATAAAAATTCTGCAAGTACTGAGAGCGGTATTTCGCTGCCATTGAAAGCACTGAGCGAGCGGCGATCAACTCCATTCCCGCTATGTCCCTCGGATGCCATGCGCCTCCTGGCCAGGGATCGGGAAAGTTTGTGGTCACCTCCAGCGCGCTTTGCATACCACGAGTACTTGAACGGAAAAGTTGTTCGTTCGTGATGGTGGTTGGCGTCATCAACCGCGCGCTTGCCGCTTCAGACAGAATGCCAATGGAGTTATGGAAGTAAGGTGCAGTGCGAAATCCTCCATGCCACCAGGTATCATACAGAGCGTTAGTTAGTACCCCCCTGAATCCCGCCGCCTGCAGGTCTGCGGCCACTTTGTGACCAATCAAACCCACTTGGCGAAGCAGGAGCGGTGCGATATTCGGGTTTGGTGGATCGTAGAACGGTGGAATGAAGAGGCGTGATCCTGTCGTTCCCTGCTGATGAATGTCATAAACGATTTCAGGAAACCATTCCTGCCAGAACAGATGAGTTATCGCTTGAGTTTCTTTAAGGTTCAACATGAACCAGTCGCGATTGTCGTCGTGACCCGCGTAGTAGTGATATAGCTCCGGCGGTTCCTTGCCTTCGTAGGGCGTGCCTAACGTTTTGCGATACCAGTTAGCGACGATGTCGACCCCGTCGGGATTTGGTGAAGGAATCAAAAGCAGGATTGTGTTCTGCAGAATTTCGCGAGTATCTGCGTCCTGTGCTATTGCCAACTCATAAGCAAGTTGCATAGACATCTGCGACGCCACGATTTCGGTGGAATGTATAGAACAAGAAATCGCTACGACTACTTTGCCGCCTGAAATAAGCCGGTTGCGTTGTAGGTCATCTGTGATCCTGCGGGGGTCCGCCAGCTGTCGTTGAATGTCTTTGTATTTTTGAAGAGCCAGTATATTCTCTCGCGCGCTGATGAAAGCGACAATTAGCGGCCGCTTAAGAGTTGACTGTCCCAGCGTTTGCACTAGAACACGATCGGAAGCTCTATCAAGACGATTGAAATAGTCGGTAATCTGGCTCCAGTCCGCTATCGCGCGATCGTCACCGGGTGTAAATCCGAGGAGTGACCGTGGGGAAGGAATTTCAGCCGCTTTGGAAACACGGCCCGAGTGCCTTTGGGCTAATAATGGCTCGGCAGTCGCTGCTATTAACAGCAGGCAAGCCAGACCTGCGATTAGCAGAAATCGATAGCGAATCATTCGGGCATTCCTTTGAGCAAAGTTAAGGAATAAAACTCTGCGTTCCAAAAAATTGATTGTGAAGCAGTCTAGCACAATCAAGTCTCCCGGCTTGCTTGGGCGTTTTCATTATTGGTGGTCCTTATTTGTGGCCGGTGCACTCCTGGCTATTCTTGGCCCACCAATATTGTTCGTCGCATGGCTTACCGGTAATCATGACCTCGTTTATCCCTGGGGGCTTTTTGGCGCACGCACCTGGCTGCGTTTAAGTGGCGTCAGAGTCAAGGTTACCGGTGCTGAATGTTTGGATCCGGCGCAAACATATGTCTTCGTATCGAATCATCGTTCGTACCTGGACACTGCAACGCTGTTCGTTTACACCGGACGAAGGATTGGTCTACTTGCGAAGAAAGAACTGCTCAAAGTGCCTATTCTCGGTTTCGGCATGGGTTTCGTAAATGTTATGGCCATTGATCGCACGAATCGGGAGGAGGCAATTCGAACAACCAATGCGGCGACAACCCGCATTAAATCAGGAGTCTCCTTCGGCGTATTTGTCGAAGGCACTCGAGCGAACCCAGGAGAATTATTACCTTTTAAGAAGGGGGCGTTCTACATGGCAAAGGAAGCAGGCGTTCCCATTGTCCCCGTTGCTATCAAACATTCCGATGTGCTGATGGGAAAGGGAACTGGTGAGGCGAGTTCCGGAACAATCGAAATGGTTATATTGCCTCCGGTGCAAACCGCCGGAGTTTCAACCGATCAAGAAATTAATGACCTTGTATACGAGGTTCGGCAGCAGATCGCCGCAGGGCTTGGTTACTCCGTCGTTCAGTAAGGGCAAACCAACATTGCTACAGCCCGAATTTGTAGGTGATAACTCCCGAAACCTTGACCGTTATTCCAGCCTGAGTTGTTGGGTTGAAAACAGCTTTTCTGGCAGCTTCTTCAGCCGCTTGTCGTAGGGGCGCCGGACCGTCAATCGCAAGCGCGGAAATGACCTTGCCGTTCTCGTCGATAACGACGCGCACTGTGACCGTGCCGGATACGCGCAATCTCTTAGCCTCTTCCGAATACGTTGGCTTTGGAAGGTCTAAAGCCTTGCTGTTAAGGACTCCGCCTTCGATAGGTTTTGTAATTCCAGTGCCTGGATTCTCAGTCTCGCCGACCTCGGTTACCTTCAACGTGGCGCGAGCGGGTGTGAAGTCGGTATAGCGAACCTTCATGCGCACGTGCAGACTCCCGCCGTTATCAAAAATGAGTTCCTCATCCGCATAAGAGTAGGTGGGAAACCAGTAGCGACCATCGATATGCTCGCGATAAGTCTCCACGATTGGAAACTTGTTAGTCTTTGTTTCCGGTACACCTTTTCCTTTTGTCTTTACGATTTGCAAATCCTGGTCGTCAACCCAAATACGTCCCACGAACAGCCGTTCTTTTGTCTTTTTTGGGTCCGGGATTACCTTTGGAGCAACCTCAAAAACGTACAGATTTAGCTCATCGATCTTCTCTTTACCAACGTACTTGATGTTGTAGCGAGAAATCTTTGAAGGCTCCAGGGCAAAAGGTTCTACCCCACCCAAATCATCAATGTCTTCCTGAGTGATCTCACCCATTGAGGGCATTGGAAAATAGCTAATCTTTTCGTAACGATTGCCCTGATCATCAAAGGTGAAATTAGATACGCGATGGTATTCCCCGATGATCTGCCCGCCCATACCGATACTCTGGATAACAGCGTCGCGTTTGAATGAGTAAGAGTTGAGGGCTCTCCGAAACTCTGCTTCCTTAGTGGTAAAAGATCCAATAATCCGTTGGGCTTCAGCCGCACTGATCGAACTATTCGCTTCCGATTGAGCGGGCGCGTTCAGGGCCGCAGCGGTAAGCAACATAAAGGCCGCCACTGCACATGCCAGTCTTTGGATAGTTGGTTTCCTATTCATTTTTTACCTGAAAAAGGATTAAGAACAGCGCTGTTTTCAACGAACAGCATCTGCTCAGATGCTAAGCAGAAAGCCTCTTGTTGCCAAAGAAGATAGCCACCGGGGCTTTGGAGCGCTGCGCCACTTTTCTATTGCAAAATTTCCTGCATCTAGTGTAAGGTGCTCATATTAGAATAAGTTAGGCTTCGACGGCGAAGTCGCGGCAGTATTGAAAAAGTTCGAACCGAAACCTAATTGACGGCCGAATAGGGATTTCTAAAAGGTCCTCATGTCGGCAACAGACACCTCGTCTAATTCCGTGAAGCTTTACGGCGCGGGAGCGCAGATGCGACGCCGAGCGGCGGCGTTGCTTACACGGCGCGGGCGATAACCAAGCTTCGGGAGAGCTTGGTTTATGTGGTTCTGTAGCCGATGATGTGCGCGGTGATTGGCCGCCCCTTCTGGGCGGGGCGGCTTATGGTCACCGCGCACACCCCAGCTTCAAACAAACGAGATGCCTTCTAAGCCTCTCGACAAAAAACAGCGCACCTTACAAACTCCAGGAGGCGGCTGGCCGTTCGAAATTAGTTCTCGGTCTCTTAACCGCCTACAAACTCGACGGCTACCTGCTTTGGGATAATACCCTTTTGAAAACCTTCTTCCAATAAACGACGGACAGCCTCGCGCCCACGGTCCGTATAGTCCAGAGTCAGCTCGTTTACCCACATTGCCACAAAGCGGTCCGCCAGCGCTGGATCCATATCCCTGGCAAACTGCATGGCATACTGCAATGCGTCCTCCCGATGTTCTAGTGAATATCCGATGCTCTCGCGGAGCAACTGTGAGACTTCCTTTATCAAATCCGGACCGAGATCACGGCGGATGACATTTCCACCCATTGGCAGGGGCAATCCGGTCTCTTTGTGCCACCATTCGCCCAAGTCAAGCACTTTGTGAAGGCCGATTGATTCATAAAAGAGCTGACCTTCGTGAATCAGTAGACCGGCGTCACATGATCCGTCCTGCACGGCGTCGATGATCTTGTCAAAAGGCACAACGAGGAATTCAAAATCTGGATTGTAAATCCGCAGCGCAAGAAAAGCACTCGTCAACTTTCCCGGTACGGCAATCTTAAGACTGCCGATGTCTTCCGGCGGCGTCGCTTCGCGTGAGACCACAACTGGTCCGTAGTTGTCTCCGATCGAGGCACCATGTGGCAGCAGGAAATACTTGTCTGCAACATATGCATAGGCGTGAAAGCTTATCGCCGTGACATCGTAAGTACCGCGCATCGCCTCCTCGTTTAGCGTCTGGATGTCTTTTAGCAGATGTTTGAAAGTCAGACGCCCCGTATCCAGCTTGTTAGTGGCCAGACCATAAAACATGAATGCGTCGTCAGAATCCGGAGAATGCGCGATTGTAATAGTCGACTGTTCAGTATCAATTGGCATTTGTTCTTTTGCTCAGTTAGGAAGTGGTTGAAGGATCAAGCTCGTTTAGATGACAGTGACACTACTCGGGTTGATGCGGTTGTAGACAGTGTCACGTTCGACAGCTTCGAAGCCTGCATCTTGTATGAGATCTACTAACTCCGCTTTGGTCATTCTCACTTCATTGTTTGCCTCTACAGAGTAACTCGAGCTTAGCTCACCGCCTTCGGTAATAGTGCCGTCTATGTCGTTAGCCCCATAGTGCAGCGCAACCTGGGCAAGGCGTTTTCCCAGCATGACCCAATACGCTTTTATGTGGTCAAAATTATCCAGCAGCAAACGGGAAACTGCCATTGTTTTTAGCGAGTCGACTCCGGACGGACCAGGCAAATGAGCTAATTGCGTATCCTCCGGATAAAAAGCTAACGGTATGAAGCACTGGAAGCCTCCGGATTTCTCCTGTTGCTCGCGCAGTCGAATCATATGATCGACCCGGTCTTCGATGGATTCGATATGGCCATAGAGCATTGTGGCATTAGTTTTTAGGCCGGCGGCATGGACTTTCCCCGCCAGTTCCAACCATCGATTCGCATCACACTTATGCGCACAGATCATCGATCGCGTCGGCTCGCGAAAAATTTCGGCGCCCCCACCCGGACAAGAATCCAAGCCTGCTTCGATAAGTTTCTGGATTACATCTTCGTCGCTCATCTTGTAGAAATGAGCAAAGTGATCAAATTCAACCATCGTAAACGCCTTCAGATGGAGTTGGGGATACTGGCGCTTAAGCGAAGAAAGCAGTTCTGTAAAATAACTAAATGGCAATTTAGTGTTCAGGCCACCTGTGATGTGCAGTTCAGTGGCCCCTTCGCCAACGGCTTGGCCGGCAATGTTCAGGCTTTCGTCAATATTGTGGGTGTAGGCATCCGCCTGTCTTGGAGTGCGATAGAACCCGCAAAACTTGCAGTCAACATAACAAATGTTAGTGGGATTGAAATGACGATTAACGTTGAAGTATGTCGTGCGACCGTGGCGATGTCGTCTTACTGTGTCAGCGAGTTTACCCAGTGCCTGTAGGTCGTCCGTCGCATATAACGCGACACCGTCCGCAAAAGTTAGCCGCTTCCCGGCTTCCACGCGGGTGCTGATTTCGGCGAGTTTGTTGTCGTGTGAAAAGTTCATTTCCTCGTAACCCTCTGGAATTCGCTCAAGGATGAAAGAAGATTGCACTGCCAAATGTAACCAGCAAAATAATGCTTACAAAAGCGTTGGTAGTGAAGAATGCCGCATTCAAACGGCTGAGATCATTTGCTCGCACAAGTCGATGTTGATACAACAACAGGCCTGCCGTAGCAACTACGCCCAGTAACGCAATGGGGCCCAGCTTCGTCACGAGATATAACCATACCAGAGCCAGAAATGCTCCTGCGTGCAGGAAACGTGCTATCCAAAGCGCGCGCGATATGCCTACTCGCGCGGGGATCGAACGCAAACCCTCTTGTCTGTCAAATTCGTAATCCTGGCACGCATAAAGCACGTCAAATCCCGCAGTCCACAAAAGCACCACCAGGGACAAGAGCAAAGGAACTGGACTGCCAATTTCACCGCGCACCGCAATCCAGGCCCCGGTCGGGGCGATCGATAAGCACCAGCCAAGCACGACGTGTGAAAGCAGCGTCCAGCGTTTCGTAAAGGAGTAGAGCAGGACGCTGGTGAGCGCAAGCGGCGCCAGAATTAACGTGAGACGATTTAACATTGCGGCCGCGATAAAGAAAACGCCTGCAGAAGCAATGGTAAACGCCCAAACGAAACCAACAGAAAGCAGCCCCGCCGGCAAAGCTCTTGCGGACGTGCGTAGATTACGAGCGTCATAACTACGATCGGCCAGGCGGTTAAACGCCATAGCCGCGGAACGCGCACCCACCATGCTTACGATAATCCAGAAGAGTTGACCAAACGAAGGAAGTCCATTTGCTGCCAGTACAGCTCCGAGGAAAGCAAACGGCAGGGCAAAAAGTGTATGCTCGATCTTGATCATCTCGAGCGTAAGTTGCATGTTTCGTACTACGGTAGACACGGCGAAGGTATTCTCGGGCTTACTCGTTCAGTTGCAAACGACGTTTTCATCTCGGAACGCGGTTGTGTCGCGGCATTGGATTGCTAAGCTGGCTTCCATACTTTAGCGTTTAATGAATCTTACTTGCCGGATAGTCGATTCGCAAGTCAGCTTCTTTCAGAAGTGTTGTAAGTGAATGCTAGAATGCCAGCACTGCGTTGAAAGGCAGAAGTGGTCGCCAATTTATGGATTTAGAACAACTTGAAAAACTTATTGAGGCTCACAGGCGCAACGAGCTCGGCACTCGAGAAGCTGCACAGCACATCCAGAATCTTTACTACGAAGACCTGGGATATGCGCGCGTAGATCATTCGCGTACAACACGCCAGGGTTTTCCGGAAGTAGTTTTCGGCCAAGGCAAGACACGAGCCCAGGTTGTCGGCATCGTTGAGCGACTGTTGGCGCGTTCCCCAAACATCTTGGTGACTCGGACAGACGCAGATACATTCGGAGACGTACGAAACATCGCAACCGATGCCGAATGGCACGAGACTGCGCGTTTAATAAGTATCGTTCGCGAGCGCAGCGAACGCGGGACCGGCAGCATCGCGGCCGTCACGGCTGGAACCAGCGACATACCGATTGCCGAAGAAGCTGCCCTGACTGCTGAAGCCATGGGGAATCGTGTTGACAGAGTCTGGGATGTTGGTGTGGCCGGCATCCATCGTGTAATTGCCGAGCGCCAGCTACTGCGCCGCGCCCGTGTTGTCATTGTGGCCGCCGGAATGGAAGGCGCCTTGCCATCTGTTGTCGGTGGGTTGATAGGAGTGCCGGTGGTAGCGGTTCCCACGAGTATTGGCTACGGCGCATCCTTTGGAGGTATAGCCGCATTGCTGGGGATGTTGAACTCGTGCGCTTCGAATGTCTGCGTGGTAAATATTGATAATGGTTTCGGCGCCGGTTTCGTTGCAAGTTTGATTAATCGCCGGTGGGAACCACCCGCTGATTAGGTTTTTAGAGTTTCCCAATTCACTGGTAGATTTGAGTTCCATCTTGCAAGCAACTCACCTCGCTGTCAGAAAAGACAGATTGACGTCCTGCACTTCACTGGTTTTTTCCGCGGGTCTGCTGATGGTTTCCTCATTGATATTCTCCGGATGTATTTCAGCGCGCCGGTCGCCAAACCTGGAACACATCTTCGCTGTTGCCCGGGCAACGACCGGAAAACGTCCGGTAATTATAATTCCTGGCATTCTCGGATCAGAATTGATTAACTCAAAAACCGGGGAGAAGGTTTGGCCGTCTGCGTTTCGTACCGCCGATGATGGTCTTCCCATGACCCCAGATCTGGCAAGAAACCATGACGACCTGGTGCCTGGAAAGATAGTTGAAACCGTGCGGCTCGCAAAAATTCTGCCTGAGGTGTTTGTCTACAGGGATCTGCTGGAAGCACTGCGACACTATGCCGGGTTTCGCGATGGAGACTGGAACAACCCGGGAACGGACGGTGACAAAGATACCTTTTACGTTTTTGCTTACGACTGGCGGCAGGATAACGTCACCAATGCGCGCAAGTTGATCAGGCAGATTGAGCATTTGAAAGAGAGGCTGCGACGCCCTGATCTGCGGTTTAATATTGTGGCTCACTCGATGGGGGGACTGATCGCACGCTACGCCGCAATGTACGGAAACACGGATCTCCCGGGGGACAACGAGGAGATACGTCCGACTTGGGCAGGCGCCGCCCACATCAACAAGATTGTAATGATTGGAGTGCCCAATGAAGGGTCAGCTGATGCGTTCGCGACTCTCATCGAGGGCTATTCGATAACCGAGGGTTTGCGGCGACGCGTTCCACTGCTCAATAAGCTCACCGCCGAAGATTCGATCAGCTCGCCTGCTTTATTTCAACTTCTGCCAGACAGCAGCGCAGTTAGATTCCTCGACGAGAATCTCAAACCAGTTCAAATCGATCTGTATGATCCCGAGATTTGGAAGCATTATGGTTGGAGTCCGATAAATGACCCGGCGTTTAGGCGCCGATACTCTGCCAGGGCCGGAGGTGAGAGTGGACGATTGCAAAGCCTCGATGCCTACTTTATCGCTGTCCTGAAACGGGCGCAGCGCTTCCACCAGGCGCTGGATGCCAGCTCGCCCGTTAATCCGCCCGTGTTGCTGATGGCTATTGGGGGTGACTGTGAAGAGACGTTGAACTCCCCCGTGATCCTTCATGATGCAAAGCAGGATCGCTGGCTGACTTTGATTCGCCCGCGCGAGTATCGCACGAACAGCGGCTCACGTATTACCCGAAGACAAGTCACTGAGGCAATGTACGCCCCTGGCGATGGTCGCGTCACCCGAGCCTCTTTGCTAGGTGCAAATCTGTCAAGATCACCCAAAGAGGTCAATGTGGACAACTTCGGCTTGGGTCTTACCTACGCTGTTTTTGGCTGTGATCTTCACGGGCAACTACAACGCAACAAAACCCTGCAGGACAACGCTCTCACGGCGATCGTCGGAGAAGCAATGAAATAATGAGATGGTTTTTGGCTTTGGGTCTTAGGTCTTTGTCAGCGTAGCGATCGGAGAGAAGTGAAATCTAAAGGAATCAAAAATCAAAGATCAAAGACCAAAGACCAATCTTCTTTACGGGTTGATCAATCCGCCCAACTTCTCCGCCCAGTCTGGATCAATATTCGTGAGGATGTTGTACTGCTCAAGTGCCCCATCACGATTGCCCATGGCGAGCAGGCACTTTCCCAGATTGTAGTAGGCCCTGCCGAAATCCGGTCTCAGGCGGATGGATTGTCTGAATGCCTCGAGAGCTTCGTTGAGACGATTGAGTTCCAGGTATGCCTCGCCCATGTTGTTTGGAGCGACAGCGTCTCCGGGCTTTAGCACGGTTAGCTGACGAAATACTTCGATTGCTTCAGAGAATTTTCTGGAGCCTAGATAGCGAGCTCCGAGTCTTTCATAAGCACTTGTGTAGTCCGGTCGCAGCCGAATCGCTTGCTTGTAGGCTTGAATCTCTTCATCGGCCTTGCCCCAGTCGCGATATACCAGGCCAAGGGCGTAGTAGGCGTCGGCAGAGTTGTAAGGGTCCAGCTTGATTGCCTGACGGTATGCGTCTGCCGCTTCGCGATGTTGTTTGAGATAGAAGTTGGCCAAGCCGATGTTGAAATATGATTCCGCAGACGGCCTGAGAGTTACCGCTTTCCGCGACGCTTCTATTGCTTCGACATGCTTACCTAACTTTTCGTGGCAGAATCCGCTTTGCGCCCAGGCATCGGCGTAGTTGCTGTCCGACTCGACTGCCTTTTGGAAGTAGCCCAGGGCTTTTTCGCAGTCGTCCTTGGAAAGAAAAGTCAAACCGTCGCGAAAAAACTGAACTGCCTTCGCGCGTTTATTTCTGCCCGAAGCCATGACCAGATCCGATAACGACATCAAAGACGAGGTTTGTTGTAGCTGAGAAATGCGTTCTGACGGAATAGCAAAGTTGACACTTTGTCCGCCTGTAATTTGGAGAGTCGCAATCCCGATCACCTGACCATGCATGTTTACCACGGGGCTGCCGCTTGACCCCGAAGATATGGGCGCAGTGATTTGAATTATTCGGCCAAACGTTGGAATGTCACGTACCGCGGAAACGATCCCATTTGTGACGCTTCCTTCGAGACCCAGTGGGTTGCCAATCACAACTATGCTTTCGCCTTCCTGTGGTGAAGTTCTATCGAGCGGCAAAGGTCTGACCGCGACAGCAGGAGCGTCGATCTTCAGCAAAGCTATATCGCCTTCAGCATCAACAGCAAGCACACCCTTGACGGGATAGACATTGTCGGTCGACGAATGCACTTCGGCGCGATAAGCACCTTCAATGACGTGACGATTTGTGACGATGCGATCAGTATCGATAAAGAAACCGCTGCCACGTGAAAGCTTTTCGCCGTGGGCGTCAAAGGTCTCAATTGCTACAGCAGAAGGCTTGATGCGGCGAACCAGTTCAGGAAGTAAGTCTTGAGAGTATGCCGGCAGCAGTGACCCGGTGAGAATGATGATGACGGAAAGAAAAATGGCGGTGTTACTGCTTCTTACTTTCATAGAGCACGAATATCTTTTCCGAAAGACACTACGAAGTTGAGGGAGGGTAATTACAACCCTGCGAGTGCCAGTTTCTGCACCCGCCCCACAACGTCGGTGGTCTTGAGGTCTTCACTTTTCTTTGAGCGCCGATCAAATAACTCCACAAGACCCTCGGATATTTTTTTGCCAACAGTAATACGGTAGGGGATACCGATTAGATCGGCGTCCTTGAATTTGACGCCGGCACGTTCGTCGCGGTCGTCGATCAAAACATCGAGACCGGCCCGCTGCAGGTCCTGATAAAGCGACTCTCCTGCATCGCGTAATTCTTCCTGTTTCATATTAGTGACGGTCACGACAACATCAAACGGGGCGATCGATTTCGGCCAGATGATGCCGTCTGCGTCGTGTTGTTGTTCGATAGCTGCCGTTAGTATCCGCTCCACGCCGATGCCATAGCTGCCCATTACGATAGGCACCTCTTTTCCGTCTTGCGTGAGTACCGTTGCACCCATGGATTCTGAGTATTTCGTCCCCAGCTTGAAGATGTGGCCAATCTCCATTGCCTTGTAAACTTCCAGCACTCCGGTCTCGCACCGCGGACATCCCTCGCCGGATTTGACAGTTCGGAGGTCAACCCATTGGTCCACTTGAATATCTCGTTCAACATTAACTCCCCGAATATGCATGTCGTCTTTGTTAGCTCCAGTTGTCATGTTATGACGGCCCTTTAGTGCATTATCCGCGAGTATGATCAGTTCAGGATACTTAATAACTCTTTCTTCTAGTCCCTCCCGATCAACGTCATGAGTGGCTCTCTTGATCTTTTCGCGTGCGCCCACTGCGCCCAGACTTCCGGCGCTTGCGCCAAGCAGTTCACGGATCTCCTCTGGGCGAGCTGGACGTGCCTCGCCGATGCCCAAGTCGGCCAGTTTTGTTTCATGCAACTGGTGATCGCCTCTCAAGAGAATAAGCACAGGTAGGGGGTTCCCAATTGAACTTTTCGACAAATACACGAGAGTCTTGATTTGCCGATCTGCTCCAGCACCACCCGGAAATGTCGTCAAGTCTTCAATCGTGCGCACTCCGGGAGTAGGGAATTCCTCGGGTGCATCAGGACCGGGTTGGTCCTGAACGATGGCCAGACGCGAAGTCGCTTTTTCAAGGTTTGCCGCATACCCGCAGTTGGCGCAGCTTGCAATCAGGTCTTCGCCGGCATCAGTCTTGGCGACAAACTCGCTCGACTCCGAGCCGCCCATCGAGCCTGAAGACGCTTCGACAATTGCAAACTCGACACCGCAACGCGTGAAGATCCGTTTGTAGGCTTCGCGTTGATCCGCAAAAGATTTATCCAAACCCGCCCGGTCCACATCAAACGAATACGCATCCTTCATGATGAAAGTGCGCAGTCGCATTAGACCTGACTTCGGTCTTGGCTCGTCGCGAAACTTGATCTGAATCTGATACCAAACCTGCGGCAGCTGCTTATAGGAACGAAGCTCATGTCTCGCTATCGAGGTAAATACCTCTTCGTGCGTCATTCCTAAACACATGTCCGCACCTTTACGGTCTTTGAGACGAAACATGTCTTCCCCGATCGCGCTCCATCGTCCTGACTCCTGCC
>WNFR01003220.1_pt1 | contig 37170 bp, 39 predicted proteins | sample 5400221 | NCBI WGS metagenome assembly WNFR01 (sample SAMN13153357, study PRJNA577476) | soil metagenome | isolation source: 40 cm soil under Madrone tree | place: USA:California | collected 2016-06-14 | reverse complement strand
ACGCCGGAGATGTAGCCGCCGATGACATAAATTTTGCCGTTGACCGCCGCGGCGCCAATGTGGTGTAGCGCTTTCGGTAGCGGCGCGCGTGTTCGCCAGGTATCGTTCTTCGGGTCGTATTCCTCGACGAGATCGCCGCCCTTTTCGTACCCACCCATGACATAAATCTTTCCACCCAATTCCGCGGCGGCGACTTCGGTGCGCGCCGACGGCATGGGCGTGCGCTTTTGCCAGGTGCCAGGCAGCTGCGCGGCGTCACCGGCACTTAGCCGGAGCAATTGACTCAACAAGCCCAGGATCACCACACGGCTGCAGACTCCGACAGTGTTCTCCATTGGTCTTTACAGAAAATGATGAGCCCCGGTGGCTCGCAATGAAATCGCACGAAGCTGTCGGGGGCTCTAGAGCGGATAGGGATTTTCCAGCGCGTTTTGCTCCATCAGCGCGTGCAGGTCGACCATAGTGTAGGCGCAGTATTTGGGGTCGTAGCCTAACTTTTTTGCGGTCTTTCCCTGCTCCACGATGCGCTGCAGGATCATGCGGTTGAGCGGACCATGCCCCATGCGCTCTTCGTGTTGCACCAGATCGGCTTCAGCGTGGGCGGTGAAGTAAATCGCCTGGCGTTGGCTCATGCCGTAATGCGTAACCAGCGCATCGCCCCACTGTTTGGCCCAATGGCCCAGCGTTTCTTCGTAGGCATGGGTGCCCCAAAGCTCGATCAACGAACCGTCTTGAAACATCCGCCGGCAGTAATCGCTGATCGCTCTTCCGGCCGCGGAAGCAGGCTCCTCGAACAACTCTTCCTTGGAAAGGTGCAGAGACTTGGCCGTCTCGAGTAAGATCAAAATATGGCCGGGTGGTTTCGGCGCAATCAATTCTTCGGCGATCTTGTCGGAAAACGCCGGCAATAGATCATAATTATCGACGAAGAAGGGCAGATGAACGTAATAGGAGACGGCGTTGAGCGCCACGACTTCGATGGAAAACAACCCCCAGTCCTTGAAAAAACGGCGTAAGCAGGGCAGTGGCAGCGTGCCGGCGCGCAACTGCGTCATAAAGGCGCCGTGATTGATCTTTTTATCCCAGTGCGCGTAGACGTCTTGGTAAAGATTATCGACGAATGCTTTGGCGTCGGCTGATTCCATTAAGAACTTCGTTTTCGTGGAGTTACTCGTGGCTGGATCGTTTTCTGAGCTTTTAGACGGAATGATTTTCCTGTATTGTTAATACCTAAAATAATCTTGGTGTCAATCAGCGCGCTTGGCGCCAGCGGAGGGATCGATGGATGCTCTGAAACCGGATGAGTTTTTGAACCGATTGATCGCGACTCGGGAAGAGTTCTGGGAACAAATGAACGCCGAGCGCAAGAGCTACGGCGCCGAAAAGCCACTGAGTCCGGCCGTGGTCTTGCGGCGCTTGCAGTTTGGCGTTGTCATGGAACGCAAGGCCGCTGAGGTGACCGCGCCGTGGGTCGGCAAAATCCCCGATATCGACCTGCAACAGCCGATGTCGGAATACGTCGTCAACGAGCTTAAACACGCGTCGATCTTACGCAAGAGAATCGGGGAGCTTAGCGGCGACCCTGACGCGCTGTGGAATCATCCATTAAGGGAGCTAAAAGAGCTATGGGATTTTCACGCGTCGTTGGGTTCGCTGTGCGAGCTGATTGCCAGCGTTCAGTTCGGCCATGAAGAATTTTTCCCCAGGACCTCGAAATCGTTCATCGAACGGGTCACGCCCGTCGATCCGCAGACCGCGGCGATATATCGCGACACCCTGCTCGCCGACGAAGAGGGTCATGAGTGGATCGCTCCGGAGATACTCACGCGCTACGCCAATGATAGTGCGACGCAGCAAAAGTGTCTGGAGGCCTTGAAAAAGGGTTGCGAGTTGTTTGGCAAGGCGATTCAGAGCTTTAATCAGAGTCTGCCGACGTAAGATTCGCGCGGCATGTGCGGGTTTGAGCGATTGAATTGGTTTGGAGCGAGTGAATCTGAGGGTCTAGAAGTGCTCGATCGGCGCCTCAGTGCTTTGGCTCGATCTTTTTCCCGTAAGTCACCTCGCCTTTGTCGATACGAAGCGAGAATCCACAGTCCGGGTTGGTGCATGCCCACGCCTTATACATCACCGAAGCACCCTCCTGACCGTAGTCCGATAGGGGAATCAACAGTCCATTGTTGCATTTCTGGCATTTCGGCAGGTCCATCTCCGCTCCTCCTTGCCGCTTGGCCACCAAGAGCTCGCACCAAGCGCCATCTGATAAAAAGTTTAGTCGAGCGGGTAGGCTAAATCAAGCAACCATTCCGAAACGCGTTTGATACACAAACAGGGGTCCAGTCCGAACAAAAAAGGGGTGACCGAGTCGATCGGTCACCCCTTTTGGTGCAGGAGATCCAAGAAGATTACTTGGTTTTTTTCTCCGTCATATCGCTCTTTTTCTCTTCCATCTTCTCGGTCGTCTTTTCCGTCGTCTTCTTGGTCGTTTTCTTGGTTTTGCTTTTGGCCTTGGCTTTAGCCTTGTCTTTGCTGGCATCGTCGCTTTTTTCAGCCGCCTTTTCCATGGCTTTTTCGCTCTTCTTCTCGACCGCGGCAGGAGTGGCTGGCTTTGCGGGGGTGGCCGGTGTCGCCTGTGCGAAGCTGACGCCGCTGAATACCAGTGTCGTTACTGCAATTACAAAAACTTTAATCGCGTTTTTCATAGTTTCACCTCCTTTCGAAGCTTAGACGTAGCATCATCACTTTAATTCAGATCACCACGGAATTTCTCGAAACACAAGGCAAGAACGGTTGGTTTGACGGCGCGGCGCCACGGCATTGGCCATCTCTTAGAGCGCCAATCGGCTAGAGCCCGTAAAATTTGCGCGAATTTTCATCCAACAGCTTCTTTCGCACCGTGGCCGGAAGATCATCGCGATCGCGCAGGAATCTCGCAGTTCCTTCGGTGCGATCGGCATGCGGGTAATCGGAAGAGTAAATGAACAAATCTTCGCCCACTGCCTCGACAACTCGGCCGAGGAAGGACTCATTGCCCTCACAGCCGAAGAAAATACGGCCCGCTTTGAGATAATCACTTGGCGGATGGCTGAGTAAATCTTTGGCGCCGTAACGCGGGTTTTCAAAGTGATCGTCCATGCGCTCGATATGGGCGGGCACCCAGCTGATGCCGCCTTCGAGAAAAGCAAATTTGAGATTTTCGTAACGGTCAAGCAATCCCGAGCACAGTACGCTCGTCAGGCCGGCCATGATCGGTAAGATGCCGGCCAATACACGGTTAGGAAAGTGGTGCTCGAAAAGTTTATCGACGACCGGAAACTGCAGGCTGAAGTGCACCGCAATCGGCATTTTCAACCGGTCGGCGGCGGCAAAGAAGGCTTCATGATCAGGATGGTCGAGTCGCTTGGCGCCGACCGTGCCATTGATCATGACCGCGTTAACCTCTAGTTCGCGCAAACGCCCAAGTTCCGTTGCGGCGCCCTGGGCATCCTGCAGCGATACCACGCCTACGGCCTTGAGCCGGTCCGGCGCGCGGCTACAAGCTTCGGCCAGCCAGGTGTTGTAAGCGCGGCATACTCCCATCGCCAGGACGCCGTCGGGCCATGCGTTGACGTGCAAAAGAAAGCTCGGATAGATAAACTGCAAGTCGATCCCCTCTTTGTCGAGATCTTCCAAGCGCTCTTTTAGATTTGTTAACGTCTGACTTCCCGGTGAAGCGCGCCGCGCGGATTGCAGCGCCTGGCCCGGAGGAGCGGCGGTACCGGGCGCTCCGGCGCCCTTGATCGACGGTCTTTTGTAGGGCGTTTGGCCGTCGACGACCCAAAAGTTGTGGCCCTGGTCGTCTTTTAGCAATCTCGGGCGATAGTTTCTGAGCGCCGGTTCCATATATTTCTCGAACATTTCCTCGCTCTCAAAAAAATGCCCGTCACCGTCGATAATCATAGTTCGACCCTTTTCCAAATCATTAATCACTTGGCTCTAAACATAGACGAATGACACACGTTTCGACAATTTCTGTTTTTGATATTATTTTCAACCGGCTGAAAGCGCTCCCAGTCATTTCGAACGGTGGGAAACGGCCTCCGGGTTCAGCCCCGTAGGACACGGATAAGCTTTGATGCTGTGCCTGATCCGGTTGCGCGCCATCAGCTCGGCGTAACTCACTCCGACCGCTTTGGTATTAATGACCGGCACACCCAGATGAGGCTCCAGTTCTTCGGGCGTGACGACATAAGGATAAATTTTTCCGCCGAGTGGGATGATCGCCTCGGCGCCCTGCCGGATTAGTTCCTTGCCGATCTCGAGAGTGCGCTCGACAACGACGTCATGGTAGCCGGAAAGATCGCCGGTGTCGTACAGACCCACCGTGCGAATGCCGCTGACAAACGGCGTCATGCCATAAGTTTGAACCATTCTCATGGTGTGGGGCATGTGGGTCTCGAGCGGCACGATGAGCCCGAAGCGGTCGCAAATGCTTGCCGTGAAATGCAGCGACGCGCGCAGTAGACCGATCACTGGAATGCGTACCGCTAACCGGCTCGCTTCGACGCCGGGGTCGAAGGTGTTGCTCTGGATTACGGCGTCAAATCCTTTTTGTTCGGCTTCGATCGCTTTTTTCACCAACGCCGGTGTTTCGAGGATATGATGCAAACCCGACAACGCCTTGCGTTCTTCGAGCAGGCTCAACACTGCGCCGCCGCCAAGGTCCTCCGGATAGGCCAACTCGAAGGTCGTGTCCGGTGAAGCGTAGCTCTTGAGCAGCTTGACGATATGGCTTTCGAGCTCGGCCGAGTGGCGCTGGTAAGAATGGTTTAAAAACATAAAGCGCATGGTTTATCTCCTTCAGTCGTTCAAATTTATGTATAGAGCTGACAGGGCCAATACGACATAGATCTCACTCTTATCCGCCAAAGATCGATCGCTGCTGTTTGGCGTATTCGTCCAGTTTTTCCGCCATCTCGGGATTGACCGGGACAATTTTCAAGCCTTTCAGCATGGCTGCTTGTTCGTTCGCAAGATCGCCGCGCGCGACCAGGCGCCCCGGAGTCTGCATCAGCTTTTGCCCTTCGCGCGATAGCACAAAATCTAGGAAAACTTTGGCGGCGTTCGGATGCGGCGCTTGCGCAACGATACCGATGCCGACCATCACCGCCGGCGCGTCGCCCAGCGCCGTCCAATCGATCGGCGCGCCCCGTTCCTTCATGCGCTCCACGGAAGCCACTGGAATATTGACATCGAAAACGCCTTCTGCGGCGACGAGCTGGGCCAGTAGTTCATGGCCCTCGCGCGGGCTTGGCCGTTGCTTGGCGAGCTCGCGCATGTACTTCAAGCCGCGTTCCTGTCCCATGATTTGCAGCATGCCGGCAAACCACTCCGCCGTAGTCCCCTCCATCATCAACTTGCCTTTCCAGTTGGGATTGAGCAGGTCGTTATAAGTTTTCGGCAAGGCGCGCATAGCGACGAGTCTAGAGTTATAGCCGGTCACGTAAGCATTGTAATAAACCGTCGTCCAAAATCCCTCCTCCTTGAACTCTTCGCGATAAAACGAATTAGCCTGTGGCGTGTAACGCACCAATACGCCGCTGCGATTCAATAGGTGCATGCTGAATTCCACGGTCTGAATGACGTCCGCAAGAGTTTTCTTTGCGCACGCTTCGGTCAGGACGCGCGTCAGGAGCTTTTCACTGCCGGTTCTGTTGAGTTTGACCTTGATGAACGGATAGCGCTTTTCAAATTCGCCGATCACGGCGTTGGCTTCACTGAGATTCATCGACGCGTAGTAAACCACTTCGCCTTCGCGTTTTGCTGCGTGGATGCGGCGGTCATCCCCCGCCGCTCTGATGAAAGCCGGTCGCGCTACGGCAACGAGCAGAACGACAAGGCAAAAATCCAGTCGAGTTTTTTGTCCGGCCATGCGGGAAAGCGCCTCTACTTTGCCAACGAATCGATAAAGCCGCTGTCTTCAAGCTCGCGAATGAAGCGGTCGTCGACGAATTTTGCGGCGCTGACACCGCGCGCCTCCGGCAACTCCTTGGCCATGAAATCGAGCAAAGTTTGCAGCGAGGCGATGACCGGATAGGGTGCGCGCGGCATGCCGGGTTGTGTGAGATCATAGGTTTCTGCCGCGATGGTTCGATCGGTAATGCCGCTGTAATCGGCCTGAACGTCGACAGTGAATTCACGGTCGGTGCGGTAACGGTGCATGCCTTCGACATAGGCTTTGACGAACTTGCGCGCGATCTCGGGGTTCTTTTCGACATAATCGCGCCGCGCGGCGATGCCGCCGAGCGCGTAGTTAAGGCCGTACTCGCCGAAATCGATCAAATATTTGCAGCCATGCCGGATCGCGTCGATGCACTCCGGCGGCGTGCCGACCACGACATCGACTTTACCGCTGAGCAGCGCTTCGAGCTCGGCTTCGGCGGTGTGAGATATAGGCTCTTCGCGCAGCCCCTTGATGCCCGCCGCGTCCAATTTTGCGATGACGAACTTAACCAGCATATCGCCAATGCCGCCGTCGCCGACCGTGCCGATTCTTTTTCCCGCCAGTTCCTCACGGTTATTTAGACCAGGCCGGCCGACGACGAACTGCTGATTGATTCCACCGGTCAAGAAGACGACATCCGCCTCGCCCTTGAGATTTGCTCGTAAGGGCGCGGGCGCCGCCATGTTGCCGAACTGAATCTCGCCGTCCATTAAGCCGCGAACAACGCCCTTCGCGCCGCCCATGATCCGCGGTCGGTCGATTGCCAATCCGTGCTTGGCGAAAAACCCGGCTTTCCAAGTCACCATCATCGGTCCGGCACCTTGGCCGATCGTGGCGAAACCGGCGTTGAGGGGTATGAGCTCGGTCATCAATCCTCCGGTACAATCACGCTCACTGGGGTCAGCGCTGACACCAGATTCCAGCGACCGTGTTGCCTAACTCCTAACACGCGATAGTGGTCTCACGTCAAGCACGCGTGAACTATCCTACGGCAAATTATTTCTGTGAAATTTGTGAATCGTAGTCGCGATGGCGCAGTTTCGTCAGCCCTTTGCGTATCGACAAAACTGCCTATGAACTGAGGGTGTTTTCACTTCCGTTGACAAGTTCTAAATAGAGCACATAATTGATCTACAATTCACGCTTGGCGCGCGAAGATTTCTGCTAAATGAAGCACGACTTAGCGCATGCGCTTGGGTAGGGCGGGCGGTGCGATATGTCTCTGAGGGCTGAATTCAGCGTCAATTTTTGCCGCATTGCGCGTAACATTTTAGCGATCGGTACACATGGACCAACTTAGGACAGCTAGATAAAGGACAAGAAAAGTTCGCCGATTTCTGAATTGAATGAATAGGTTCTTGATCAAACTGCCGCTGCGGTTGATCGCGGAATGGCTCGTGATCGCCGGAGTTTATATTATCAGCGGGCAGATCACTCCCCACATTTCCATCCCGCAGGGCGGTGGAACTCCCTTATGGCCCCCTTCAGCCATTGCTCTAGCGGCTGGTTTAATTGTGGGCTACCGCGCGGGTGTCGGCGTCTGGTTGGGTTCTTTTCTTCTGAATTATCATTGGGTCTTTAGTCCGGCAGGACCGGCGGTTGCGGCGGCGCTGGCGACCGGCTCGACGGTCCAATTGCTCGTCGCAACGTCCCTGATTCGAAAATTTGTTCCCGACCTTTGCGTTCAAAACCAAGCACAGGGTGATCTACGAACGCCGAGCACCGGACGCGATATACTTTTCTTCATTGGTTTTAGCGCGGTCAGTTCGCTGCTATCGCCGTCCGTTGCCGTGTTGAGCCTCAAGTACGCTGGCTTCCTTGGATGGAACGATCTGGCGCCGGTATGGGCGACTTGGTGGGTGAGCGATTACGCCGGTATTCTCACGCTGACGCCGTTATTGATGGTGATCGTTTTGACATGGCGCCAGCGGAACGTTGTGGAGCCTATTGTGTTTCCGCTCACCACCGTTTGGTTGGGACTCTCGCTCGTTGTTTCCTATATCGTCTGGCAAAATAAAACCCTCGCCGTGGTGGAGCGGTTGCGGCAGGACACGCAAGCAGTTGCGAGTCAGTTCGAGAGAGGCATCGAACACGCGGCGGAACAGATGCAGGCGGTCGAAGGCCTTCTGATCGCTTCCGAGAATATTAAGCATCAGGATTTTCAAAAGTTTGTTGCTCGGCTCGGCGCAGACGATAAATCGCGGCTTGTCTTTCAATGGGCGCCGCGAATCAAGCTCGAAGAGCGAGGTAAATTTGAAGCTCTGGCACGGCGGGATGGAATGCCGGAATTTACGGTTTTCGAGAGGACCGCCCTGGGCCAGCGGGTCACGGCGGAGAGCCGGCCGGAGTATTATCCGATTCTCTACAGCGAGCCTCATGGCGAATCCAAGGACGATTTGGGACTGGACCTCGGTTCGATTCCAGACGCTTTGGCGGTGCTGAATTCGGTCCGCGGCAGCGGTCGCTTGACGGCAGCACTCTCCACGCCGTCGCCGCCCAAGAAAAACCAACCACCGCAGGTTTTTCTCTACAATCCGGTCTACCAGAATCAAATGGACGACGGTTCGGTGGCGGCGCGCCGGGAGCATTTCCTCGGTTATATCCGGACCGAAATCCCGGTAACGACTTTTCTGACAACGTTTTTGGGTGCCGGCGCGCTGCGGCAACGCGAAGTTTATCTCTTTGATGTGACGGATGAGCTGCAATCGTCTTCCAATCAAGCTTCGCAAACAGAGATCGGCGGACGCCAGCTTCTGTTTGTGGTGCGGCCCTCATCAAGCCAATCCTGGATCGAGGGAATGTGGGATGTGATCGGAATCATGTTAATCGGCGGGCTGATCACCGCTGCGCTCATCGTTTATTTGAGAATGCGCGATCGCGCGCTGACTCAGATGCAAAATGCGGAAAAGCATTATCGTGAGCTTTTTGATTCTGCGCCGGCGATGTACGTCATCACGCGCGATGAAAAAGGCGTGCCGATTATTTCCGACTGTAACGCCTTATTTTTGAAGACTCTTAAATATGAACGCAAGGAAGTGATCGGCCATTCACTCGCCGAGTTCCACTCCCCAGAATCGCGGCTAAGATTGCTGAGCGAAAGTGGTTATCGCGGCGCGATGGCAGGCAGAATCGTCTCGGGCGAACGCGAACTTGTTCGCAGCGACGGACGAATCATTCCGGTATTGTTGCGCGGCGATCCGATCGCCGATGACGAGGGCACGATCGTTGGTACCCGGGCCATGTACGTGGACAATCGCGAGCAGAAATCAGCCGAAGAACAGATGCGCTTGGTCGTTGAGTCGGCACCGAACGGCATGCTCATGATCGACTCGAAAGGCACCATCACATTAGTCAACACAAGAGTCGAGCAACTGTTCGGTTATCGCCGGCACGATCTGCTCGGCAAGTCCGTCGACATGTTGATTCCTCAACGCTTTCGCGGTTCCCTTCAGCGACTGCGCGAAGAATACTTCAGCGATCCCGATGCTCGCACCGTGGGCCGCGGACAGGAAATTTTCGCCCTACGGATGGACGGCAGCGAACTTCCGGTCGAGATCGGCTTGAATCCGATCAATTCGTCGGGCGGGCTGCAAGTGCTGGCCTCTGTGTTGGACATCAGCGAGCGGAAATTGGTGGAAGAGGAAATCCGCGCGCTCAACGTTACCCTCGAACGTAGGGTGAAGCAGCGGACCGAGGAAATTGAAGCTTTGAACGCGACTTTGGAACAGCGCGTTATTGAACGGACAAAGGAACTTGAGACGGAAAACTCTCAGCGCCGATCCATCGAGAGTGAACTCCAACACGCCCATGACGAACTTCAGCGTTCGGTGCTGGAGTTGGAACGCCACAACCAGGAGATGCGTCTTGTCAGCGAGATGGTCGAGCTGCTTGAGTCTTGCCGTAGTGTGGACGAAGCCTATGAAATTATTATTCGGCGCCTGCCCCTCTTGCTGCACAGCACGAGTGGGGCGCTCTATATGATGAGGGCGTCGCGCAATTTCCTCGATTACGTAGGCCCACCCATCCCTATCTGTGCCTACCCATGGTCGCCCACGGCGACACCATGGGATTACTCCACGTTCGTTACACCCGTGAAAACGAAGTCGGAAGAAACATCATAGCCAACTCTGCGAAAGCGATATCGGAACAACTGTCTCTAATATTGGCAAATTTGCGTTTGAGGGAAACCCTCAAGAACCAAAGCATCCGCGACCCGCAAACGGGCTTGTTCAACCGTCGCTACATGGAGGATTCGCTGGACCGCGAATTGAACCGCGCCGAGCGTTCGGGAAAACCTCTGGTGGTGGCGATGCTGGACCTCGATCATTTCAAAAATCTCAATGACAGATTCGGCCACAGCGCGGGCGATGCCGTGTTGCAGGAATGGAGCAATATCTTAAAATCCAAATTCCGCGGCAGCGATATTGTCTGTCGATACGGCGGCGAAGAATTCGTCATTATCTTGCCCGAGATCGCCCCCGACGCCGCGCACCAGCGTTTGGATCAGCTCCGCGAAGACCTGCGACGGATGATCGTGCGCCAGGACGGCCAATCGATTGAAAGCGTCACCGTATCGATCGGTATCGCTTACTACCCGGTCCATGGCCGCACGATGCTTGATTTATTGCATGTTGCGGACCAGGCGCTTTATCGCGCCAAGGAGATGGGGCGCAATTGCGCTGTGATGGCCTCCCAGGAGCCACGAGAAGAAGCTCGTTCGGATTGGTCCTTACGGACCTCTTGAAACGGTTGCTGCAACGCCGGCACGGGTTGGCTGATTTACCGGATAAGCCATTGAGGCATTGTTTCGCTGTATTCGGAAAATCCGATCATCTAAGCTTTCGGAAAAACCTCCAGAGTGATTTTGGCACAGGCGCTAAAATCTCGTTGACAGCTATTCCCGCTCCACGTATATTGGAATTCCGTGATGCGCTTTCCCCAAAAGCCATTGCGGTTTTTTATTTTTCGGCAAGACCGCAAGCTTGAACGGTCGTTTCATCGTCGTCGCACCTCCGAATTCAACACCCGATGAGCGTTGTGGCTATCATCCCGGCGCGCTATGGCTCGACCCGCCTTCCGGGAAAGCCATTGGCTGCTATCGGCGGCAAACCGATGATCCAGCATGTTTATGAAAGCGTCTGCAAGGCGCGGGATTTGGATCGGGTCTTGGTTGCTACAGATGACCATCGTATTGAACGAGCTGTAATGAGCTTTGGCGGCGAGGTGATGATGACATCGAAGCATCACGCCAGCGGCACCGACCGGTTGGCGGAAGTGGCGCGCAAGGTCAAGGCGGATTGGTTGGTCAACGTACAAGGTGACCTGCCGTTTATTCATTCGGAAACGATTTCTCGGGCGGTGCGTCCCATGCAGCGAAACCGGTCCCTGCCGATGGCCACGGTGTGCACGCCGATTTACGATGTCGCAGAATGGCGCGACCCTAATGTTGTCAAAGTTCTCAGCAATCGCGCTGGATTCGCGCTTTATTTTTCGCGCGCGCCGATTCCTTACGTTCGGAACAGCGTGATCGACCCGGACGGGCAAAAGTTGACGCGCGAGTCGAAGCGGCGCTTGTGGGGTTATCGACACTTGGGGTTGTACGTCTATCGGCGTGACTTTCTTTTTAAGTTTGCAGGCCTACGGCCAACTGAACTGGAAAGGATCGAGAGCCTGGAGCAGCTTCGGGCGCTCCAGAACGGTTACCTAATTTATGTCGCAAAGGTTGACGAGAGACCGGTCGAAGTCGATACCCGAGCGGATTTAAGAAAGGCTGAGCGTTATTTGAAACAGCAGCTTAACTGAAAGGAAGCCATGGCAACAGTAAAAACCAAGTTTATCTTTGTCACCGGCGGAGTCGTTTCGTCGTTGGGAAAAGGGCTCGCGGCCGCGTCCATTGGTGCACTGCTGGAGAGCCGGGGCCTCAAAGTGACCATGCTAAAGATGGATCCTTATATCAACGTCGATCCCGGAACCATGAGTCCCTATCAGCATGGCGAGGTTTTTGTCACCGACGACGGCGCGGAGACCGATTTGGATCTGGGACACTATGAGAGATACGTTTCGACGCCGATGGGGCGCAAGAACAACTGCACGACCGGCCAGATCTACGAGACCGTAATCGCCAAGGAACGGCGCGGCGATTATCTCGGCGGTACCGTCCAGGTCATCCCTCATATTACTGATGAGATCAAACGGCGCATTCTCGGGGCGGCAGAAGGTTACGACATTGCCATCGGCGAAGTCGGCGGCACAGTCGGTGACATTGAGGGTTTGCCTTTTCTCGAAGCGGTGCGGCAAATCGCCTGGGATTGGGGCCGCGAGAACGTCCTGTATGTTCACTTGACCCTGGTGCCGTACATTACGGGCGGCGGTGAGTTGAAGACTAAGCCGACCCAGCACAGTGTCAAAGAGCTTACCGGGCTGGGAATCCAGCCGGACATCTTGCTCTGCCGCACCGATCGCTTCCTCGATAAGAAAATCAAGACCAAGATTGCCCATTTCTGCAACGTCGCGGAAAATGCCGTCATCACCGCTAAAGACGTCGAGTGGATTTACGAAGTGCCGTTGGTCTTCCACGAAGAAGGCCTCGACGAGCGCGTCGTCGAGAAGCTCAATATTTGGACGGGGGCGCCGCACCTGGAAAATTGGCAGCGAGTCGTGCAGGTGTTGAAAGACCCCAAAGATTCCGTGCGCGTCGCTGTCGTCGGCAAGTACATGAGCCTTAAGGAATCCTACAAGAGCTTGCTCGAGGCTCTCGTTCACGGCGGCATCGCCAATGAAGTTCGCGTCGAGATCGACTGCCTCGAAGCGGAAAAAATCGAGCAAGAGGGCGCCGAGCCTCTGCTCAAGCAAGCCGATGGGATTCTTATTCCCGGCGGTTTCGGCGATCGTGGCAGCGAGGGCAAGATCGCCGCGATCCGCTATGCGCGCGAAAACAAGATTCCATTCTTTGGCATTTGTCTCGGCATGCAGATGGCAGTTGTTGAATTTGCCCGCAACGTCTGCGGCCTGCACGACGCCAACTCCAGCGAGTTTGATTTGCAGACGCCTCACCCGGTGATTCATCTCATGGCCGAACAGAAAGCCATCGATAACAAAGGCGGCACCATGCGCCTGGGGAATTATCCCTGCGTGCTGCAGAACGAAACTCTGGCCGCGAAGTTATACGGCAGAGAGAACATCTTCGAGCGTCACCGCCATCGTTACGAGTTCAACAACGGCTATCGCGCAGAATTCGGCGTCAAGGGCATGGTCCTCAGCGGTCTTTCACCGGACAGTAACCTAGTCGAGATTGTCGAACTCAGAGGGCATCCATGGTTCCTTGGCTGCCAGTTTCACCCAGAGTTTAAGTCGCGGCCAATGGCAAGCCATCCGCTTTTTCGCGGCTTCATCGAAGCCGCTCTTGTAAACCGCAAGGCGGTCCCCGAAACGCCGCGGATGAAAATCGTCCGCACCTAACGACTGCTCGCTGAATGGCGCCTAAAATCATCACGGTGGGGAAGTTTCAAATCGGTGGCGGATTGCCGCTTGCCGTGATCGCCGGCCCGTGTGTCATTGAAAATAAAGAGTCGGCGTTGCGGCACGCCTCGGCGCTCAAAGAGAAGGCCGACCGCGTCGGGATTCCTTATGTCTTCAAATCATCCTATGACAAGGCGAACCGATCGTCGGTAAGCTCGTTCCGCGGGCCTGGGCTGGAAAAGGGTCTGGAGATTCTCGCCGAGGTCAAAACCAAAGTCGGCGTGCCGATACTTACGGATGTGCACGAGATCGACCAGGTCGCACGAGTAAAAGAAGTTGCCGACATCCTCCAAATTCCCGCGTTTCTTTGCCGTCAGACTGATTTCGTGCTGGCAGTGGCCAGCTCCGGCAAAATCGTTAATGTAAAAAAAGGCCAATTCCTCGCGCCCTGGGACATGGGCAATATCGTCGAGAAAATCCGCTCCACCGGCAACGATCAGATTCTGCTTACCGAGCGCGGCGCTTCCTTCGGTTACAACAATTTGGTTTCCGATATGCGCGCGCTCGTGGTGATGCGCGAGTTAGGTTACCCCGTGGTTTTCGATGCGACCCACAGTCTGCAATTGCCAGGTGGTCTGGGACACGCCTCCGGCGGCGAGCGCAAGTACATCCCGGCGTTGGCCCGCGCCGGTGTGGCAGCGGGCGTCGATGCGCTTTTCATGGAGGTCCATGAAGACCCAGATCACGCCAAAAGCGACGGGCCAAACTCGCTCGATCTAAAAGATTTCGAAAGTCTGCTTAGGATCATCAAGCAGCTCGATGATTTGGTGAAGGACGGCAGTCAACGATGAAGCCTGGCGACATCCTAAAGCGCGCGGCCGACGTGTTGCGGATTGAATCCAACGGGATCCTGTCGCTTATTGACCAGCTCGATGAGAATTTCGTTCACGCCGTGGAACTGCTGCGCGATTGTCGCGGCAAAGTCGTGGTTACGGGGATGGGGAAGTCGGGATTAATCTGCCGGAAGATTGCTGCGACTTTAGCCAGTACGGGTACTCCGGCTTTCTTTCTCCATTCAGGAGACGGCATGCACGGTGATCTCGGCATGGTAATGAAGGGCGACGCGATTCTCGCCGTGTCCAACAGTGGTGAAACTGACGAGATCCTTAAGCTCCTGCCCCATTTTAAGCTGCATGGCCTTAAGCTGATCGTAATGACCGGCAATCCTGATTCGACTCTGGCTAAGGCAGGCGACGTGGTCCTCAACGTCTCAGTTAGAGATGAGGCTTGTCCGCTTGGCTTGGCGCCGACGGCCAGCACGACGGCGACGCTGGCGATGGGCGACGCGTTAGCCGTGGTTTTACTAGAAGAGAAAGGTTTTAGGGAAGAGGACTTCGCGCTCAGGCATCCCGGCGGTATTTTGGGCCGCAAGCTGCTTTTAAAGGTCGAAGATTTGATGCATCGAGGCGAGGAGCTTCCGCTTGTCGGACAGGACACGCCCATCAAGGAAGCACTTTTTGAAATCACCTCAAAACGCTTAGGCGTCACAGGTGTGACGGATGTGCAAGGGGTTTTAATCGGCATTATTACCGATGGCGACTTGCGTCGCGGGTTGCAAACCCATGGCGATGGGATTTTCGGCAAAAGAGCCGTTGAAATCATGACCCGGCAGCCGCGCACCATCGAAAAAGATGTCTTGGCGGCTCAGGCGCTGGCGACGATGGAAGAAAATTCGCCGCGCCCCATCACCTCTTTGTTTGTTCTTGAACGCGGCACAAAGCCCATCGGCATCATTCATCTGCACGATATTCTCAAAGCCGGGATCTGACCCCTCCGTGAAGCGTATTTCTTCTAACGTTCGCGTTAAAGCGAAAAAGATACAGTTGCTTCTTTTGGATGTCGACGGCGTGTTGACTGACGGTCGGATCATCATCGACGAGCGCGGTGTGGAGACGAAACAATTCCATGTTCGCGACGGCCAAGGGATCGCACTGCTGCTGCGGTCGGGAATCGACGTTGGTTTTATTACATCGCGTATTTCAGGTAGCGTACGCCATCGGGCAAAGGAATTGGGAGTGCGGCTCGTGCGGCAGGGCGTACAAAACAAACTGCTGGCTTATAACGAAATCAAGCGTGCCCGCGGTCTTATAGACGCTCAGATCGCATACATCGGCGACGACCTCGTCGACTTGCCGATTTTACGGCAGGCCGGACTTGCCGTTTGCGTATCGGATAGCTCGCGGGAGCTGGTAACGAATGTTGATCTAGTAACTGCAGCGCGGGGTGGGAGGGGAGCTGTCAGAGAGACCGCCGATCTATTACTTCATGCTCAAGGTAAGTGGCCTAGTCTAAGCAAGCTATTTTTATAGCTTGCGATACCCGATTTACGTCATTTCAAAGCAATTTTCGTGCCGATTCCTTTACAGAGCTGCTTAAGAGTGGTATTTTTGCACTTAACCTAGTGAGTTCAAATGCGTAGAATCCGGCGCTCAATATTATTATTTGCCATATTCCTCTCGTTGGGCGGAGTGGCATTCAAGGTCACGGAAATCGTTCGGCGCATGCAGAAGGAGACCAAAGCAAACCCGATTAAGGTTTTAGATTACCTGCCTGAATCTGCCCTTCGCTTGAAGGACTTTCACCGTGCGAAAATCGAAAACGGGCGCAAAGTGTGGGAGCTGTTCGGCGAGGAGGCAAATTATTTCAAGGAGCAAAAAGAAGCGGTCGTCAAGAAACCACGGTTTCACTACTACGATAAAAAGGGAGACTTGGTGGAAACGACCGGGGATCAGGCTCTGATTTACCTCCATGAAAACGAACTGGAAAAAATGGAGCTTCGTGGCGGGATACAAGCAACGTTTCAGGGTTATGTCCTCAAATCGGCAGAAGCCAATTACCTGCCGGCGAAAGACCAGATTGTCCTGCCGAGCCACACGACGGTGGTAGGAGATGGGATTGAGGTAGAAGGCTCGCGTATGGAAGTCGACTTGGAGCCTAAGAAGATTCGCCTTGTGCATGCTGTGAAGACCAAGATCGAGCCGGAAAAGTTAGCCAAGAAGAAGAATGGTGCTGGCTCGAAGCCGCAGAGCGGGGGATAATATAATGCACGTGCTTGTGGGGTCCTTGTTGCTTGCGTTTTTGACACTGACTGCTCCAATTGGGGCGAGCGGGGGCGCCGCGCCGGCAAAGGATGAAAACAAAAAAGGGTCCACGGCATTTGAATTCAACAAGAAGGACCCGATCTACATCACGTCGGATTGGATGGAGTTCGATCAAACCAAAAATACCATCACGTACAAGGGACGCGTCGTTGCAATCCAAGCTGACATGACCATGCGCAGTGAAACGCTTGTTGCCTCTTACGACGCTGAAACCAAACAGATGAAACAGATTGTCGCCGAGGGAAAAGTGAACGCCACGCAGGGCAATCGGGTAGCGACGGGTGAAAAAGCTGTGTTTGATGATAAGACGAAGACCGTGACTCTCACCGGAAGCCCGGTCATGCGCCAAGGAAACAGTCAGGTGAGCGGCGTGAAGGTTATCTTCTACACGGAGCAAGAGAAAGCTGTTGCTGAAGGCGCTGGCGACGTCAGAGTCAAAGCCGTTATCTTTCCAGAGGACTTAAAGAACAAGGAGCAGGGGGATGCTCAGCAGAAATGAGCGTCCTCAAAGCCGTGTCCGTGGCCAAGTCGTACGGCGGACGGCGGGTTGTAAACGGTATCCATTTGGAAGTGCGGGGCGGCGAGGTCGTCGGTTTGCTAGGCCCTAACGGCGCCGGCAAGACGACCACTTTTCACATACTTGTGGGTCTAGTTCAGCCCGATGAGGGGCGTGTTTTCATGAATGATGAAGACCTGACCGAGGCGCCAATGTATCAAAGAGCGAGAGCAGGAATGAGCTACCTTCCCCAAGAATCGTCGGTTTTTCGCCAGCTCTCGGTGGAAAATAATTTGCGGGCGATTCTTCAGACGCTTGATTTAAATGCTTCGGAACAGCAGGAACGCGCCGCGGCACTGATGAAAATGCTCGGTATCGACCACTTGGCCACCCACAAGGCTTTCACGCTTTCTGGGGGGGAACGGCGCAGAGTGGAAATCGCTCGGGCGCTTGTCCTTGCGCCGTTCTTTTTGCTTCTTGATGAGCCGTTTACGGGAATTGATCCGATCGCCGTCGCTGAAATCCAAAAGATCGTTCGCCGCCTGATCAGTAGCGGCATCGGCATTTTGATCACGGACCACAATGTCCGGGAAACGTTGGGAATCTGCGACCGGGCTTATATCGTGAACGAAGGAACGATACTCGAAGAAGGCACGCCTGAAACGATTGCCGCAAGCGCAAAGGCGCGCAAATTTTATTTGGGAGAAGGCTTTAAGTTCTAAATATGGCTCTTGAGATTCGACAAGTTCAAAAGCTGACGCAGCAGCTAGTCATGACGCCGCAGCTGCAGCAAGCGATTAAATTGCTGCAGCTGTCCCGGGTGGAACTGGAAGAGATGGTTGTCAAGGAGCTCCAGGAAAATCCCGCTCTGGAAGAAGGACCCGCAGAAGAAGCCGAGAGCGGGAGTGAGCAACCACGACCCGAAACACCGTTGAGCGCGCCCGATGATTCTTCGGAACTGGTGCTGAACCGGGAACTCTCGGCCGTAGACAAGATCGGCACTTTGGATTGGCAGGAGTATCTCGATACCCACTCCAACTCGATTCACGGTTCTCTCACCGCCGAAGCAACTTCAGAAGACGGGGACTCGCCGCCGTCGTGGGAAAATAGCCTTACCAAGAAGACAACTTTGGAAGACCATTTGATCTGGCAGCTTCGACTTTCGAAGATTACCGAACGGGAATCGAATATCGGCCTCTACGTGATCCAGAATCTCAATGAGAACGGCTACCTGGTGCTGAGCCGAGAGGAGATTTCCAACGCTACGGGAAGCAGCCCGGAAGAGGTTGAAGCGGTTCTGACGCGCATCCACTTTTTTGATCCGGTCGGTGTGGCGGCGCAGGATCTGCGCGAATGCCTCTTAATTCAGCTTGAAAACTTGCATCTCAGCGATAGCCTGGCGGCGAAAATTATCGCCAATTATTTGCATTTCCTCGAATCCAAACGTTACGAAAAGCTGGCGAAGGATTTAGGCGTTACCATCGACGAAATTGCCGAGGCCGCTCATCTCATTGCCACCCTGGAGCCCAAACCGTCGCGCGGTTTCGAGCAGGACGAGGTGAGGACGGTATTGCCTGATGTTTTTGTCGAGAAAGTCGGCGACGAATATGTCATTTTTTTGAACGACGACGGCGTACCGCGGTTGCGTGTCAATTCGCTCTATCGACGCCTGGCCGGCCAGGAAGGAGCGGCGGAAGAACAAGCGCGCCAGTATCTCCAAGAAAAGGTTCGCGCCGCTCACTGGTTGATCAAGAGCATCCAACAGCGTCAGCAGACGTTATTCCGTGTGACCCAGAGCATCTTCAAGTTTCAACTGGAATTTCTCGACCACGGGGTCAGCAGCCTGAGGCCGATGGTGCTGCGCGACGTCGCCGAAGATATCGATATGCACGAATCGACCGTGAGCCGAGCCACGGCCAATAAATACGTCCATACGCCGCAAGGCCTCTTCGAGCTCAAGTTTTTCTTTCAGAGTGGTTTGCGCGGCGGCAACGGCGAAGACGTCGCTAGCGAAAGCGTCAAAGAGAAAATCCGCGGGATTATCGCGGCGGAGGATCAGCGCAAACCATACAGCGATCAGCATATCGCGGCGATGTTGTCGACGGACTCGATTGAGATCGCCCGGCGCACAGTGGCCAAATATCGCGAAGCCATGGGTATCCTTCCTTCCTCGAAACGCAGACAGCCGTTTCTACGCAAATAATTTTCCAAGAAATGGGTCGCGCGATGAGCGAGATCAAGGTCACGGTAACTTTTCGTCACACGCAGCCCACAGAGGCGTTGAAGCGATATGCGGAGCAAAAAATTCACCGCGTCGGAAAGTATTTTTCGCGGCCTTTGGATGCCCACGTGATCCTCGCGGTGGATGCGAAAGAACGCCAGGTCGCAGAGGTCGAGCTGCACGCGCATGGCGGGATGATTCTCGGCAAAGAACAGCATCAAGATCTTTACGCGGCAATCGATCTTGCGATCGATAAAATTGAGCGTCAAATCAAAAAACAAAAGGAAAAAGCCAAGCTTAAGAGAAGAAGGTCAAACGCGTGAAAATTACCGACTTCCTCAACGTCCAAGCGATCATTCCAACCCTCGAAAGCAAGGAAAAAAATGCCGCCCTCGAAGAAATGGCCGGCTGGCTAGCGTCCAATCATCATCCCTTAGAAAAGAAACAGGTTCTCGACGTGCTTCTCGAGCGAGAAAAGATCAGTACCACGGCGATCGGTGAAGGCGTCGCAATTCCACACGGTAAGCTTCCCGGAGTAGAACGAGTGTTGGGAGTTTTCGCGCGCAGTCCCGAGGGAGTCGATTTCGCTTCGTTAGACGGCGCGCCGACGCATTTGTTTTTCGTGCTGATCGCCCCTGAAAACGCCGCGGCAGACCACTTAAAGGCTTTGGCGCGGATTTCTCGGCTGCTCAAAGACGAAATCTTTCGACGCCGCCTCATGGCCGGGCGGTCGAGCCAGGAACTTTACGAGATCATCTCAGAAGAGGACGACAAGTTTTGATTGCCTATGACCGACGGCTTGGACATTATTATCATTACCGGCCTTTCGGGGTCAGGACGAAGCTTTGCGATCCGCGCTCTCGAAGATAACGGCTTTTTCTGCGTCGACAATCTTCCCGCGCTACTGATCCCGAGATTCATCGATCTCTGTCAAGGCTACCAAGAGGAAATCAGGCGTATTGCGCTCGGCGTCGATCTACGCGGCAGCCGGTTCCTGCAGGCGTTACCCCAGGTTCTTGCCGACGTGCGTGCTGCAGGCCACCACGTTCAGGTCTTGTTTTTCGATGCATCGGACGACGTCTTATTGCGCCGCTTCAGCGAAACGCGCCGGCCGCATCCGCTGGCGGGCCAAGGTTCGATCTTGGACGGTATTTCGCGCGAACGAAAAGCCCTGGAACCGATCCGCGCTCTGGCCGACAAAGTAATCGACACGAGCGATTTTAACGTGCACCAGCTCAAAACCGAAATGGAGCAGCAGTTTTGCCAAGCGCCGCAGGCGCGCCGTATGGCGCTGTTCTTCACTTCCTTTGGTTACAAGTATGGCATTCCGCATGATACCGACATGATCCTAGACGTGCGATTTTTGCCGAATCCATATTTCGTCAACGAGCTGCGTCCCAAGACTGGACTCGATCCGGAGGTCCGCGACTTCGTGCTGCGTGACCAAGAAACCCGAGCGTATCTTGATCGGTTGTATGCGTTGCTCGAGTTTACCTTGCCGCTCTACGAGCGCGAAGGCAAAAGCAGTCTCACTCTTGCCCTGGGATGCACCGGTGGCCGACATCGTTCCGTTGTCCTGGTGGAAGAATTACAAAAAAGACTTGGCGATGGAGATTTTCGCGTCCACATCAAGCACCGTGACATCGACAAATGACCCCATGAGCAAAGTCGTCAAAAGAATCGAAATCAAAAACAAGCTTGGGTTGCACGCGCGCGCGGCGGCGTTGTTGGTACAAACGGTTAACAAGTTCTCTGCCCAGGTCAATTTTACCAAGGACGGCCAGACCACCGATGGGAGAAGCATCATGGGGGTGCTCACGCTGGCAGGCACTCAGGGCAGCAAGATTCAAGTGGAGGCGAATGGCGATGACGCGGAACGCGTCGTCAAGGCGATCGAAAAGCTGATCGATAACCGCTTTAACGAAAACGAGTAAGGTTGATTACGCCCCGCCTATTCGCTATACAAGATGGATTAAAATTTCGTTTTCTTAGCCCGTGGAGGTCATCTCATGGCTGGTAAAGATTTCTTATTTACCTCCGAATCCGTTTCGGAAGGTCATCCGGACAAGCTCTGTGACCAGGTTTCTGACGCAATCTTGGACGCCCATCTGGCCGGAGACCCGAACAGCCGGGTAGCGTGCGAAAGCCTTGCCAAGACCGGCATGGTCGTCGTTGCTGGAGAGATAACCAGCAGCGCGAAAGTTAGTTACGTCGACATCGTTCGTGAAGTGGTGCGTGAAATCGGCTACACCGATTCCGCCATGGGATTCGACGGCCATACGTGCGCAATTCTTACCGCGATTGAACAACAATCACCAGATATTTCCCAGGGCGTGACCGAAGGCGAGGGTTTGCACAAAGAACAAGGCGCCGGCGATCAAGGCATGATGTTCGGCTACGCCTGCGATGAAACGCCGGAGCTGATGCCGTTCCCGATCCAAATGGCGCACGGCTTGGTGCGCTACCTCGCCAAAATTCGCAAAGGCGGTGAAGCCTATTTTCTCCGGCCCGACAGCAAGTCCCAAGTCACCGTGGAGTACCGCGACGGCAAGCCAGTGAAAGTTAAAAACGTCGTTATCTCCACGCAACATAGCCCCGACGTGGAATACAGTAAATTGCGCGAGACGATCATTGACGGCGTGATCAAGGCCGTCATTCCCGCGGAATACCTCGACAAGGATACGGTTTATCACGTCAATCCGACGGGGCGTTTCGTCGTCGGCGGGCCGCAAGGCGATTGCGGTCTCACCGGTCGAAAAATCATCGTCGACACTTACGGCGGGATGGGACGCCATGGCGGCGGCGCTTTTTCCGGCAAAGATCCGTCCAAAGTCGACCGTAGCGCGGCCTACATGGCGCGGTATGTGGCGAAAAATATCGTGGCCGCGGAGTTGGCGCAGCGCTGCGAAGTGCAACTCGCTTACGTCATCGGCGTGGCGCAACCGGTTTCAGTGCTTGTCGAAACCTTCGGCACGGGCGTAATCCCCGAAGGAAAAATCGCCAAGATCGTGCAAGATAATTTTGATTTGAGCCCCAAAGGCATCATTCAAACTCTCGATCTCAAACGACCCATTTATCGTCCGACAGCCGCCTACGGACACTTCGGCCGCACGCCGGAAGACGGCCTGTTTACCTGGGAAAAAACCGACCGGGCGGCGGATCTCAAAAAAGCCGCGGGTCGGGTCTAGTTCAAAAAAAAACGGAGGAAGCGGTTACGATGGCGGGAAAGAAATACGACGTCAAAGATCTGCGTCTAGCCGACGGGGGGCGCAAACGGATTCTCTGGGCCGGTCAAGATATGCCGGTTCTGGAACGAGTGAAGGAACGGTTCCGGAAAGAAAAACCACTTAGCGGCATGCGTTTCTCGGCATGTCTTCACGTTACGGCTGAGACAGCAAATCTGGTTCAGACACTCAAAGCGGGTGGTGCGGACGTGCTTCTATGCGCGTCAAATCCGCTGTCGACGCAGGACGACGTGGCGGCGTCACTAGTGAAACACGACAAAGTTCCGGTTTTTGCGATCAAAGGCGAGGACAACAAAAGCTATTACAGCCATTTGAGAACGGCGCTCGATCACAAACCGGTAATCACGATGGACGACGGCGCCGACCTGGTGTCGCTGCTGCACACGGATTACGCTCATCTTGCGTCCAATCTGGTCGCGAGCATGGAAGAGACGACAACGGGTGTGATTCGCCTGCGGGCGCTGGAAAAAGACGGCGCGCTCAAGATTCCCGTCATCGCGGTCAACGACGCAGCGACCAAACATCTCTTCGACAATCGTTACGGTACCGGTCAGTCGACCATCGACGGCGTGATTCGCGCGACCGATATGCTCATCGCCGGCAAACGCGTCGTTGTCGCCGGCTACGGTTGGTGCGGCAAAGGCGTCGCGTCGCGCGCGCGCGGCATGGGCGCGAAAGTCATCGTCACCGAAGTCGACGCGGTGCGGGCTTTAGAGGCCGCGATGGATGGTTTTGAAGTGATGACGATGAAAGAAGCGGCGCGCATCGGTGATCTTTTCATCACGCTTACCGGTGATATGCACGTAATCGCCGAGGATCATCTCAAGGCGATGAAAGACGGCGCCGTGATCTGCAATTCGGGGCACTTCGATATCGAGATCGACCTCAAGGCGCTAAAGAAACTCTCGAGCAAAGTGGAAAAAAACGTACGCAACTTCGTCGATGCTTACGTGTTCCCCGGCGGCAAGAGGATCTATCTGCTCGGCGAAGGACGATTGGTGAATTTAGCCGCGGCCGAGGGGCATCCTGCATCGGTAATGGATATGAGCTTTGCGACGCAGGCGCTCGCTTCGGAGTGGGCGGTGAAAAACCGCGGGAAACTTACCCAAAAAGTTTACGAGGTACCGATCGACGTAGAGAACTGGGTGGCGAAATTGAAGTTGTCGTCGATGGGCATTCGCATTGACAGTTTGAGCAAAGAGCAGCAAAAGTATCTGTCTTCCTGGTCGCACGGAACGTAATTCGCAAATTTCATTTATTCTTGAAGGCTTCGGAGGTCGATCACTTCCGAAGCCTTTTTGTTTTGTGGCGAACTGACAAGTCGATCTTTCGAGCTTGACGGCGCGCTGGCCGAGGGATTAATACTAATTTCAGTAGCGCGATTCGCAAAACCTTTCTAAGGAGGATTCTATGTCTCACTCTGCGGTGCAAAAGTTTATCGACGCCACGCGCGCGCTATTTGCCGTTGAATCCGACCCGGCCAAACGTTGGCAGAAGATGCCGCCTTTGCTTGAGGAACTGCTGGCGAATCCAGCGATCAAGGAGCAATCGAAGAGTTGGCCCGATTGTTCGCAAGGGAGCGAGCGGGCGGAAAATCTACTCTTCTACGAGGATCCCGATTACAAGTTCGTAATCAACGGCCTGATCAAAGCGCCGAAAACCAGAACGCAGATCCACGATCACGCGCACAATTGGACATTGTATGGAGTTCTCGACGGCACCGAGACGATAGAACGATATAAGCGCGTCGATGACCGATCGAAGGCCGACTATGCGGAAATCCGTAAGACGGTTAACGTGAAGGTCGGCGCAGGCAAGATCGATCTGGTGCCGCCCTATGAAATCCACGCCGAGGAGAGCGGCGACGAACGCACGGTGGCGATCATCGTGCGCGCGGAAAAGGCCGGAGGGTTTCTTCAGGGCCGATATGATCCAGTGACGAACAAGTATTGGCAAGGCTACGGTCCGAAGCAGCTTCCGTACGAACTAAAGTAGATCGGCCGCCGCGGTAATTCATTTATTTCTCCAGTCGAGTTAAATTGTGGCTACTGGATCTAGCAGGGACAAGCCTCGCATCGCAGTTTTCTCCGGGCCGACGGCGACGATCCAAAATACCGAGCCGTTGGTTACCAGCAACAAGGCGCGCGAAAAATACGGCTTGCCGCCGCGGGCACATGCAGACGGTTCGCCGATGCGGTTCGATGTCCTGCGGCCGCAGCGATTGGCTGGCCCGGTCACCGTTTACATCGAGCAATTTAGCGCCCATCCACTGGAACGCGATGCCGCGGAACTTTACACGCCTCCGGACGGATATCTCGACGCCGGCGGCGTTTTTCACAAAGAGCGAACCAGTCTAACGGACAAACCCGTTTACGAGGTCACGCTCAAGCCGGAAGATGGTTTGTATCCGCTTCCTTACATGGCGCGTCAATTGAACGGCCAAGCGTGGGAGCTGGACGCAACGGAGAAGAACGCGCCGGGCGAACTTTGTCGCGTGCCGTTTTTTCCCGACGGCTCGCGTCTCTTCGAAGAGATCGATCGCTTGGGAGTTTCCGACGAGGGCTTGGGTTGCCTGCTCACGGCAAAAGCCGACTTCGATTTTTACCGCGCGCTGCCGTCCGGTGGTTACGCAACAGGTCGCCGCGCCGGCGAACGAACGGATATCGGTGACGGCGATATCGCGCCAGAGACTCGCGGCGTAGATTTTTTCCCCTACCGTCCCGGTTATTTGCGCAAAGAACCCCCGATGGCGGCGCTGGCGCGCGTGACCAATGTCGTTCAACACGCTCTCGCAAGCGGCAAATATCTCGGTGCGATTTGGCTCGAAGGTAGCCCTTTCGTCGAAGAGACAACCTACTGGTTAAACCTGCTGATCGACACAACGGCGCCCATCGCAGGTAATTCCTCGCAGCGGCCGCACGGCGCGATCGCCAACGACGGCGACCGCAATATCGTCGACTCGGTAAACTACATCACCTCACGGATTTGGGCTGATGAGAACGGGCGCGATTGTATCGGCGCGGTGGCCATCCTAGACGAGCAGATTTTCACTTCGCGCGACGTGCAGAAATCAGACGCGAGGCCTGGCGGCTACGTCGCCACCGGCGGCCATGGCGGGATCATCGGACGGATGGGTCATCCGGGCGCTCCGCAGTTTTCGTTCAAGCCGGTCAAGCGGCATACGCATAATTCGGTGGTAAATCACGGCCGGTTGCCGAGAGAGGTTCAAGGTTGCAACGTTCAAGGTTCAAGGGTCGGGACAATTGCAGTTGCGATCAAGGATGGTGCCGGAGATTTGCTGCCGACTGCTATTCCTACAGTTACGATCGTCAAGCATGCGCGTTACTTGCAGGAAAATACTTCAGGAGATGCCAGTAGCGAAGTCGATATACTTGCGCGGATTGAAAAGAATTTGCGTGATGCGCCGCTGGCCGGATTCGTCGCCGAAGGCTCGGCGCCGTTCGGCGCTATGAGCAATTCCGTGGACGCGGCGTTGAAGCGCGCTACGTTCAGCGGCATGCCGGTGGTGAAAGTTGGCAGAGGGAATGCCGGCGGCTTCGTCGATGCCACGCGCGATCCGCTGGCGATCGCCGGCAGCAATTTAACTGCGACGAAAGCGCGGCTGTTGCTAATGGCGTGCTTGATGAAGTTTGGTTGCTTGCCGCCTGCTGTGAACCCGGCGAAGCCGACCGCGGCAGAAACTGAGGCGGCCAAAGCCAAGTTGAAACAATACCAGGAAATATTCGATACGCACTGATTGGAGCAGTTCACGGATCATCGGGGGATCTCATGTCAGGCGATCATGGACATTCACACAAGCCGTTCGAGGGGCACATGCACGACTTCGACGCGCATATTCGCGCTGTCGAGGAAGATCTGGAGTATTACCGGGCCAAGCGCTTCGAGCCGCGCGTTTTCTATTTACTACGGCGTAACGTCGTGATGTTTTCTGATTTGCTCAAGGCCCGTGTCGAGCTCAAGCGCAAAAATCAATTTTTCAAGCCAAGAAAGCCCGAGGGAAAAAACATCGAAGCCCGCGTGCGCTATCTGGAAGAGTGGCTGCTCGAGGTGTTTGTTCAGGCGTTGATTCAGCGCGGCTGGTCGACTCGCGAGGAGCTGGAGCAGCGTTGGAAGCAGCTCCATGAACAGCGGCCCTGGGCCGGCGGCGTCATTGTCGCGAAAGCGTGGACTGATCCTGAGTTCAAACACGCGCTGCTCGCGACGGGCCGAGAAGCACTTCGAGAGATGGGTGTGCACCAAGGTAAAGTCGGTAAACTGGTCGTCGTTGAGAACACCGATAAAGTTCACAACGTGATCGTTTGCACTTTGTGCTCCTGCTATCCCTACGACATTCTCGGCGACACGCCATGGTGGTACAAGCATGAGAGCTATCGGACCAACATCGTCCAGAACCCGCGCGCTTGCATCAGGGATATGTTTGGGTTGAACATCCCCGCCGGTAAGGAAGTTCAGGTTTACGACAGCACGTCCGACGTGCGTTATTTTGTTCTGCCGCAGCAGCCCGCCGGCACGGAAGAAATGTCGGAGAACGAATTAGCCAAGCTCGTGACCGTCGACAGTTTGATTGGTGCGGGCTACGCTCTGGAACCTGCGCAGTTACAACAGGCGGAAAAATTAGGGGCGACGCCGGAAACGCCCCGGGTGCGCCCGGATTGAGCGGAACTATGGAATACACCGACAGCAAGTATAAAATCGGCGACGCGGTCATGGTCGCCGCAGAAAATTCCACTGGCAATCCACGTACACCGAAATATATCAGAGGTAAACGGGGCGTTGTCGGCTCGGTGCATGGTATCCTGGAAAACATCCGAGACCACCGCGGCATTCATAATCCACTTTACACCGTCAGGTTTGACCTAAGCGAGGTGTCGACCTGCCACGATCAGGATTCGATCTGGGTGGATGTGCATGAGGAGTGGTTGAGCGAGGTGAGGCCGGATAGCTGAAAATGGATGTTGGTCATGAATGAACCGCACGATAAAATCTTAAACTACGGCATCTGTGTATTCGGTGTTATTGGTTCATTATTATTTTCCGGCCTGTTTGGTCATGTTTCACCAACACTCTTGTTCTTTTGGGGAATATTTTTGTCGGTTTAGTTTTGATTTCTGCTCTCTATTTAGTAGGGACTCTAGTTTTTAGCATTTCGCCGCGTTTCGGGTCTCTTGTTCACTTCCTCCAGTTGCTCTGCAATGTTTTACCGAGTGTTTATCTTCTGATCGGATACGCTGAGAAGACGCAAATTTCTACGCCACCGGGCTGCTGTTAAACTTTCACCTTTACGGAGTCCCAATCGAAACGACGCGCGAGCTAATCCCAAACCTGCTTTGCTGCCTCCACGATCACATCTAATTTTTTCCACATCTCGTCTTCGCTCAAAACTTTGGAATCTAAGCCGCCAAAGCCGCATTGAGGGCTGAGGGCGAGTTGATCGACGGGTAGAAGTTTGCTCGCCTGATCGATGCGTCGTTTCAAATCGTCGACCGTTTCCATATCGGAATTTTTGGTCGAGACCAAACCCAACACAACGATTTTGTCTTTGGGCACGAGGCGGAGAGGCTCGAAGCCGCCGGCGCGGTCGCTGTCGTATTCGAGCAGGATGCGCTGGTGTTTGAGAGAATTGAAAAGTTTCTCGGCAATGGCGTCGTAGGAGCCTTCGCGGTGCCATTGAGGGACGAGCTTGCCGGTTTTTGGGTCGATGGTGCGGGCATTGCCGCGGCAGATGTGGATGCCGAACGTGACGCCGGCGAATCCTTCGATGAGCGCATTGTCGGCGTCGATGGAACGTTGAAAATTTCTTTCGGGGTCTTCACCACGGGAGCGCATTCTGTCCAAGGAAATCTTATCGACATAGGCAGTATAACCCGGCGCATCGATTTGAATGTACTTACAGCCGGCGTTTACTAATTCCCCAATGATCTGGCGTTCGATTTGGACGATATGCTCGACAAAGTCATCTAGCCCTTTGTAAACGTTCAGCGACGCTTCCCATTTGAAACGTTGGGCGATTCGATCAGGACCAAGCACGGTGACTTTTGCCGGGACTTTGGCGACGGCTTGGGCGCAGCGGTATTCCGTCAACGGCAAATTGCGTGTGAGCTTTAGCCGTTCGATCGTGCCGCGGCGAGTGACGATCGCCGGGCCGGCTTCGTCGAAATTCTGCTCGGCACGTTCGAGCGGAGTTTCGTTGAGATCGCGTTTTTCGTAGTAGAGCGAAATATTTTTGGGCACATCGAAACCGGTGACACACTGAGAGAAACTTTCCTGGAAATTGTGGCGGCGAAACTCGCCATCGGTGACGACCGGAAAGCCGTGGGCTTCTTGTTTTTGAATTACCTCGCGGATTGCGTCGTCTTGCACTTTTACCAATTCTTCGTGGGTCGCTTGCCCGCGGTCGAAACGGGCGAAAACCTCTTTTAATTTTGCCGGACGAACCAGGCTGCCAATATGATCGATGCGAATTTTGTCGAGGTCATTGTCTGCCATAGGGTCCTCCATGATTTCTCGGATGAACTGCGAATATACCGGAGTCCGACGATTTGATTACATGAAACCTACATGAAATGCACAAAGATCGAGTTAGCGAGCATGAGGCCTTTAGGCGTGAAGCGAAGAGAGCCAGCCTTCTCTTCCAATAACTCTCCTTCGATCCATGATTCGATCTTCGGGTAGAAATCCATCGGCGATTTGCCGAAGCGTTGGCGGAAGTCTTCCGTCGATATGCCCTCGATCATGCGTAGGCCGAGGAACATGAACTCTCCCGCGGCTTTCTCGCGATCGATCTCTTCGTGGTCAACTATGGATTGACTGGTTTCATTGACTTGAGCCATATATTTGGCGGGACTTTTTTCGTTACTCCAGCGCTGACCGGTTACGCCGTCTGGTTTTCTGCGATAGCTATGTGCGCCGGCGCCGATACCGAGGTAGTCGCCACTGTGCCAGTAGTTCACATTGTGATGCGAGTGCCAGCCGGGCCGGGCGTAGTTGGAAATTTCATATCGATACAGTCCTGCGCTGCCCAGCGTCGATTCGATCAGCTCCGCCATGGCGATCTCTTCTTCTTCGCTCAGAGATTTCAGTTTTCCCGCGCGGTACTCTTGATGGAAAGGCGTGCCCTCTTCGAAAGTCAAATTGTAAGCCGACAGATGCGGCGGACCAAATTTCATTGCTTCATTCAGGTCCGCTTCGAGATCCGTCAAGGTTTGCTCGGGATTGGCATAGATCAGGTCAAAACTGAAATTGTCGAATCCCGCTCGGCGCACGCTTTCTAGAGATTTGCGCGCTTCGGCGGCGCTGTGAATGCGTCCGAGAAACTTAAGCAGCCTGGGCTGAAATGATTGCACACCGACGCTGATGCGATTGACGCCGGCGTCACGGTAGCCGAAGAATTTGTCGCTATCGACGGTTCCGGGATTTGCCTCGAGGGTGATTTCGCAGTCGGCATCGATCGCAAAAGTGGCGGCAACCCAGGCGAGCAGCTTGCCGATACCCTGCGGCGCGAAAGTCGAAGGCGTGCCGCCGCCGAAAAAAATACTCTGGACAATGCGTCCACGCCAATCGTCCGAATCGCCGTAAAACTTCAGCTCTCCCAATAAAGCGTCGGTATAGCTCTGTTCCGGGATTTGCGCGACCACGTGGGAATTGAAGTCGCAGTAAGGGCACTTGCTGACGCAGTAGGGGATATGGATGTATAGTGAGAAGGGTGGCAACATTTTGCTAGCATCATAGTCGGCTAAACCGGCGCGGGCAACTCGCGCTCACGACAGTCGAAAACAGTCGGTTTACGAATTCGCTTGGTCCGGCCGACCTTTGAATTACGGCTCGGTATTGCTATGATTCCTTCTGAGATTTTTCGGGAGACGAGCGATGGCAGTTCACGAGCACAAAGAAAGAGGCAAAAAAAGCATTCGCTGCTTCGTCATCACCGTCAGCGACACTCGGGATGAAACGACGGACACGAGCGGACAGACCATCAAGAAATTACTGGCTGCCGAAGGGCACGAGACGCACGGCTACCGGATCGTCAAAGACGAGCCGGCGGATATCGAAGCCTTGCTCAATGAAGCATTGGGGCATAGCGGGGTTGACGCTGTGATCGTCAACGGCGGCACCGGAATCGCGCCGCGCGACGGAACGTATGAAGTGGTCAGCCGATTTTTGGAAAAGAAACTCGACGGCTTCGGTGAGATTTTCCGCTATCTAAGTTACCTCGACATCGGCTCGGCGGCGGTCATGAGCCGCGCCGCGGCGGGCACCGCGCGCGGCAAAGTGCTGATCTCCGTGCCGGGGTCGAGCGGCGCCGTGACGCTGGCCATGGAGAAACTCATCTTGCCTGAGATTCGCCACATGGTTTCGCAGCTCCAGGGAAAATGAAAGTTCGAGTGAAATTTTTCGCGATGCTGCGCGAACGCGCGGGCGTCGCGGACCTGTCAAAAGAAGTCGCGGAGGGCAGCACAGTCGGCGAACTTTGGCGCCAGCTGCAAAAGGATTATCCCAAGCTCGATGTGCCGGGCATTCGTCTTTTGTATGCGGTCAATCAAAATTATGTCGGCATCGAGCATCGATTGTCCGACCGAGACGAAGTGGTTTTTATTCCGCCGGTGAGTGGAGGTTGAGCGGCAATGTTTCGCGTCACGAATCAACCGATCGATTTAAACGAGCTGGTCACATCTGTCACCGATCCAGAGGCGGGCGCGATCGTTCCCTTCATCGGCACGACGCGCAACAACAACGAGGGGCGCAAGGTCATCGCGCTTGACTACGAAGCTTATCCGGAGATGGCGGAAAAAGAACTCGCGCGCATCGGCGATGACGCCAAAACAAAATGGCCGATCTGCAAAATGGCCATCGTGCACCGTCTCGGCCCGGTACAGATCGGCGAGGCGAGCGTGATTATCGTAGTATCGGCAGCGCACCGCGATGCGGCGTTCGCCGCCAGCCGTTTTGCCATCGAAGAAATCAAGAAGACCGTGCCGATCTGGAAAAAAGAAGTTTTCGAAGGCGGCGAAGTGTGGATCGGAACACAGACCGGACAGCCGCTGAGCGCTTTGAAGTAATCAGTCGGATTGAACTCCGCGGAGCAAACCTTCAAAGCTCATCAAATTCACCCGCACGCGAAAATCGCAGTGATGTTATCGATAAGTTCAGTGCACGCTGGCATTTAGCGGGCGCAAGTTCTATTGCACGATTCCGGTGACAGTTAACAAATAGGCGATCGCGAGCAAGAAATAAGCGAGGCAAGAGATGCAGAGAAAAATCAGATTCAGCCGTCCGGGTCGTGCCAGGACCGGGAGATGGCGTGGCAAATAGACATGGTTGAGAAAAATCAGCGCTACGGAAAATAGCACGGTACCGACGAAGCCGATTACCGCGGAGATCAAAATCAGCGGCCCGGGTTCAGCGGCGCCCATGGTCGCCGAGGTGATGGCGGTGAGCAAAAAGAGAAAAATTAAATACCACGTCCGCACCGAGATCGATCGAGATTTGGGAAAAAACGCGAATAGGCAATCCGTATGAATCCGGCTCACGGCATCCACGGTGGCGAGCCAGGTGTCGGAGAGAAACGCCGCGGCGACGATGAGAAACAAAAATCGCCCGAGCACGCCCCAACTCACTTCGAAGAATCGGCTTTGCACCACAGCGAGTTCATATCCTTGCGGAAGAAGTCCTTTAGGAAAAAGCAGCGCGTAAGCGAGCAAACAAGTCATCAGCGTAGTTAACAAATTACCGCCGATGCCGATGCTGATATCCCAGAACAAATAATGCCGCCAGCGGCGCACATGAGCCAGCCCTTCGTCATTGCCTGGCGTGAAACCCGAAGCCGGAATGGCCTCGACTTTACCGGTAATCGGTCCAGTGAGCCGGCCCATGTAGTGGGCCATGCCGACACCTTTGTCGCGCACCCAGTAGGAATAAAAAAGCGTCCAGAAACCACCGAGGCCAGCGAAAGTGATCGCCGTTAATAATTTGGTCGCGTCCCCGGAGTCCCATGGCCGGGGCATCGAGAGATCCGGCACGAAAAGCCCTTTCACGAACGCCGGCAGCGCATGCAGCGCTTCGGCATTGGCACTCGCCCACAGCAGCCCCACCAACGTGAGTAGCGCGACGCCCCACATGAAGGTTTCCACCAGCCGATAGATGACGTTGCTGAGCAGAATAGCAACGAGGAACACGAACATCGAAGCGTAGCCCCAGAAGAGCGTTTGGCCGCGCGCTGACCAACCGGCGGGAAAATTCGTCAGCGCCGCCAACGACGTGCCGCCGGCGGCGGCGAAGGCGCCGAACCAAAGAAAGGAAAGAGTCATCAAGATCCACAGAAAAAAAGCGAAGTGGCGCTGCAAACGAATAAAGCCCTGAAAGATGCTCTCGCCGGTGAGGACGGTGTAGCGGCCGATCTCGTAGGTGACGGGAAATTGCAGCAAGCACGCCGGCAGCAAAAGGAACAAAAAACTCAGACCGTATTTGGCGATGATGTACGGCCACCAGATGAGCTCGCCGCTGCCTTGAGCGAGCGCCATGAAAATGACGCCGGGACCCAGGGCTTTGAGCATGCTCGGCAGCGGCGGCAGCGGCGCCTTTTTATAGGGCGCCAACGCTCCCCAGGACGATTGATCGGCCATTGATTCAGTTGATGCGATGAACCGCATCCGCGGGAAGGGCGGCGACAAAAGCTTGTAACGCCTGATCGAGGTACTTCGAATCTTTCGACTCCAGGGTGACTTTGACTTTATAATCCGGCAAGTCGAGAACCGGATAAGAACCCAGCATGAGCTCGGGAAATTTTACCAGCAGATCGTTGAGTATGGTGGCAATCACGCCTTCGCCGTATCTGACATAAACGTTCTTGAGATAGTAAGGTGCATCGCGAAAGATTTCTTTGATCTCGTGAAAGCGCTCCTCGAGAATCTTCGGAATGCCGGGAAAAATGTAAACGTTGTGAATTTTTACGATCGCTGCGAACGGCGCGTCAGTCGCTAGGAGCGTGGCGCCCTCCGGCACGTTGGCCATGCGGAGCCGTGCGTCGTTCACTTGATCGCCGAACCGCAGGCGCATGCGTCGTTCAATATCCGGGTGACGGACAACCTTGATGCCGAAACCGTGGGCGACGCCTTCGATGGTAACATCGTCGTGCGTCGGTCCCACGCCACCGCTGGTAAATACATAGTCAAATCGTTTGGAAAACTCCGCGACCTCGCGTCCGATGATGTCGATCTCGTCCTGGATTGTCGAGATTTTTTGCACCTCGACGCCGAGTTGGCGCAGCTCAGCGCAGAAGAAGTAGGAGTTGGTATCGCGCGTCTTGCCCGACAAAACTTCGTTGCCGATGATCACGATGCCGGCGCTTTTCGACATTCTTCCTTCTTTGCCTTATTGGTTTTGAGTTCGCTACTGCTCGGGGTTATGCGCTCATTTAAAGGTCGAATTCGCTGCAGCTCATGAAAAAATTGCATTTGGGATTGGGACAAACATACTTGCACTTTTGATTCATTAGTTTCGCGTTGCACAAGGGACAATAGTCCCACCAGTTTTCCTCGGCTTGGGTCTCGGACGGCGGTGATTCCCGCGGTATCGGGAGTTTTTCTTGCATCAGAACTGCTCCAATGGACGCAGAATAACTTACCTGGCGGTAAGTTTAAATAGGGTTTTTCATATCGCGCGGTGACGCCGGCATGATACACTTATTCCTTTCATCGAAGCCGCCGTTCGCCTTTGTGACTCGTACAAATCTACAAAATCCAGCGCCTCTCCAGCGATCCCTTTTGTGCGCGAATGCACCGGACGAAAGCCTTCTCATTGATTGATTTCGCAGTTGCATTATAATCTTAATTTTCGCCTTCGATGTGGAAAAGATGCAGGACCTTGGAATCATTCTATTAGCCGCAGGGCAGGGTACCCGGATGAAATCGGCGCTGCCGAAGGTGCTCCATGACCTCGGGGGAAAAGCGCTTTTTCTTCATGCCCTGGGAACTGCGCGGCGGCTGGATCCGGGCATTGTGGCGGTCGTCGTTGGGCATGGCGCGGACGCAGTTCAGCGGGCTTACGCAGGAGAAGACGTCCTTTGGGTGATCCAGCAAAAGCAGCTTGGCACAGGGCATGCTGTTTTGTGCGTTCAGGAAGCGTTTCACGGTTTTGACGGCGAAGTCGTCATTTTGAGCGGTGACGTACCGATGATTCAAGAGAAAACACTGCGAAGGATGATCGAGCACCATCGCAGCCAGCGCGCCGCGGTGACCTTGCTCTCCGCCCTATTAGAAGAGCCGACGGGTTACGGGCGCATACTGCGCGATGGCCACGGCACGATAGTCGGTATCGTCGAAGAAAAAGACGCTACGGAAGCGCAGCGAAAAGTTCGCGAAGTCAACGCCGGCATTTACATCGCTTCGGCGCCATTTCTCTTTGCCGCGCTGAGCGGCGTTAAGAATGACAATCAGCAGGGCGAATATTACCTGCCGGATATCGTCGCTATCGGTCTTGCTCAAGGAAAAATAGTAGAAAGCGTTAGAGTAGACGATACCAGCGAGATGATGGGTATCAATAGCCGAGAGGAGCTTGCGTTCATGGAAAAGAATTTGCGCGAGAAAATCAACAAAAAATGGATGGCGGCGGGCGTGACGCTCACAGATCCGGATACCACTTACATCGAAGAAGGCGTGACGATCGGCAAAGACACTGTGATCGGTCCCAACACCCACCTCAAGGGTAAGACGACTGTCGGCGAGCGGTGTCAGATCGATGGTAGCGCTTTTCTTACTGATATGGAGATCGGTGATGAAGTTCTTTTAAGATTTTCCGTCGTGTTGACGGGAAGCCGCATCGATCGCGGCGCTATTATTGGACCGTTTGCCCATCTGCGCCCGGGAACCCATCTTGGCTGTCACGTTCACATCGGCAATTTCGTCGAGGCGAAGGCCGCGCATGTTGGCGATGGCACCAAGGCCAACCACCTCACATACCTTGGCGACGTGACCATCGGCCGTGACACCAACATCGGCGCCGGCACGATCACGTGTAACTACGACGGTTTTCAAAAATATAAGACGACGATCGGCGACCGCGTACAAGTCGGCAGCGATACCACTTTGGTCGCTCCGATCTCCCTGGGTGACGACGTTTATGTCGCGACGGCAAGCACTGTACGCCATGACGTGCCGGCGGGAGCTTTGGTATTCAATGACCGTGAAGAGCGCGTGCGCGAAGGCTGGACCGAACAAAAGCGCCGCAAGATGAAAGGAAACAAGAAGTAATGTGCGGCATCGTCGGATACATCGGCCATAGGGAAGCGGCCCCGCTAATCTTAGACAGCTTACGTAAACTCGAATACCGCGGTTACGACTCAGCCGGCATCGCGGTACTCAACAATGGCCAAGTGGTGATTCAACGCTGCGAGGGCAAGCTCAGTAATCTGGCGACTCTGCTCGAGCGCCAGCCCATGACGGGTGCCATCGGCATTGGCCACACGCGTTGGGCAACTCATGGTAGGCCGTCGGAGACCAATGCCCATCCGCATCGCGCTGGCGATGTCGTCGTCGTCCACAACGGCATCATTGAAAATTACCTCGAACTGAAAGAGCAGCTCACCAAGCGCGGTACCCACTTCAGCTCCGAAACGGATAGCGAGATCGTCGCCCATCTGGTTGCGGAGAAAGTCGAACGCGGCGTGGATTTTCTCGAAGCCGTGCGCCGCACGCTGCGCGAAATCCACGGTTCTTATGCGTTGCTTTTTCTCAACCGACGCGACCCCAAGCGTCTGATCGTGGCAAAAAATTCGACGCCGATCGTGATCGGTTGGGGTGAGGGCGAAACGTTTATTGCGTCGGATATTCCCGCGTTGTTGGATTACACGCGCAAGGTTACGTTTTTGGAAGACGGCGAGATCGGGGAGGTGACGCTGGGCTCCTATCGCCTGTTGGATGGCAAAGGCAAAACGATTCGCCGCCCGGTTAAAGAGATCACTTGGGACGCGGTGGCGGCGCGCAAGGGCGGTTATATCGCCTGTTGGATGGCAAAGGCAAAACGATTCGCCGCCCGGTTAAAGAGATCACTTGGGACGCGGTGGCGGCGCGCAAGGGCGGTTATCCTCACTTCATGCTCAAAGAAATTCACGATCAGCCGCGTGCCTTGGCGGATACTTTCCGCGGTCGCATTTCGCTTAAAGACGGCCAGGTGGCGCTCGAAAATATCCAGTTTAGCGTCGCCCAGGTCAAGCAAATCAAACGATTTCATCTGGTCGCCTGTGGCACGGCGTGGCACGCCTGTCTGGTCGGCAAATTCATGCTCGAAGAGATCGCCGGTATTCCCGCGGAAGTGGATTACGGCTCCGAGTTTCGTTACCGTTCGCCGCTAATGGATCCGAAATCGGTTCTGCTGATGGTAAGCCAGTCGGGCGAGACCGCAGACACCTTGGCGGCCATCGACATCGCGCGAGCGAAAAAAGCCAAAATTCTCTGCATCTGTAATGTCATCGACTCTTCGATCCCGCGCAAATCCAACGGTGTTCTCTACACCCATGCCGGACCGGAGATCAGTGTGGCGAGCACCAAGGCATTCACGACTCAATTGACCGCGCTTTATTTGCTGGCGGTCGCCTT